>ERZ833608.816-NODE-816-length-23750-cov-6.539312_pt1 | contig 23750 bp, 17 predicted proteins | sample MGYA00519694_ERZ833608 | MGnify/ENA primary metagenome ERZ833608 (study PRJEB31850, sample SAMEA3708742) | human gut metagenome | biome: human gut; feature: human-associated habitat; material: faeces | place: China | collected 2014 ... | reverse complement strand
CACAGTTCTACTTCAGAACAACAGACGTAACAGGTGTTTGCGATCTTCCAGAAGGAATCGAGATGTGTATGCCTGGAGATAACGTAGAGATGACAGTTGAACTGATCCATCCAGTAGCTATGGAGGAAGGTCTTCGTTTCGCTATCCGTGAAGGTGGACGTACAGTAGGATCAGGTACAGTTGCTACAATCATCGAGTAATTAATATCTAGTTAGATTTAATATCGATACTTAAAATGAAATATGCCCGCAGGACTTCAGTTCTGCGGGTTTTTCTATATATGTGCCTGAAAAAATCCTATTGAAACTCGTCACATTTCTAAGTATAATATCACTGTATTAAGAAATACTTTGAAGAACGTCTGTTAGTGAAGATTCTCTAACAGACGTTTTTGGAGATAATCAAAATCATATGGCTAATGGGAGGAATTTATGGACAAGGCATGTTTAAAGAGGGTAAGTACCGTGGCAAAAGTCATTTTTGGAAACGTTTTCTATGCTTTTGTGATCAGACTTTTTCTTTTACCGGGAAATCTGATGACAGGAGGAACAACCGGTATCGGTTTGGTAGTGAAGCATTTTACGGGAGCATCAATTTCCGGATTTGTCTTAGCATTTAATATTGTGATGCTGATAGTTGGAGTGATCTTTCTTGGTAAGAAATTTGCACTGACGACAATTCTCAGTTCTTTCACATATCCAATTGCATTGGAAGCGGCCAATCATATTTTTGCTGATCTGGTGATCACGGATAATCCAATGCTGAATACGATTTTTGCCGGACTTGGAATCGGGATTGGACTTGGTATTGTAATTCGAACGGGAGCTTCTACCGGAGGTATGGATATTCCACCGTTGATTTTAAATAAGTATTTTCGGATTCCGGTGTCAGTGAGTCTGAATGTATTTGATATATTGATTCTGTTACCGCAGATTCTATATAATCCTCCGGAACGCGTTTTATACGGAATTTTACTGGTAATAATCTACACGACAGTGCTGGACAAAGTGTTAGTGATGGGAAATACCAAGACGGAAGTGAAGATTATCAGCAAGCAGGTGGAAGAAATACGTCAGGCAATTCTTGCGCAGGTAGACAGAGGCGTGACGATGCTGTATGGGGAAGGCGGTTACAAACAAGAACAAAAGCAGATTGTATTGAGTATTGTGTCTAATCGAGAACTTCCACAAGTTGAGAAATTGATCAGACAGATTGACCCGGAGGCATTTATGATTATCAGCAGAGTTACAGAGGTACGAGGAAGAGGCTTCTCTTTGAGTAAACATTACGGAGAAGAGGAAGGCTGATGATGCTGCAAAAACAGTACTGTAGATTAAACATTTATAGAATTTAGGAAGAACAGTTGTATGTTAAATAAAAAAGATTTCTTAAAATACGCATCAAAATTAGCCTTTCCGATCATGATTCAAAATTTGATTGGAACATTGGTAAATATTGCCGATACGGTAATGCTTGGATACGTAAGCCAGACGGCGATGTCAGCTTCATCACTTGCGAACCAGTATACGTTTATTCTTTTCTGCTTATATTACGGTATGGCTACAGGAACTTCAGTTCTGTGTGCCCAGTACTGGGGAAAAGGGGATAAAAAGACAGTAGAAAGGATTCTCGGTCTGGCGGAACGGATTTCACTGATCGTCTCGCTTATATTTTTCGTTATTTCCTTTACTATGCCGGTTACGGTTATGAAAATTTTCACAAATAGTCCGGATACGATTGCTGCCGGCAGTGAATACTTAAGGGTAATTTCATTTTCATTTATGTTTATGGGGTTCTCACAGGTTTTTATGAGTGCGCTTCGAAGTATTGGAAAAATAATGTTGCCTTCCGTTACATACAGTGTTTCTCTTTGTGTCAATGTACTTTGTAATGCCACATTTATCTTTGGTCTGTTTGGATTTCCAAAGCTTGGCGTTACAGGTGTTGCACTTGGTACTGTGATTGCAAGAATTACAGAGGTATTAATTTGTCTCATCTATTCATTAAACAGTTCAGATGTCAGATTCAGGATAAAACATTTCTTTGCAAAATCAGGAATCTTGTTTCATGACTTTATGAAAATTGCCACTCCAGCCGTGATAAATGATGTTGTCTGGAGTTTTGCCAGCTCAGCATTCGCAGCAATACTCGGCCATATTGGCGATGATATGGTTGCCGCAAATGCAGTTGCTGTCATGGTGGTAAATATTGGTGCTATTGCCTGCCGAGGTTTTGCCAACGCTACTACTATCATTATCAGCCAGGAGTTAGGGAAAGATCAAATTGATACAGCCGGAGAATACGGGAAACGGATGCTTAGGATAACACTTGCTGTAAGCCTGATCGGATGCGTTATTATTCTGGCGATTCGTCCTCTGATACTGGACTTCTATCGGGATAAATTGACCGAGACTGCCCTTTCTTATCTTAGCATTTTTATAATTATGACAACCTGGCGTCTTGTGGGAGAAGGGATTAATACCTGCCTTATATGCGGTTGTTTCAGAGGTGGCGGAGATTCCAGATTTGGAATGATCGTAGATTCCATATTTATGTGGCTTGTTGCAGTTCCGGCAACTTTCCTTGCAGCATATGTTTTTAAATTACCGCCTGTCTGGGTTTACTTTGTAATGACTTTAGATGAGTTCGAGAAAATGCCCGTGGTATTTATTCACTATTTCAGAAAGAAATGGCTTACAAATATTACCAGAGATTTTGATTGAGGCTACAGGGAAATGTTTGACAATTCCAAAGATAAGTACTAATGTATTTTGTATGAACTTATAACCTGGAATTTTAGGAGAAGTACAATCATGTCAAAAGATGAATATCTAATCACAGATGCGCCCCTGAAAGCGTTAACTGTTTTTGCAATGCCTATGATCTTAGGCAGTTTTTTTCAGCAGATATATAATATGGCTGATTCGATCATTGTCGGTCAGTTTGTTGGTTCTTCCGCACTTGCGGCTGTTGGTGCCTGTGCAGCACTTACTAATGTTTTTATCTGTGTGGCACTCGGTGCCGGCGTAGGTGCCGGTGTGCTTGTGAGCCGTTATTTTGGTGCCAGGGATTATGGTAAAATGAAAACAATTGTGTCAACGTCACTGATTAGTTTCTTGGTTTTAAGCATACTTCTGGGAGTATTTGGGCTTTGTTTTTCTCATTCAATGATGAATTTATTACAAACTCCTGCTGATATACTCGATGAAGCAGTGTTGTATCTGCGTATTTATTTTGTGGGATTTCCGTTTTTATTTATGTATAATATTCTTTCAACTATGTTCACTTCAATCGGTGAATCAAAAATTCCGCTGATTCTCCTGATATTTTCATCTGTTTTGAATATTATTATGGATTTATGGATGGTTGCGTGGCTTGGTCTTGGCGTGTTAGGTGCAGCTATTGCGACACTTATTGCACAAGGTATTTCTGCAGTGTTTTCACTTTTGATTCTTTTTTACAGGATGAATCGTTATAAAAGTTGTTTTAAATGGTTTGACAGGAAAGAATTGTGCTCAATGCTTAAAATTGCGGTTCCATCTGTTCTTCAGCAGTCCACAGTGTCAATTGGCATGATGATAGTACAGGCAGTTGTCAATCCTTTCGGTACACAGGCTCTCGCAGGTTATGCTGCAACAATGAGAGTAGAAAATGTTTTTTCGTTGATATTTGTATCAATCGGTAATGCAGTTTCGCCATATGTTTCCCAGAATCTGGGTGCAAAGAAAATTGAACGTATCAAAAAAGGATATCATGCGGCACTTGTGTTAGATATATGTTTTGCAATTCTTGCATTTATAATCATTGAAACACTGCACACTCAGATTTCCTCATTGTTTCTGGGTAAAGATGGAACTGCCCTGGCATATCAGGTATCAGGTGATTACATGAAATGGATTGGATATTTCTTTATTTTTATGGGGATTAAAATGGCAACAGATGGAGTGCTTCGTGGACTTGGAATCATGCGTCCATTTCTTGTTGCTAATATGGTAAATCTTGCTATTAGATTGACAGTTGCTTTGATTTTTGCACCGCGTTTTGGTATTGCATTTGTATGGCTTGCTGTACCGGCCGGCTGGCTTGCAAATTTTTTGATTTCATATGTGGCACTGAAAAAATCGTGGCCGGAATAAAACTTTTGAAGCAGGATTGCATTCAATTAAATTAAAGCCACAATAGCTATATTTTAATCATGTTATGTGCTAATATATTAACATAAAATATTTAAGTTAAATATATCAGGAGAAACAATGAAAATATATATAGATTTTGATGATGTAATATGTGAGACTGCAAAATATTTTACGAAAATTGCTAAAGAACTGTTCGGAATTGATGTGCCTTACAGGCAGGTCCAGTTTTTTAATCTTCAGAAATCATTTGATTTAAGCGATGAGCAGTATGATAAATTAATGGAAGCGGGACATCTTCCTGAAAATCTGCTAAGTTATGAGGAAACGCCGGGAGCATCAGAGACAATTAACAAATGGGTTGATGAAGGACATGAGGTTTTTGTTATTACAGGAAGACCTTTTAATTCGTATGAGCCATCCAGAAAATGGCTGGACGAACATCATCTGGAGAGAGTTCCTTTGTTTTGTGTTGATAAATATGGTCGTGAAATATTCGAGCATGAATACGAATATAATATGACGTTAGAACAGCTTTACAGTATGACATTTGATTTTGCAATAGAGGATTCGCCATCTGCTTTTGAACATGTTTTGCATTTTCATAATTGTAAGGTTGCTGTATTTGACCGTCCGTGGAACAGGCAGGCAGAATTTCCTAATGACAGTTTTGTAAGATGCAAAAACTGGAATCAGATAGATAATGTATTTGAGGAATATGCCGGATAAACAATGATTTATTATTTTGATAAACATGTATTAAACATAAGGAGTCAGGTTTTATGAAAATATTTTTTTATGCACTTAGAGAATATGACGAGCAGAAATATGTAGAAGAGTTTGCAAAAAAGTATCCGTTTGAGTATGGATTTACTTCAGATTATCCATCAATGGAAAATGTTGGACTTGCTAAGGGATATGATGCCATATCAATTATAACCAATCCTATGTATCCGGAAATACTTGATGCATTTTATGATATAGGTGTTAAGTATATATCAACAAGAAGCATAGGTTATGAGCATATTGATGTTGATTATGCTTATTCTCTTGGAATGAAAGTATCTCATGTTGTATATTCACCAAACAGTGTGGCGAATTATGCGATTATGCTTATTCTTATGGCATGCCGTAATATGCCATGGATAATGAAAAAAGCAGATTGTCAGGATTATTCGTTATGCGGAAAAGTAGGAAAGGAATTATCTACATCGACAGTTGGTGTTATAGGTACAGGTAATATAGGAAAAACAGTTGTTAAGCATTTATCAGGTTTTGGCTGCCGTATATTAGCATACTCATATTATGAGGATGAAGAAGTGAAAAAATATGCAGAATATGTAAGTTTTGAAGAACTTATACAAAAATCAGACATTATAACACTTCATGTTCCAGGAAATGATGAGAATACACATCTTATTGATGAAACAGCGTTTAAGAAAATGAAAGATGGCGTTATAATTGTCAATACAGCAAGAGGATTAATAATTGATACACAGGCTCTTATTGCATCACTTAAAAATGGAAAGGTTGGATTTGCAGCACTCGATACTTTTGAGGGTGAAGTTGGACTTTATTATCTTAACAAGGAAACACAGAGACTTGATAATGATAATATGGCACTCTTGAAGAGTTTTCCTAATGTAATATTGTCACCTCACATGGCATTTTATACTGAGCAGGCTGTGTCTGATATGGTAGAAAATTCGATTAAAGGTATTCTTGGGCTTGAGAGTGGCGAAGATAACAGATTGGCAGTTAAATGATTTGTTGGTTTGTTCATCATTTAAAGGGGATTACGCTGCGTTTCCGGGAACTTTAATCGGAAATCTTAGTAAAGAAGGAATTTCTGTGGAGAGTGAGGCTGAACATGCGGAAATTGACTGTAGAAAATCAAAAAATTATTGGGTATCCCAACCGCTGAATAATAAATTCGGACGTTTGGGCTGTATTGAATTATTAGATTTGAATAATCGCACAGATGAGCAGGTAAAGACACTTTGTAAATTATTTTCAACATTTTATGATATGCTTGTTAATATGGAGCAATTGGGAATTGCACCGTCTAAAGTTATTTTGCCTGTATTGGGAAGCGGAAATCAAAATATAGAATTATGTTATATTATTCCGCCGTTAATAAATCAATGTATTAGGGCATTAGCGGAAATTGAATGTCTGGAAAAAATCACATTTTGCGATTATGATATTGAAAAGGTTAAAAAGCTTGTCTCAATGTTAGAATCTACGGACAATATAAATAAAAACAGTGATGTATTTATTAGTTATTGCTCGGCACAAAGAGAGTATGCGGATTGTCTGCGAAAAATGCTTACTGAAAGAGGCGTTAAGTGCTGGATGGCACCATATTCGATACCGACTGGTTCAAGTTATCAGACAGAGATTCCGTCCGCATTAAGTAATACTCCGAATGTTTTGCTGGTTTTGTCAAAAGAAGCAGAAACCTCCAGATGGGTGCAAAAAGAATGGTGCGAAAAGAGTGATTTTGTACGGTGCAAGGGCAAAAGTTATATGCTCCCTTCTAGGTAGACAAGCGAAATAATAAAAACTTGTCACTTAGGAGGGAGCATATCATTTTCAATCGTTAAAGCGGCAGCCCTATTAATAGTTAGTTACAACGAGTCTATTTTACTTAAAATATTCAAGTGCAGTATTAAGTTCATTTGATTGATTCTGCATTTCCTCAGCCATATTTGTAACATTGTGCATCATGGCATTTAACTCTTCAATATTAGCATTCATTTCTTCTGATGCTGCAGCATTGGTTGAGCTGACATCTGCAAGATTGTTGCTAGTTGTTGTTATTTTATTATTAAGCTCTACCATCTGGTCAACCTGTGCTTTAATTTCATCTGCCTTATCTGCTGTTAATGTAATCTGTGCGTCAAGTTCATTAAATTCTTTCAGCACTGTATTAATAGATTCTTTCTGTTCCAGATTATGTTCTACAATTTTTTTAGAATCATTTACACATGTATCACATTCATTAACAAGTTCTGAGATGATTTCACGGATATTGTTAAGTTCATTGCCGGTATTATCGGAAAGTGTACGGATTTCTTCTGCAACTACAGCGAATCCTTTTCCGGCCTCGCCCGCACGGGCAGCTTCGATTGAGGCATTTAAAGATAAAAGATTAGTCTGTTCTGATATTTCTTCAATTACGGAAATAATCTGGCTTACTTTGTCAACAATCTCATTTACCTTGCCGATTCGTGCTGATATTTCATTGATGCCGGCATCCATAATTTCGCTGCTTTCCTGCATCTGGTGCATCTTTTCATTCATTGACTGGCTGTTTTCCTGAACGGAAGCTGTCTGTTTTTTGATATCTGTAACAGAGTTGTCTATGTGTTCTGACTCAAGAGACATTGTTTCAAGTGAATTATTAATATCGGCTATTGCATTGGCCATATTTGTTGAGCCTTCTGCAACATCCTGAACTGCACGTGATATTTCATTATTGGCAGAAAGTGTCTGGTTGCTTGTCTCGTTCAAGTCAGTGCTGTTTTTTGACATCGTATTTCCGGCAGTCCTGATTTTTTCTACTATTGTGCTTAATGAACTGCTCATAGACTGCATTTCTTCGGTTATAAGACCAATTTCGTCATTCGACTTTTTGATTTTTGAAAAATCAGCATTCAGATTACCATCAGCAATTTCTTTGATGAGTCTGCTTAATGATGAAAGCGGACGGGCAATTGATCTGCTGAAAAAATATGCAACAATAAGGGCAACGATGATAATACCAATAAGAATATATCCTGCAATGCGGGTAATTCGTGTAATTCCGCTTAATGCATCATTTTCATCGGCACTGACTACAACAATATCATGGTTATCAAGGATAACATAACCGGCGTATTTTACAACACCGTTATAATCATAATCAACTATTGCAGGTTCAGGTTGTTTTCCTGATTTAATCTGTGTTACAAGACTATTGATAAGACTGTTTTCAACCGGCTTGCCGACTTTATCCTTTGTATTATGATATAACATGGTTCCGTCAGAGGATACGATATAGACATAAGAGCTGTCCACACCTGTGAGTTTTGTGTCTTTAAGTATACGTGCATATTCGTCATATGAAAGAGATTTGTTGTTATTGATACGCATTTCATTAGAGACGAGTTCGGCAGATGTTTTGGCCATGCTCATCATATTGTTTTTGACAGAGGAGCGTATAAGTGTTCTTGAATTATTTACAATCAGAATTATACTTATAAGATTAGAGAGAATAAGTGCCGCAGTTACAAGTATACAAATCTTGACTGCTATAGTGCCTTTTTTCTTTTGAGTTTGTTTTTTCATGATAAATTAAAAATCTCCTTTCATATGTTTATTGTAATTTAATAAACTTATTATTATTTTTATAATACTACAAACTGTTAAAAATTCAATGATTTTATAGCTGTATTGCTGATATATTACATTTTACTTCGATATTTTTTGGTGCATAGTGATGGGTGTGTAGTAATATAAAAACAAGTTGACAAATATTTATTTGTAATTTAAACTGAATATAAATTAAATACTTTCTCGTGAGGGAGTAGTTCGCGTGTATACGTGATTTGTCAACAGACCCGATTTTTAATCTGGCAAATCTTAATGAATGAGACTCATGTATGTCTGATATGGCATTTTATGTCATCAGATATACATGAGCCTCTTTTTTTATGCGGCAGAATGCGTTCTTCACAGATTATATGACGGCAGGAATAATGTCCTGCATCAGGCATTGTAATCATATTAAAAAAGGAGACAAAAATATGGAAATTTTAAAATCAGCAGCGATTCTTGTAATCGGATTTGTTCTGCTTATTAAAGGAGCAGATTTTTTTGTTGAAGGAAGTTCTTCAGTAGCAAAGAAATTCAATGTTCCTTCACTTATAATCGGTATGACTATTGTGGCAATGGGGACGAGCCTTCCCGAACTGGCAGTCAGTGTTACAGCTTCTATAACAGGAAATAATACGTTGGCTGTAAGTAATGTGTCAGGTTCTAATATTTTTAATCTTATGGTTGTCTGTGGAGCCTGTGCATTGTTTGCACCGCTTACAATAGAAAAAAATACTCTTATGAAAGAGTTCCCATTTTCAATTGTTTGTGCAGGATTGCTTGTAGTTTTTGGATTTATCGGGATGAAACTTGGAAGAGTTGATGGAATTATTTTCCTTGTGATTTTTGTGGCATATCTTCTCTGGATGATTTATTCTGCAAAAAAGGCAAGAAGCGAAGGTGACAAATTTGAAACTGAAGAAGAGGAAATGGCAGAAGAAATAAAGATTCTTCCGATGTGGAAATGCTTGTTATATATAGTTGGTGGAATGATTGCGATTAAGTTTGGCGGAGATTTCGTTGTTAATGGCGCCTCATCTATAGCTGCAGGATTCGGATTGAGCCAGACTCTTATAGGTCTTACGATTGTTGCGTTGGGAACAAGTCTTCCTGAACTTGTAACTTCTATAGTTGCAGCAAGAAAAAATGAAGTTGATATGGCACTCGGAAATGTAATTGGTTCTAACATTTTTAATATTTTATTAATTCTTGGTGTTGCAGCAGCAATTAGCCCTGTTACATTTATTATGGAAAATATTATAGATATAATTATTCTCATTATTATGAGTACGGTTGTATGGATATTTGCATGGACATCAAAGAAGATAAACCGCAAAGAAGGAATAATAATGTTACTTGTATATGTGGTTTATATGGTATATATATGTATCAGGTAAATTAAATGAATAACGTAAGACTTTGATATTTAAAGTTAAAAAGTGTCCCTGAAAGCTGAACTTTCCAGGACACTTTTTTTATTTACGCGTGTAACGAGCCAAAGTCCGTGCTTGCACGAGACCTTGGCGACTGCCGCGATAACTTGAGAAACTCGCGGAGCGTGTTTCTCATAGTTCAGAGCGTGCCAAGTCTTTTGGCACGACGATGTTCTTTTTCACGCTGCTGACGCATCTTGATTTTTTTGCCGCCCTCTTCATCGGTGCATTTTAAAATTCTTATTGCATAATATTGTTTGTCATCAGTGCTTTTAATTCTAAATCGGCCTTTTATTAGACCATGTTCCTGACATGAAAAAAGACCATAATAAGACTTGCTGTTGGTAGAAAACCATTTTATAATCCGTTTCATTGTTTTGTTGCATTTGAAACAGCGGCATGCAGTAACTTCTTTGTCGTTGGCAGCTTCTTCACGATCTGCAAATCCTCTTGAAATATATTTTCCGTAATTACCAAAATCAAGATAAATTTCTTCTTTTATATTCTGTGGAATTCTGTAGGTATCAACACTGTAAAACTTCCGTACCTTTTCAAAATCAAGTTCAGGCATAATCTGTGATGTGTATCTGGCATCGCTGCCGGCACTGTGATAACCTTCAAGTTCCTGCATTCCCAGATGTTCTATTGCATTTTTCAGGGTGGTTCGTTCCTTGCTATCCTGAAAGCATATGCTGTAGAGCTTCTGTACGTCATAGAAAAGAAATGGCATTGGAAAATTGTATTCAATATTATAATAGTCAAAATTACGCTGCAATTCTGTCAGGTCAGTCTGTCCCCATGTGCAGAAGATGTAATCATCACCACACCATCTGATGAAATCATTTGCAACATCTGTAAAATCATGACCTATACAAGTAAGTTCTTCAATTGTTACATTAAGTATTTCTTGAACCTTATCATGCAGTTTTGTATAGACTGCGGGGCGGATATATCTGTCAAATTGTGAGATTTCTGAAAAATTCTCATCAAGTTTGACTGCACCAATCTGTATAATTTCAAATGGAATACGACTGTTCGTATATGCTTTTCCATCTGCACTCTGATTCCATTCCAAATCAAGTACAATATAATTCATGAAGCACCTCTCTTTCTTTGATAAGGCAAATTAAGCTGAAAGCCATATAAGACTTCCAGCTTTTGTGTATTTATTATACAACTGACATGAATGAAAAATCAATATATATTACATTATTGCATATATACATCCGATACAGATGACGAGCTGTATAATTGTGAAGCGGAATACAACCTGTGCGTCTGACCATTCCAGTTTCTTTCTCATGTGGTCATGTATTGGTGTGCGGAGATTTTTAAATAAATTGATGTGTAAAAATCTCATAAATGATACTTTGATAAGACCAAGACCACCATCAAGTATAAGCATAATTGCCATTGGAATATAGAGTAACGGATGGTGAAGTTTTAAAAATGTAAATGCTATAAATAAACCGATTGCTCTTGAACCGGCATCGCCCATCAGCAGTTTGCTTGGAGAGGCGTTAAACCAGAGATAACCAAGGATACATACTGTCATTAAAAGGATTGTATGTCTGAAATAATGTTCAATTTCAAAAACTTTAAATAATACGTAAGCAGATGTAAGAGTTACAGCAGAAAGAGTTCCGCACAGTCCGTCAACTCCGTCTGAACAGTTTGTTACATTGATGCTGACCCATACAAGGATAACAATAAGAAGTCCGTATATAACAGGATTAAGTGTTACTGTTTTTGAAAATAATGCAATATCAAAAGTGTTTGGATTGTAATGAAGGTAAGTAAATGCTGCCATTATTGCAATAGCAAAATCTATAAGTCCTTTTTTCAATCCGCCCCATGGAGTCTGTGAACTGTCATCAAGATAGCCGCTTAACATCGCTGCAAGAACAAGAATAAGATAGATAACAAGTTCGGCGTCCATTGGGATAAAAAGAACGCTTGATAATGTAAATGTAAGTATAAATATAATTCCGGCTCCTCGTGGTTTTCCGACTGATTTGGAACCATTAATTGCATATGCACGACCGGCATCTCTTGGCAGAATATTTTTTCCAAGAACGATTAAGAGGCATGTCAGGGCAAATGCAAAAATTACACTTATAAATGTAATGATTTTGATGTAATCGTACCCGATTAAATAGTAAATCATAAAATGTACTCCTCCACGTTTGTTTTATTTTGTGTTTACAGTCTGCATGTGTCAGTATAACACAATGAAATATAAATAGATATAAAAATTTATATAGTAATTTATTTTTGATTATGATATACTATTCTTATTGAAATACGTGTGTAGAAGATGGGGTAAAATAACAAATAAGGCATAGCTTGTATATATGCTGCATATAAATATATATGATGGAAGGGTGGATTTTATGAACAAAGACACTACACAGATTTTTATGACAGAGCTGGATACATACCTTTTCGGACAGGGAACACATTATGAGATTTATAATAAAATGGGAGCACATCTTGCTGTAAAGAACGGCAAGGAGGGGGTATATTTTGTTGTATGGGCACCAAAGGCAAAAGAAGTCTATGTTGTAGGTGATTTTAATGACTGGCGTGCTTATGGATATGATATGAAACCTGTATCGGACGGCGGTGTATATGAATTGTTTGTTGAGGGAGCAAAAGCCGGACAATGCTATAAGTTTCTTATAATATCACAGGACGGAGAGGCTCTTTATAAAGCTGACCCATATGCTAATGCGGCACAGCTGCGTCCGGAGACAGCTTCTGTTATAACGGATCTTACGGGATTTAAGTGGACAGATGATAAGTGGGTTGAGAATAAGAAAAAAGAAGATCATCTTTCTAGTGCAATGTCGATATATGAATGTCATATTGGTTCATGGAGAAAGCAGAAAGATGGAACAAAAGACGGATATATGAATTACCGTGATATAGCACATGAACTTGCAGAATATGTGTCTGATATGGGATATACCCATGTGGAACTTATGGGAATTGCCGAGTATCCTTTTGATGGTTCATGGGGTTATCAGGTTACAGGATATTACGCACCTACAGCCAGATATGGAACGCCTAAGGATTTTATGTATTTTGTTGATTATATGCATAAGAAAGGAATCGGAGTTATTCTTGACTGGGTGCCGGCACATTTTCCTAAAGATGCACACGGACTTGCTAATTTTGATGGAAGCTGTGTATATGAATATGCAGACCCAAGAAAAGGCGAACATCCTGACTGGGGAACTAAGGTGTTTGATTACAGTAAGAATGAGGTGTCCAATTTCCTTATTGCCAATGGCATGTACTGGGTAGATAAATTTCATATTGATGGATTGAGAGTTGATGCGGTTGCGTCAATGCTTTATCTTGATTATGGAAGAACGGAAGGCAACTGGGTGCCTAATAAATACGGCGGTAATGGCAACCTTGAAGCCATGAGCTTTTTAAAGCATTTTAACAGCATGATGAAAAAACGTTTTCCACAGGCTGTAACTATTGCAGAGGAGTCAACTGCGTGGCCTAATGTAAGTGGTGACCCGGATAATGGCGACTGCCTTGGATTTACATTTAAGTGGAATATGGGCTGGATGCATGATTTTACAGAATACATGAAACTCGACCCATATTTTAGAAAATTTAATCATGGCAAACTTACATTCAGCCTTATGTATGCATACAGCGAGAATTTTATTCTTGTTCTTTCACATGATGAAGTTGTTCATCTTAAGTGCTCTATGCTTGGCAAGATGCCGGGAGACAAAGATGACAAGTTTTCTAATCTCAAGCTTGCATATGCATATATGTGTGGACATCCCGGCAAGAAACTTCTGTTTATGGGACAGGAATTTGGACAGTGGAATGAATGGAGTGAAGAGAGAGAATTAGACTGGTATCTTTTAGATGATGAAAGCCATAAGCAGATGAAAGATTTTACTAAAAAATGTATGCTGCTTTATAAGAATTACAGATGTCTTTATGAGACTGATTACAGACCTGAAGGCTTCAGATGGATTAATGCTAATGACAAAGATAACAGTGTATATTCATTTATAAGGATAAGTCCTGATAATAATAAGCATTTGCTATTTGTATTAAGCTTTACGCCTGTTGAGAGAAATAAGTTCCGTATAGGGGCACCTTTGAAAGGCAAGTATAAGCTTGTACTTGGAAGTAATGAAGATATTCAGAAGAAGACGCTGACTGCTGTAAAAGGTGATTGCGACGGATATAAGCAGTCTCTTCTTATTGATTTGCCGGCCTATGGCATTGCAGTTTATGAATTTTCCGGTGATTTAGGTATTGATGACTAAAGAAATTGAATAAAAAAGACGATAAAACCTGTACAGAGTATCGAAACCTGTACAGGTTTTTTGTTATGGCAATAATGGAGGTCATATGAGCGTGGATTTAGCGATTTATAAAACCGGAAATAATGTAGACGCCGCTAACAGAGCGTCTATTAATATAAAAAATAATAATGAGAAAACCCAGAAGACTGGATTTGACGGAGTTATAGTATCCGGCATGGAAGTTGATACAAAAAAGCTTGATAAGAATACATATACTTCACTTATAAAGCAGGCAGATGATGTAAAATCACAGATAATGCAGAGTGCATCTGACGCAAAAGCAAATCTTAAAGCATTATTTAACAGACTATCGGGTGCTGATGCAGTAAAGATAGATGAAGACGGATTTAATCTGAATGATGCAACACCGGATGATTGCGTAAATATTATCGAGAGAATTAAAATAGAACTTGCGGCACACTGTGATACTTATACAGGTGACATGTCTGGAATTGATGTGTCAAAGATAGAAAAGGTAGTCGGAAGTGCCGGTATGGCACAACAGGTCGCTGCTAATATGCAGGATACAGGACTTCCGCTTACGGATGACAATATAAGTGATATGGCAGAAAGTCTTTCAGGTATGGAAAATGGCAGTTTGTCAGAAGATACAAAGAATTATCTTGTTAAGAATAATATGCAGCCTACAATAAAAAATATTCAGATTGCACAGGCAGCATCAAAAGGCTTTGGCGATAAAATGCAGACTTTAAGCAGGCAGGAACTTGAGCAGCTTATGCCGCAGATAAAAGAAATTATAGGTAAAGCTAAGCTTGAAGTTAATGATAACAACATAAATAATGCAATAACATTTATTTCGCAGGATATACCGGTGACTGAACAAAATCTTGTATACAAAAATCAGCTTGATATGATTAATCTTGATTATGATGAGACATCTCTAAAAATCGCACAGGGTATGGCTGATGGCAGCAAGGCAGAAGAAGTAAGCCTTATAAAAGATTATGACAGTGCGGTTGTAATCGCAGATGCAATAGATATCGTAAAAAATGCTGATTATGATGCAGTTGCGAGAGCGACAGACATGTATGGTGATAATGTGTCAATTAAATCTATTGAGGAGGCGATGGCACAGTATAATATAGGAAATAAATCTGTTGCCCAGGAACAGGACGTTGTGCAGAATAAGCCGGAATATGAGGATAATTACAAAAAACTGCTTGAAATTCAGATTCTGCTCACACCACAGGCAGGCATGCATATTTACAATAACGGAATTGATATTTTGTCAGTTTCAATAGATACACTGCATGAAAATCTTCTTGCATATGACCGGGAAAAAGCTATGGAACAGATTGCGATACAGCTTGCTGATGACATAGATAGTCAGGTACCTACGGATACAGGGGCTGCGGCATTATCCAATGTATTGACGGATGTTAATGGAACAGATAATAAAACGGCTGATTTTATCAGCATGTATCAGCTTTCACTTGCAACAAGACGTGCAATCAGGGATATTTCATATGCACCTGATGAAGTTATTGGAGCTGTCTATAAAGAAAATATGCAGTCGCAGGCAGTTATAAATATTGCTGGATTTTCTGAGATGGGAAGCAGTCTAAAAGAACGTTTCAGACAGGCAGGAAACTCTTATGAAGCAGTTGGTACAAAGGTGAGAAAAGACCTTGGAGATTCGTTAAAAAATGCGGTTGAGGCAAGTTCTGAAAGTATTCTTTCACAGCTTGGCATGGAAAATACCAAAGCAAATTCGGATGCTGTAAGAATTCTTTCATATAACAATATTGATATAACAAAAAATAATATTGAGCAGATTAAGCAGATTAAGGAGTCATTAAATACTCTCATAGAGCAGATGAATCCTGAGACTGTTCTTAATATGATAAAGGATAATATCAATCCGCTTACTTCTGATATTGAAAGTGTAAATGATTACCTTATCAATAAGAACAAAGATTCAGATAATACAGATAAGTTCAGCAGATTTTTATACAAGCTTGACAAAACAGGTGGCATAAGTGAAGAGGAAAGACGTCAGTTTATCGGAATTTATAAAATGATTAATATCTATACAAAAGATGCAGGAAATGCAATTGGTGCACTTGTAAAGCAAGGTGCAGATATTACTATGGAAAATCTGTGCCGGGCATACGACAGCAGAAAACAGTATGGAATGGATAATTCAGTAGGGGATGATACAGATATTGCAATGGCAGGACAGGTAAGATATTATCTTAATCTTTTTGATAATACGGCACCATCTGTCACTCCGCTTACATTAAAAGAGGTTAATTCTGAAAAGTCTATAAATACAAGAACAGTAGAAAATTTCTGCGAAAGTGTGCAGGATGCATATGACGCGGCAGCTGAAGCTGAGTATATGGATGCATATATGGAGGTTGTACGTGCTGTATCGGCAGCAGATGACGAGGTGCTTCATCAGCTTGAACAGGCAGAGCAGCCTGTTACAATAAATAATATAGAGGCTATGCAGGAGCTTGTAAGCGGCAGTGCATATGGCAGGATATTTGGTGCTGACAGAACTAAGGCAGAAAAGATTATAGACAGTATGTCAGACGAAAAATCGCTCAGAGAGGCAATTGAGAGTCTGGATGACGAAAAATCAGAAAGCATACCACAATCAGATGAAGCTGATATAAACAGTTATGATTCTGTACGTCAGGCAGCTTTAAAAAATAATATTATCGACCTTGTAAAAAATCTCAACAGACAAAGAGACTATAGAATTCCGGTTTTATCAGATGACAAAATTGGCGTTATGAAGCTTACAATGATTTCAGACGGAAGTGAAAGTGGAAGAATTTCTATAAGATATGATAATGAAAGCTGTGGAGAAGTAAGCATTGAGCTTAAAGTTACAGATGATACATTCGATGTATTTGGCGTATGCACAAGTGAAAATAATGATTTTGCCGGTTTGTTACAAAATGCAGCTGAAAAGATAAAAGAAGAATTCAATTTTGAAAAGACTAATGTGTATGCTAATTCAAATGATAAGGTTACAGATATTACATATGAAAAATCTGAATCACAGCCATCATCAAAGCTGTACAGAATTGCAAAATCATTTATTTCTGATTTAATGTAAAAAAAAGTGTGAATACGCCGATATTTATTATAGACAATGTATTTACGGAATGGAGAATATATATGAGACTTAATACAAATATTTCTGCGATTATAGCAAATAACGCACTTCAGAAGGCACAGGATCGCCTGTCTAATTCTATACAGAAATTATCATCAGGTTACAAGATTAACAGCTCAGCTGATGATCCTGCCGGTTGTGCTATTTCTGAAAAGATGAGAGTTCAGCTTCGTGGACTCAGCCAGTCTGACAATAATGTTACAGATGGTATTTCTGTACTTAATACAGCAGAAGGCGGCCTTATTGAAATACAGTCAATGCTTACACGTATGAAGGAGCTTTCTGTACAGGCTGCCAATGATGTCAATTCAGATGATGAAAGAAGTGCCATTCAGGGTGAAATAGATAATATTAATAAGGAAATAGACAGAATATCGTCACAGACAGAATTTAATACACAGTCACTTATTGATGGTAATCTTTCAAGAAGAGTTTATTCTGACTGCCAGGGCGTTAATCAGATTACATGTTCTGAGAATTTTGTAACTGGTGATTATGGAATTACAGTTACAGAAGATGCAAGACAGGCAATTGTTGTGGGTGAGGGAACAATCGCTCTTGGTGCAAATGATAAAATTACAAAGGAACAGGAAGGTGTAATAGAATTAAACGGATATAAAGTTTCTGTCAGTGAGGGTGATGACCTTAATACCATAATGGGAAAACTCGTTGATGCAGCAAGCATAATTGGGGGAAGTGCATTTGCAGTCAAAGATACAACTAATGATACAACTGCAAACGGAATGGATTACGCAGGCTATTCTCCAGTGACAACATATCCGGGAAGCCGTCTTGTTATTATGACAAAAGAGTATGGCAGTTCTCAGTCTATTGAAGTAAAATGCAGCAATAAGGAGCTTGCACAGGCATTGGGAATTGACAGTGCGGCAGATGATGACGGATTTATTGTTCAGGGAAGCGATGTTAAAGCAGAGTTTACAACAGATGCCAATGGAAAGAGAGTCGGATTTGATGACAGTGCCGTACTTTCAACAAGTGGTACAAGAATTACAGTAAAGGATGTTAATAACAAGAGCTTTGAGATGGATGTTCCGGGAAATGTTGCGGGAACTAAGTTTGATGATACAGGAAAAATACCGGTATCAACAGGTACATCATCAAAAGATATTGTTCAGGAAGTTACAGATGTTGGTACTATGAGTATTCATGTTGGTGCTAACCAGGATCAGGTTATAAGAATTGATATACCTGAGGTTACAACATATACACTTGGCATAGATACTGTAAATGTTATGACAGGACTTACTGCGTCACAGTCAATAGAAAAGGTTGATAAAGCGATTAATAGGGCAAGTTCGGTACGTTCTAAGATTGGTTCATATCAGAACAGATTTGAACATACACAGAATAATATTGCTGTTTCAAATGAGAATCTTACATCAGCACTCTCTGCAATGACTGATACAGATATGGCAGAAGAGATGACAGAATATACATCCGTAAATGTAATGACTCAGGCGGCAACATCAATTCTTGCACAGGCAAATGAACGTCCGTCAACTGTACTTCAGATTTTACAGTAGTGTGGAGGAATAATCAGCGTTGAAAAAAGATGAGATACAGACATTTTCATATCGCATTTCACAGGCAAATAAGACGCAGCTTATTGTAATTATGTATGATATGGCTATACAGTATGTCAGCGATGCTATCGAAAATAATTATGAAACGCAGTCAGAAAAAGATGAATATGAGTCTGATGTAGTTCAGGTCAAAAGAGTTGTAGACAGCCTTGTGACTTCGCTTGATATGCAGTATGAAGTGTCAGTGCAGCTTTATAACATTTATCTTGTAATGCAAAGGTATCTTGTAAAGGCGGTTGCAAAAAAGGATAAAAATACAATTATGCTGCTTGAATCAGTAAAGAAAATGCTTGAGACAATGAGAAAATCATTCTATGAATTAAGTAAACAGGATGATTCAGAACCACTTATGAAAAATACACAGCAGGTATATGCTGGTTTTACATATTCAAATGATGGTGGTTCAAATGAGTATTCAAAAGGATACGAAAACAGAGGATATAAAGTTTGAGATTATAAAGCTTAAATGCAGGCGTTGATTTGGATTGCCCTGCACATAAAGAAAACAGAGGATGCAAAATTTGTGATGCAGCCTCTGTTTTTTATTTTACGCGAGCAACGAGCCAAAGTCCGTGCTTGCACGAGACCTTGGCGACTGCCGCGATAACTTGAGAAACTCGCGAAGCGTGTTTCTCATAGTTTATGAATTTTACAAATATTTGCGGCCGCTGTAGCGTCTACGCTGTGTTTTTTTGCGTTTTACTTCTGAGTGGATGTAAAGTACAATAAGTATTGCGGCAATTACTGCAACTATGACCCATATATTTATAACTATACATTTTTTTTTCTTTAAATTAGAATTATTATCATCTTTTGCGAAAGGAAGATTGCTGGCAGCAGCGATATTTTCGTCAGATGAAAGTGTCAGTTTTGCAGTTCCGACAATATTATTTCCATAATTAAAATTAAGATGGGCGGTATATATTCCGTTTTCACTTGTTGTTTTGTAATTGTTATCAATGCCCATTGCAACATTTCCTACAGAAGCGTTGTTAGGAAGTGTAAGTGTTGAGGCTTTCAGATTGAATTTTAGGTTATATTTATTAAATACAGGAGATTGGTAATAACTGTCGCTTGTAAATAACGAACTTATTGTTCCGCCTGAAGCTGTGATTTTCTTAAAGTTGGCAAATCCCCAATCAAATAATGAACGCGTATCTGTAAAACGTTCTTTGTCTCCTGATTTGAAGCATACGCATATAAGACGCATATCATCTTTTTCCGCAAATGTTACAAGTGTGTAACCGGCCTGGTCTGTAAATCCTGTTTTTCCGCCTTTGCAGTATTCGTAATAATATTGTCTGCCTTTTAACATGAGATGGCGGTGTTTAAAATTACGAGCCGTATCTGTTTTGTTTGTCGGCGGTATAGTGTAAGTCGTTGATGTTGAATCAATATTTACAAAAGTGGAGTTGTTGTAACATCCTTTGGCAATCATTGCCATGTCGTAAGCTGTGGTGTAATGATTGACATCGTGAAGACCACTTGCATTGGCAAAATGAGTGTTAATAGCACCAAGTTCTTTGGCACGTTTATTCATCAGCTCTGTAAAAGCTGCAAGTGAGCCGCTTACGTGTTCAGCAAGACCATATGCGATTTCGTTGGCTGAATAGAGCAAAAGTCCATATAGAGCCTGTTCAACGCTATATTGTTCTCCTGCTTTTGTACCAAGGCTTGCATCCTCATATGTTACAGAATTGGCTGCCGCACTTGAGAATGTAACTGTCTCGTCAAGGCCACAGTTTTCAATTGTGAGAAGTCCGGTAAGAATTTTAGTTGTGCTGGCTGGATATCCTTTGGCATGGGCATCCTTTTCATAAAGAATTGCACCGGTATCCGCATCAATAAGAATTGCACTCTGGGCTACAATATCCGGTGCCTGCGGCCAGTCGTATTCCTGTGTGTTTTTGGTTGTCTGGGTGTTTTGTGAATTCTGCGTTGTCTGTGCAGCCTGCGTGTTTTGTGTTGTGGCAGCTGTTTCGGCAGCATATATGCCTGTTGCAGGCATTAATATAGAAGCCGCAGTTGTGCTGACAGCAAGAAAAACAGCCGTCATTCTTTTAAAAAATTTATTCATATATTATCTCCATCAAATATAAAGCTAGCGTGTAACTGGCTTTTACAATAATTCTAATATCATGCTACATTATACACATGATTGAAATGCAAATCAATTAATAACGCTTGTCGAATGGAAATATTTTTATTATACTTTAATAAGTTTTACAGAAATGGAGATTTTAAAAATATATGAGATTGAGAAATGTTCCCGGTGCAAGGGAAATCATGATTGAAAATGAATTTGTGTTTACAGAGCCGGAAAATATGGCAGGAACATGGAAAGAAGTGTTTGGCAATAATAATCCTGTGCGTATCGAGATAGGAATGGGAAAAGGCAGATTTATAACGACACTTGCCCAGATGAATCCTGATATTAACTATATTGGAATTGAAAAGTATTCCAGTGTGCTTTTAAGAGCAGTTGAAAAACAGGATGAACTGCGTCTTTCTAATCTCAGGTTTATAAGAATGGACGCAGAAAATATAGGTGATGTATTCGCAAAGGGTGAAGTTGACAGGATATATCTTAATTTTTCTGACCCATGGCCAAAAGACAGACATGCCAAGAGAAGACTTACTTCAAGACAGTTTCTTGAAAGATATACTGATATTTTAAAAGATGATGGATATGTAGAATTCAAAACGGATAACAGAGGATTATTTGATTTTTCGGTTGAAGAAGTAAAAGAATCTCCTAAGTGGGAGCTTACAACTGTTACATATGACTTGCATAATGATGCAGATTTAGTTGAAGGAAATGTAATGACGGAATATGAAGAAAAATTTTCTTCACAGGGTAATCCAATCTGTAAGCTTATAGCACGTCTGAAATAAATAATAAATACGAACCCGAATGAAAATTGCGGCATATAATGATATAAACACATAAGGAGCGTATGTGATATGGGATGCATATCAAAATCACTTCAAAATCTGTCATATTCATTATTCTGCCGCAAAAAAATTAATCGACGTCTTGTAAAAATCAGAAGAAACTGGGATGAAATATCAAAAGCTATATGCGGTCATGGGAATCATAAGGGGTAACTGTAATATTCTTTTTCCCAAGGAAATGTGTAACAACCTGATTGAGTATATATCCGAGTACAGCAACACAAGGAACTCCGAGGAACATTCCAAGAACACCGAAAAGGCTGCCACCAACTGTAATTGAAAATATAATCCATAGCGGCTTGAGCCCCGTTTTATCTCCAAGAATCTTAGGTCCAAGGTAAAGACCATCAAATTGCTGTATTACAAGTATAAGCAGTGCAAAAAGCAATGCTTTGAACGGACTTACAATAAGTATAAAAAGAAATCCGACAGCACCTCCGATATATGGTCCAAAGTATGGAATCATATTAGTAATACCTACAACTACACTGATAAGAACCGCATATGGGAATCGGAATATAACCATTGCAATAAAGCATATAATACCTATGATAAGTGAATCAAGTGCCTTTCCAAATATAAAGCTTGTAAAAATACGTCCACTTTCGCGTAGTACATTTCTTAAAGTGTTGGCAGGTTTGTAAGGCAGAATTGCATATATAAGTCTTTTTCCCTGATAAAAGAGATTCTTGTGGTCAGATATCATATAAACAGATACCATAATTGATATGATAAAACTTATAATGCCTTTAACAATAGCCATACCGGTTGAAAAAATCACAGGAATAAGATTTGACATGATTCCGGTAAGATAATTAAAAATATTAGGGAGTGCGGTTTCTATTCTTTCATTTATCATATTGAAATCAACATATTCACCGAGATTCTGGTGATTGTTTTCAAAATTGCCAACAAATTCAAGTGCAGAATTATACCATACAGGAAGCTGTTCTGTAATTTCAGTTATGCTTTCGTAAATCTGTGGTATAACAAAAACAAGAAGTATTGTAATAGCTCCAATTGCAATTATATATGCAGTTGTTATTGAAAGGTACTTCGCAGCTTTATCGGACTTCATGTTAAGTACACCCTTAAAAAGCTTCCGGAATAAAAGCTTAACAAGAGGGAAGAGTATAAAAGCAATAAATGCACCCGCAATAAAAGGCGAAATAAGATTAAGAATTGAACCTATAAGATGCATGGTCTGGTTAAAGGTTCCTATAAACTTATATATAAGGATAGTACCTACAACAAATAATAGTGCATATATTACAATCGTTGAATATTTACTGTTCGGTATGAAAAAACGATGATTATTATTGTCGTTGTCTGCACTGTCGTTATCATCATTACTTTTATTATAATGTACGGCTTCGTCAACAGCATCATCACTGTTAGCATCATTAGTTAATTTATCATGTTCAGAAGTTTTATCCTGAGACTTTTTATGCAGCATTTAATCCTCCAATTCCAATAAATAAATTACACAGTCAGTGTGTCATATAGGTTATATATTAATATTATATATTAATTTTAAAAGTTTAGCAATAGTAAATAATAGAAAAAAGAATTAAGAAAAAGTAAAAAAAATGAATTGTTCTTAAATAAAAACAAAAAAACGCTTGCATTTATTAAATCATTCATATATAATAACCATTGTGTTCGAGAGAGCAAAACGAAAAACTTCTGGAAGCCAGAAGAAATCTAATATGCGCCGCTAGCTCAGTTGGTAGAGCACCTGACTCTTAATCAGGGTGTCCAGGGTTCGA
>ERZ833608.812-NODE-812-length-23795-cov-8.424347_pt1 | contig 23795 bp, 15 predicted proteins | sample MGYA00519694_ERZ833608 | MGnify/ENA primary metagenome ERZ833608 (study PRJEB31850, sample SAMEA3708742) | human gut metagenome | biome: human gut; feature: human-associated habitat; material: faeces | place: China | collected 2014 ... | reverse complement strand
TCAAGAATTCAGCCTCGGAGAGATTTAGTGAGGTGTGTATTCGACGACTTTCAAGGTGAACAGTTGGGAGGACGACCTGGATCCCTTGGTCGGCGCCGCAGTTGCAGCCTTCGGATTTGTCTATCTTCGCCCCTTCATGGACGGCAACGGGCGCCTGAGCCGTTTTTTGATTCACCGGCAGCTTGCCCGGTCCGGTCGATTGGCGCACGGACTGCTGCTTCCGATTTCTATCGCCATGAAGGCCTCAGAAGAAGAGTACCTCGCCGCGCTCACCGCTTTTTCGGCTCAGGCCCGCCGGCTCTGGGACGTCACCTACTGCGGCGGCGAGCCTCCGTACGACTTCCATTTCAAAGGGACGTCGAACCTCTACCGCTACTGGGACGCGACCAGACAGGTGGAGTTCACCTTCCGGATGGCCGAGCGCGCGCTCACCGTCCACCTTCGCGAAGAGATCGAGTACCTCAGACTCTTCGACGAGGTCTGCCGGCGGGTCGAAGCGCACTTCGACCTCCGCCAGAACCATCTCTTCACGTTGGTGAATGCTGCGCTTGAGCGCAATGGAAGGCTTTCGAAGTCGATCCGCAGGCGCTTCGCCGACAAAGTCGAAGGCGCCGCGCTCGACTTTGTCGAATCCGTCACCCGGGAGGTGCTTGAAGAGGCGGCGGAAGAAGCCGGAGAGGCCGCGGCGGCGCCCTGACAAATCAAACGGCCGCCCGCAGGACTTCCTGCAGACGGCCGTTTGAGCCGTGTCCGGAGAGCTTGCGTCACCTTGGATGAGAGACGCAAGCCCCGCGGATTCAGCGCCAGAGAGGCGCGGCCTCGCCGCGCTTCTCCTCGAGCCACCGGTTCACCGCCTCGGCGCACTGCCGGCCCTCGGCGACGGCGTTCACGACGAGCGACTGACCGCTGCGGCCGTCGCCCGCGGCGAAGACGCCCTCGCAGGCGGTGCGCCAGGCCTGCAGCCCCTCGACGGGGGTCTCGAGGCTCCCGCGCCGGTCGGTCGTGAGGCCGAGCGTATGGACGAGCGTGTGGGTCGGGTGGGCGTAGCCCATGGCGATCAGCACGACGTCCGCGGGAATCGTCTTCCCGGTTCCCTTGACGGGCGTGATCCGTCTCCCCGGGCCCCACTTCACCTCGACGGTCTCCACGGCCTCGAGCTTCGTCTTCCCCTTAAAGGCGGTGGTGCTCGTCGAGAAGAGCCGCACGCAGCCCTCCTCCTGCGAGGTGGAGGTGCGCTTGATGCGGCGCCAGTCGGGCCACTCGCGCATCAGGTCGGCGACTTCGGGGAGTTCGTGGTGGTAGTCGAGTTGCGTCACCGACTTGGCGCCGAGGCGGTTCGCCGTGCCGATGCAGTCGCTTGCCGTCTCGCCGCCGCCGATCACCACGACGTTCTTCCCGCGCACGTTGATCGGGTTGGTGCCACCGCCCGCATTGGCGCGGTTCTGCGCGATGAGAAAGTCGAGCGCGAAGTGGATTCCGGCGAGCTCGCGCCCCGGGAGCGGCAGGTCGCGGGGCACTTCGGCGCCGACGGCGAGCACCAGGGCGTCGTTCTCCGCGAGGAGCTTCTTCACGGGAACGGTCTCGCCCGACCAGTCGTGAACGCCCTTTTCGAGCTCGGAGCCGCCCTCGCCCGCGACGCGGGTCGAGAGGACGAAGCGCACGCCCTCGCGCACGAGCTGATCCAGACGGCGGTCAAGCACCTCCTTGGAGAGCTTGAAGTCGGGGATGCCGTAGCGGAGCAGTCCGCCCGCCTTGTCCATCTTTTCGTAGACCGTAACCGTGTGGCCCGCGCGCGCGAGCTGCTGCGCGCAGGCGAGGCCCGCCGGGCCCGACCCCACGACCGCCACCCGGCAGCCGGTCTTCTCGGCTGCGAGCACCGGATGCACGAGGCCGTGCTCGAAGGCGTGTTCGGCGACCTTGCGCTCCACGGACTTGATGCCGACCGCCTTGCGGTGGAGCCCCAGGGTGCAGCCTTCCTCGCAGAGCGCCGGGCAGATGCGGCCCGTGATCTCGGGGAAGTTGTTCGTGTCGGCGAGCACGTTCCAGGCGCGCTCGTAGTCGCCGTCCGTCACGTACTGCTGAAAGTCGGGCATCACGTTGTGCAGCGGGCACGCGTGTTGGCAGAACGGAATGCCGCAGTCCATGCAGCGCGCGGCCTGACGGTACGCCTCGTCGTCGCTCAGCGTCTCAATGAACTCGTTGAAGTGCTTCAGGCGGATGACGACCGGTTCGTGCTTCGGCTCGATGCGGTCGAATTCGAGAAATCCTCTGTCCAGACCCATTTCAGTTCTCCTCCTCGGCGAGGTTCTCCAGTGCGCTGCGGTATTCGGCCGGGAAGACCTTGGTGAATTTGTTGAGCGAGGCCGTCCAGTCGGTGAGGACTGCGGCGGCGGCGGGGCTGCCCGTCAGGGCTTCGTGGCGCGTGAGGAGGTCCTTGAGGATCTCCTCGTCGGCGCGGCCCATGTGTCGCGGCTCGAGTTCGCCCTGCTCCGCGGCGGACGTAACCCGCGAGAGCGTGAACTTGCCCTTGCTCATGCGGCTCGCGAGCGTGCCCTCCGGATCCCAGACGTAGGCGATGCCGCCCGACATGCCCGCGGCGAAGTTGCGCCCGGTGCGCCCGAGCACCACCACCGTGCCGCCCGTCATGTATTCGCAGCCGTGGTCGCCGCAGCCTTCAACGACCGCCGAAGCGCCGGAATTCCTCACCGCAAAGCGTTCACCCGCGACGCCCGAGAGGAACACTTCGCCCGAGGTGGCGCCGTAGAGGCAGGCGTTGCCCGCGATCACGTTTTCATTCGGCGCCCCGTCGAAGAGTGGGCTCTTCTTCACGGCGATGGAGCCCCCGGAGAGCCCCTTGCCCACGTAGTCGTTTGCGCCCCCCGTGAGGCGAAGCGCAAAGCCTTCGCCGAGGAACGCACCGAAGCTCTGCCCGGCGATGCCCGAGAGTTCGAACGTGATGAAGCCCGCATCGAGGGCGCGCGTCTTCTCCTGCGCGGCGACGCCCGAGAGGAGCGCACCCACCGAGCGGTCGGTGTTGCCGACCGTGGTCTCGATGAGGAGGGGCTTGCCCGAGGCGAGCGCTTCGCGCAGATCCGGGAGGTACTTCATGTCGAAGGCCTTCTCGAGATCGTGCTCCTGCGGTTCGCACGAGAAGAGCGGCGTCTGATCGGGGCTCTCCACCCGGTGGAGGATGCGCTCGAGCGAGAGACTCTTCGCCTTTTCGCCCTGCGCCTTCTCGGACTTCATCAGGAGTTCGGTGTGGCCGATCAGGTCCTCGAACTTCCTCACGCCCAATTCCGCCATGATCTCGCGCACTTCACGCGCGACGAAGTGAAAGTAGTTCTCAACGTGCTCGGGGCGGCCGACGAACTGCCGGCGCAGCGCCGGATCCTGCGTGGCGATGCCCGCCGGGCACGTGTTCTTCTGGCACTTCCTCATCATGAGGCAGCCCATGGCGACCAAGGGCGAGGTGCCGAAGCCGAATTCATCGGCGCCGAGAATGGCGCCCACCACGACGTCGCGGCCGGTCTTGATCTGCCCGTCCACCTGGAGCCGCACGCGCCCGCGGAGGTCGTTCATCACGAGCGTCTGCTCGACGTCAGCCAAGCCGATCTCCCAGGCTGAACCCGCATGCTTGACGGAGTTTGCGGGCGCAGCGCCCGTGCCGCCGTCGTGGCCCGAGACCACGATGTGGTCGGCCTTGCACTTCGCGACGCCCGCCGCGACCGTGCCGATGCCGACCTGGGCGACGAGCTTCACGCCCACGCCCGCGCGGACGTTCGCGTACTTGAGGTCAAGGATCAGCTGCGCGAGGTCCTCGATCGAGTAGATGTCGTGGTGGGGCGGGGGCGACACGAGGCCGATGCCCGGGAGCGAGTGGCGCAGCATGCCGATGTACTTCGAGACCTTGTGGCCCGGGAGCTGGCCGCCTTCGCCCGGCTTCGCGCCCTGCGCCATCTTGATCTGGATGAGGTCGGCGTTGGCGAGGTAGTCCGTCGTGACGCCGAAGCGGCCCGATGCGACCTGGCGGGTCTTCGAGCGCAGGCTGTCGCCCGCGCGCAGCGGGTAGTCCACCTCGACGTCCTCGCCCATCACGGCCTTCAGGGTCGTCGCCTTCGCGACAACGCCGTTGCGCCGCGGATCCTCGCCGCCTTCGCCGGAATTGCTCATCGCGCCCATGCGGTTCATGGCGACCGCCATCGTGACGTGGGCCTCCGTCGAAATGGCACCCATCGACATCGCCGCGGTAGCGAAGCGTCGGATGATCGACTCCTCGCTCTCGACTTCGTCGAGGGGCACGGGTTCGCCCTGGCGGAATTCAAAGAGCCCGCGGATCGTCATCAGACGCCGGCTCTGGTCGTTGATCAGGCGGGCGTACTTCGCGTACTCGTCCCAGCTCTTCTCGCGCACGGCGCGCTGCAGGTGCACGACCGCCTCGGGCGTCCAGAGGTGGCCCTCCCCGCCCTCGCGGTACATGTAGACGCCCCCGGCGGGGAGCGTCGGCTTCTTCGCCTTCAGGTCCTCGAAGGCAGGGCGGTGGATCGCCACCGCCTCGCCCATGACCTCGAAGAGCCCGAGGCCCTCGATCGGGCTCGGCGTGTTGGTGAAGTACTTGTCGACGAACGTCTGCTTGAGGCCGATCGCCTCGAAGATCTGCGCGCCGATGTAGGACATGTAGGTCGAGATGCCCATGCGCGCCATGATCTTGTAGAGACCCTTGTCGATCGCGTGGACGTAGTTCTCGAGGTACTTCACGCGCTCCTCCTCGGTTTTGCCGAGCTCGGCGACGAGCTTGAGCGCGAGGTAGGGGTGCACGGCCTCGGCACCGAAGCCGCCGAGGGTTGCGAAGTCGTGGACCGAGCGCGCGGAGCCCGTCTCCACGACGAGGCCCGTGCTCGTGCGCAGCCCGTGCTCGACCAAGCACTGGTGCACGGTCGAGGTGGCGAGAAGCGCCGGGATCGCGACGCGGTCGCGGGCGACGCGGCGGTCCGTGAGGATGAGGATGTTGATGCCGCCCTTCACCGCGTCGATCGCCGCGGCGCGGATGCTCGCCAGGCGCGCCTCGACGCCGTCGCGCCCCCAGGAGAGCGGATAGGTGATGTCGATCTCCTTCGAGTGGAACTTGTCGTCCGTGAAACGGCTGATCGAGCGGATGCGCTCCATCTGCGCGCTCGTGAGGACGGGCTGCTCGACCTCAAGACGCACGGGCGGGTTGATCGCCATGATGTCGAGGAGATCCGGGCGCGGGCCGATGAAGCTGATGAGCGAGGTCACCATCTCCTCGCGGATCGGGTCGATCGGGGGGTTCGTCACCTGCGCGAAGAGCTGCCGGAAGTAGTCGTAGAGCATCTGCGGACGCTCGGAGAGGCAGGCCAAGGGGGCGTCGTTGCCCATCGACATCACCGGGTCCTGGCCCTGGAAGGCCATGGCCTTCAGAATGCGCTGCAGGTCTTCGCGGCTGTAGCCGAAGACGCGCATAAGCTCGTTGGGCGTGAGGCTGTGCTTCACCGCCTCGGGCGTCTCGCGGATGTCGTCGATGCGGATGCGGATCTTGTCGATCCACTCCTGATAGGGGTGCTGGGTGGCGAGCGCGGTCTTGAGCTCCTCGTTCTCGATGATGCGGCCCTGCTCCATGTCGATCAAGAGAATGCGGCCGGGCTCGAGCCTCCAGCGGCGGCGGATGCGGGATTCGTCGATCTTCACGGCGCCCGATTCCGAAGCCATCACGACGAGGTCGTCCTTCGTCTCGAGGTAGCGCGCCGGACGCAGGCCGTTGCGGTCGAGAATGGCGCCCACCTGGCGGCCGTTCGTGAAGGCGACCGCGGCCGGGCCGTCCCAGGGCTCCATCATCGCTGCGTTGTACTCGTAGAGCGCACGCAGCTTCGGATCCATCGTCGTGTTCTTCTCCCACGCCTCGGGGATGAGCATCATCGCGGCCTGCGCGAGCGGGTAGCCGCCCATCGTGAGGAACTCAAAGGCGTTGTCGAAGCTCGCCGAGTCGGACTGCCCCTGGAAGATGAGGGGCCAGACCTTGTCGAGGTCCTTGCCGAGAACGGGCGAGGAGATGTGCTTTTCGCGCGCGAGGATCCAGTTGAAGTTGCCGCGCAGCGTGTTGATTTCGCCGTTGTGGGCGATCATGCGGAAGGGGTGCGCGAGCTGCCACTGCGGGAAGGTGTTCGTGGAGAAGCGCTGGTGGATCATCGCGACCGCGGACGTGCAGCGCGCGTCCTGAAGGTCACGGTAGTAGACGCCCACCTGCGAGGCGAGGAGCTGCCCCTTGTAGACGACGGTCCTCGCCGAACACGAGCAGATGTAGAACTCCTTGCAGTGCTTGAGCCTGAGGTTTGCGATGGCGATGGAGCTGCGCTTGCGGATGATGTAGAGCTTCCTCTCCAGGGCGTCCGTGACGAGCACGTCCGGGCTGTGGCCGATGAAGATCTGCCGTATCACCGGCTCCTTCTCGCGCACGACGGGCGACATCGGCATGTCGCGGTCGGTTGGGACGTCGCGCCAGCCGAGGATCACCTGGCCCTCGGCGAGGACGGCGCGTTCGATCTCCTCCTGGCACGCATGGCGCGAGGCCTCCTCGCGCGGGAGAAACACCATCCCGACGCCGTATTCGCCGGCGGGCGGAAGCTTCACGCCGTGGCTCATCATGTCGTCGCGGTAGAGCTGGTCGGGGATCTGAATCAGGATGCCCGCACCGTCGCCCTGAAGGGGGTCCGCGCCCACTGCGCCGCGGTGGCGCAGGTTCTTGAGCACCTCGAGCGCCTGGCTCACGATGCTGTGGCTCTTCACGCCCTTGATGTGCGCGATGAAGCCGACGCCGCAGGCGTCGTGCTCATATTCGCTGCGGTACAAGCCGCCGGAATTCGTCATGTTCTTCTCACCTGGAGCGCAGACGCGAAGCGCGCGGCCGAAGCGAGCCGGCTCTTCTCAGGGGAGGAGCCGGCGTGTGCGGCGGACGCGGGGTCGCCTGATGCACCCACATGCGTGTCCGCTCCTCCCGGAGGGCCTTCCTTGCCGTCCCCTTCCGAGGGGGGGAGCGGCCGGGGCCGGAATGATTTCGGCCGGGCTGGCGGACGGTTTTTCTTGATGCTCGCCTGCGGGGTTGGGGCCGGGAGCACGGGGCGGCCCTCCGCCGAAGGATCACGCTGGGAGGACGGCGCGGGTCCGTCGTGGTCTGCGCGTGCCTCAAACGGGGGCATGACTTAAGCATGCTTGATGCGCCGGCTCGTCAATTGGGGTTGCCGCGGGTAGAACGGCGGGCCCCTCTTGATCGAAGTCAGAAGTCCGCAAATCGGGAGTTTGCACCCTTAAGCAGAACGCCCTAGAGCCCGCGGTGCGCGGGAGCATACGTGTGAAAAAGCGCGCGCCCCGCGGATTCCGGAGGAATCCTTTCGGGGCGCGCGCTTCGAGGGGTCGTCCGGCGGGCGGGGCGGCGTCACAGCGCCCGTCGGACGAAGAGGTGGACGCTCTGGAGAGTGGCGTCAGACTGCCGCCGCCCTTGCGCTCCCGCCCTTCCAGGCGTGGAGCGTCACTGTCGCGACGATGAGGAGCGCCGTCGCCGTGCCGAGCGAGAGCCAGAGGTTGCCGCCCGAGAGGCCGGCCACGAGGTACCCCACGGCCGAGCAGCCCGCGACGAGGAGCGCGTAAGGAAGCTGCGTCGAGACGTGCTCGATGTGGTTGCACCCGGCGCCCGCCGAAGAGAGGATCGTCGTGTCGGAGATGGGCGAGCAGTGGTCGCCGAAGACCGAGCCCGCGAGCGTCGCCGAGAGGACGACGGTCGTGAGGGACGGGTCCACGCCCTGCACCACCGGGACCACGATCGGAATGAGGATGCCGAAGGTGCCCCAGGCCGTGCCCGTCGAGAAGGCGAGGAAGGCGGCGATCACGAAGACGATCGCGGGGAGGAAGAGTGAGAAGTCCGCGCCCGTGCTCGTCACGAGCGACTCGACGAACTGCGGCGTACTGATGAGGTCGCGGCAGACACCCGAGAGCGTCCACGCGAGGATCAGGATGATGTTCGCCGGCAGCATGAGCTTCATGCCTTCGACGAGCCCCTGCATGAAGTCGGTGAAGGGCACGAGCCTGCGCGGCACGTAGAGCACGAAGGCGACGAGCACGGCGCCGAAGGCCGCCCACACGAGGGCCGAGGCGGCCGACGAATTGCCGATCGAGCTCTGGAAGCTGTGGTAGGCCGGATCGTCGCCCCAGTAGCCGCCCGAGTACATGAGGGCGAGCACGGCGAGGACGATGAGCGCCGCAATCGGAACGAGCATGTCGGCCACGGTGCCGTTGGGATTGGACTTCGGAGGTTCGGCCCCGCCGCCGCGGATGCCGCCCACGTCGCCCGCAAGGGCGCGCTCTTCGCAGCGGCGCATCGGACCGAAGTCAAGTCCCGTCCAGATGATGAAGACCACCATGAAGATCGAGAGGAGCGCGTAGAAGTTCCATGGGATCGAGGCGATGAAGGCGGCCATGTCGGATTCGAAGACGCCGTTGCCCTTGAGAGAGGACCCCACGGCCGCGGCCCAGGAGGAGACGGGGGCGATGATGCAGATCGGAGCCGCGGTCGAGTCGATGATGTAGGCGAGCTTCGCGCGCGAGACCTGGTAGCGGTCGCAGAGCGGGCGCATCACGGTGCCGACCGAGAGGCAGTTGAAGTAGTCGTCGATGAAGATGAGGATGCCGAGGCCCGTCGTGGACGTGAGCGTCGCGCGGCGGCTCTTCACGCGCTCGACCGCCCAGGTGCCGTAGGCCTTCGTGCCGCCCGACATGGCGACCACGTAGACGAGCGCCCCGAGGAGCGAGGTGAAGATGAGGATGTTGAAGTCCACCTTGTTGCCCATCAGGGTGAAGGTGGTCTGCAGCGTCCCCATGATGACGTTGCCGTCGGTACCGATCGTGTAGATGAGCGTGCCCGCGAGGATGCCGATCAGGAGCGACGAGAGCACCTCCTTCGTGAGGAGCGCAAGCGCGATCGCGATGATCGGCGGAACAATGGACAGCCATCCGGCGGCGTAGGGTTCCATGGGTTTCTTCTTCTTTGCGTTGGCGGGCGGAGGGGCTTCGAGGAGGAGCCTCCCGTCCGGATTCTTCTAAAAAGGGGTTTTCGGGGCGGGAGCCGGCGCGTCCGCGGGAGGGCCCGCCCCCAAAAGCCTGCATTATGCAACAAACCGTTTCTCTGTAACCGACCGCACGAAAAGAGACGCTCTTCTCCCGTTCCCCCGGCGGAGCCCTCCCGCGCCCGGACGTCCGGCCCGCCGCGCACCCCGCGAACCCCCGCCCCGTCAGGGACGGCGTGCGCATCCGGGCGACGGGTCTAATCGCGCCCGCTCGCGCGCCCGCGCGAATAGCACGCCGCAGCCCCTGAAAACATGTTGCATTTCCCGGATTTACCCCGGTAGTCGGAGGCGGGAAACGCCCTCGGGAACGGGAAGACTTCTCCCCATCTCCGCGCGCCCACCAGCGGGCGCCGCGGCATCCGACGCACGTTTCACGCAAAAAGGAAGAAGTCAATGACCACGCTTGCAGCACGAAGCCTCACGCTCTGCGGCCGGGAGCTCCCCGCCCTGATGGTGGGCGGCATGGGAACGAACATCTCCACGGCGGCGATGGCGCTCGCCGTGGAACGCACGGGCGGCATCGCCCACCTCTCGGACGCGATGCTCATGGACGTCTGCGACCGCGTCTTCGACACGCGCTTCACGGCGGCCAAGGCAAAGGCCTGCCGCGCCTGGCGCGACGCGACGACGAAGCTCGAGGAGACGTTCGACCTCGAGGCGGTGCGCGCCGCCACGCTCCGCTACGTGGGCGACGTGATGGAGCACACGACCGGCCGCGGGCTCGTCCTCATCAACTGCATGGAGAAGCTCACGATGAACGCCGGCCTGGAGAGCCTCAAAACGCGCCTCAACGCCGCGCTCGACGCGGGCGTGGGCGGCATCACGCTCTCGGCGGGCCTGCACCTCTCGAGCTTCCGGCTGATGGCGGAGAATCCGCGCTTTCGCGACGCCGCATTGGGCGTCGTCGTCTCCTCGGCGCGCGCCCTGAATCTTTTTCTGAAGAAGAGCGCCCCGACGGGGAGGCTGCCCGACTACGTCGTGGTCGAGGGGCCCTTGGCGGGCGGACACCTCGGCTTCGGCATGGACTGGGCGAAGCATTCGCTCGAGGCGATCGTGCGCGAAGTGAAGGACTTCGTCGCGAACCAGGGGGCGAAGATTCCGGTCCTCGCCGCGGGCGGCGTCTTCACCGGGGGCGACGCCGTGCGGATGGTCGAGGAGGCGGGAGCCGACGGCATCCAGGCCGCCACGCGCTTCGCGGTGACCGAGGAGAGCGGCCTCAGCGACGCCGCCAAGCAGGCCTTCTTCAACGCACGCCCCGAAGACATCGAGGTGAACGCCCTCTCGCCCACGGGCTACCCCATGCGGATGCTCAAGTCTTCGCCCGCGATCGGCAGCGGCATCCGCCCCAACTGCGAGGCCTACGGGTACCTCCTCAACAAGGGCGAATGCGCCTACCTGAAGGAATGGAACGCGCGGCAGGCGGCGATTGCCGCGGGCGAGACGCCGCCCGCGCCCGTGAAGGAGTGCCTCTGCACGCACATGCGCAACTACAAGGTCTGGACCACCGGGGCGCTCGCCTGGCGGCTGCGCGAGACGTCCGTGCAGCGCTCGGACGGAACGTGGATTCTCCCCAAGGCCGAGGAGGTGTACGCGGACTACCTCCACTCGGAGGGCGCCGAGATCCGGCTGCCCGCCGCGGCCGTGGAATACCTCCGTTCAGTGGGCCGCGACCGTCCGGAAGCCACCGGCCGGGCGCCCGAAGCGTCGGAGCAGCGGCTCGCCGGCTCCTGACGCGGGCGCTCCGGCGCCGCCCCGCACGGGCGGTCACTTCCTACCGTCCGTGCGGCCGATGCCGACGCCAAGGAGCACGAAGAAGGTCGCCGTCGCCCGGCCGCCGCGGTTCATCGGGCTCGCAAAGACCGCAGGCGCGTCGGCCCGTGGAGGTCATCGTCCCGTAGCCCAGGCCGAGGAGCAGCCCGCCCGCGAGGAGCATCAGGCTCGAATCCGCCGCCGCTCCTTTTCGCCCCAACCGTAGAATGCGCCCACAAGCTCATTTCATGAAAGGAGACCCGAAATGGCTGAAACCGAACTCCTGACGGGGGCCGCCGCTCCCGACTTCACGCTCACGTCCGACGCGGGCGAACCCGTGACGCTCTCCGCCCTCAAGGGCCGCGGCGTCATCCTCTACTTCTATCCGAAGGACAACACCGCGGGCTGCACGACCGAGGCGCAGGGCTTCCGCGACCACAAGGACGACTTCGCCAAACTCGGCTACGAGATCCTCGGCGTCTCGCGCGACAGCGTAAAGAGCCACTGCGGCTTCCGCGACAAGCAGAGCCTCAACTTCCCGCTCCTCTCCGACAAGGAGGAGACCGTCTGCAACCTCTACGGGGTGTTGAAGGAAAAGACGATGTGCGGCCGCAAGTGCTTCGGCATCGAGCGCTCGACCTTCGTGATCGGACCCGACGGCGTGATTCAGCACGCGCTGCGCGGCGTGAAGGCGAAGACGCACGTTGAGGAGCTTCTCAAGCTCCTTGAGGCTTGATGAAACAACTGCAGTCGGCTTCACTTCGAAGTGGACGCGGGTGCCGGCCCAGCCGGCGGCTGCGTCCGCTTTTTCTTGTTCGTTCGGCGTGCTCTCCCTTGGGTTTCCCCGCACCTTCATCCATTCCTTGAAAAATCCTCTCCTGCGGGCTTCAAATCTTCTGCGCGGTTGATCTCTCTCCTCGCAGCTTCGCGGTCGTTAGATTCCTCCTTATGACTAAGCGCCTTCGGGGCGCCTTCAGCGCACAAAAAGGAGAATCAAAATGGAGAAGCTCTCCCGCCGCGACTTCGCGCGGTTCACGATCTGTCTTGCCGCCGGCGCCGCAGCTCCGGCCGGCGTGTTCGCCTTCGGCGGCCCTTCCGGCCCGTCGACCATCTACAAGAAGCAGGGTGCGATCGGCGAAATCATCATGAATCCCTACAAGATCGCTCCGCTCACCGCAATCATCCGCAACGGCGGATATGCGCTGCTCAACGCCTCGGTGCGCATCGTGCCGAAGGAAGGCGGTCAGGTGATCGCGTACAAGGTTTCCAAGAGCCAGCTTCTCACCCACGGCGGAATCCCCGTCTTCGGCCTCTACGCGGACTGGCGCAACAAGGTCGAGGTTGAGTACGACCGGCTCGATCACGGCAGGTCCGAGCACTTCAAGGAGACCTACACCATCCGCACGCCGCCGGTCTACGGCCCCACGGGCAACGCAGGCATGCCCGAGGCGGTCGTGCGCAAGGCGGCTGAAGGAAAGTTCGCCGACCGGCTCTACTACATCAACAACATCGGCTCGAACAACAACACCCGCCACGCCGTCTGGAACAACCCCGAAGGGGGCGCCTTGCAGTGGTCCTCGAACCCGCTCAACTGGATCATCGACACCAAGGGAGAAATCCGCTGGTTCATGGACAGCTCGACCATCTTCAACGTCGACTCGCTCTACGACGGCGGGATCATGATGGGTCTGCGGCAGAACGCCGACGGCGCGATCTCCTGGGGCTACGGCCAGCACTATGTCAAGTACGACATCATGGGCCGCCGCATCTGGAACCGTCCGCTTCCCTACGGCTACAACGACTTCTCGCACACGATGGACGCCGCGCAGAACGGCCACTACTTCCTGCGCGTCGCCTCGTCGAACCTCAAGCGCTCGGACGGCCGCAACGTCCGTACGGTGCGCGACCTGATCATTGAGGTCGACTGCGACGGCAACGTCGTGGACGAATGGCGTCTGTGGGAGATTCTGGATCCGTACCGAGACACGGCCATCAAGGCGCTCGACCAGGGCGCCGTATGCCTCAACATCGACCCGAAGCTCGCCGGCCAGACCCTTTCGGCGAGCGACCTTCAGAAGCTCGACAAGGAGGGACATTTCGGCGACATCGTCGGCACGGGACCCGGCCGCAACTGGGCGCACGTCAATTCCGTTGACTACGACCCGAGCGACGACTCGATCATCATCAGCTCGCGCCATCAGTGCGCAGTGATCAAGATCGGCCGCGACCATCAGGTGAAGTGGATTCTCGGCGCACCGCGCGGGTGGAAGAAGCCCTGGAGCGACCTCATCCTCACGCCGGTCGATCAGCAGGGACGCAAGCTCGCCTGCGGGGACGCCGTCTGCGAGAACACGACCTTCGACTGGACCTGGACGCAGCACACCGCCTGGAGGATCGACTCGAAGTCCAACGCCGACGTCATCTACGTCTCGGTATTCGACAACGGAGACGGCCGCGGATTCGATCAGCCGCCGCTGCCGGACATGAAGTACTCGCGCGCCGTGATCTACCGCATCGATCAGAAGAAGCGGACCGTCGAACAGGTCTGGGAGTACGGCAAGGAGCGCGGCCACGACTGGTACAGCCCCGTCACCTCTCTGGTCGAATACATGCCCGACAAGGACTCCGTCGTGGTCTACGCCGCGACCGCAGGCGCCAACTACGACCTCAAGACGGGCGGCCTCACCTCCGCGCCCAACCCCTATCTCGATGAGTTCGACTGGGGTGCGAAGGAGCCCGCCGTCGAGATCCAGTTCAAGTCCACCACGGGATATCAGGCCTTCGCCTTCGACGTTGAAAAGGCCTTCAACGGCAAAGTCCACTGATTGACCGTCGCTCCGACGGGCGTCCCGCCATCAAGGCCGCCGGCTCGAACCGACGGCCTTTTCATGCCGGCCCGCCCCCTTCGGGCGGTCCGACGCATCCCGCACGGCTCAGGCGCCCGCTCAATCAGCGCGCAAAAAAAAATCCCGCGGCTCCGTGAGGAACTGCAGGACTCTTTTCAAGAAATCGGATGGGGTGGGAGATGGGACTCGAACCCACGACAACCGGAATCACAATCCGGGACTCTACCAACTGAGCTACACCCACCATCCAGATTTTCTTTCTCCCGGCGCTTCGTGCCTTGCGGCCGCCGCGTCGTGAGAAGTGAGATTTTACGGACGCCGCGCTTTTTGTCAAGAGAGGGCCGAAAAGTTTTTTTTCGGGCCACCCTCCCCCGCCCTTTCTCCTCAGCCCGCGGCGGCGGGCTGAGCGGCCTCCGTCTCGGGCGGAAGGTAGCGCTTGAGGAAGTCGCGCGTGCGCTGCTGCTTGGGATGCACGAGCACGTCGCGGGGCTTGCCTTCCTCGACGACGCGGCCGTCGGCCATGAAGACCACCCAGTCGGCGACCTCGCGCGTGAAGGGGATTTCGTGCGTCACCACCACCATCGTGAAGCCCTCTTTGGCGAGGTCGCGGATGGTGTTGAGCACTTCGCCCACGAGCTCCGGGTCCAGCGCCGAGGTGGGCTCGTCGAAGAGCAGAAGGTCGGGCTTGATGCAGAGCGCACGCGCGATCGACACGCGCTGCTGCTGCCCGCCGGAGAGCCGGCGCGGGTATTCGTTCGCCTTCTCGAGGAGTCCGACGCGCTTGAGGAGCTTGAGCGCGCGTGGGCGCACTACAGCCGGATCTTCGCCGTGCACGTGCACCGGCGCCTCCATGACGTTCTCAAGCACCGTCATGTGCGGGAAGAGGTTGAAGCTCTGGAAGACCATGCCGATGCGGCGGCGCTGCTGCGCGACGACGCCGTACGGGGCCTCCTCGAGGACGCCGTCCTTTTCGACGTAGCCGATCTGCACGCCGTCGACCTGAATCGACCCGGAGTCGATCGACTCGAGGTGGTTGATGCAGCGCAGGAACGTGGACTTACCCGAGCCCGAGGGGCCGAGGATCACCACGACCTTGCCGCGGTGGATCTCCATGTCGATGCCCTTCAGAACCGTATTGCGCCCGAAGGACTTCACCACGTTGTGGGCCCGCACGACGATCGCCGGGCCGCTCTTGCGGGGACGGACCTCGGTCGCGTCCTCCTCCACGCTCTTTGCCTGCGCCTTCACTTCGAGGGCGGCGTTCGCGTTCGTTTCGTTCGTCATCTTCTCTGTCTCTACGGGGGAGCGGTGGATCAGGCGGTGGGCTGCGGCGCTTCCGGGACGTAGCCCGAATCACGCTCGCCCCTGCGGTAGTGGCGTTCGATCTTCGCCTGAACGACGGTGAGCACCGACGTGATCACGAGGTACCAGATCACGGCGACGAGGAGCAGCGGGATGATCTGGAAGTTTTCGTTGTAGATCGTCTGAACCGAATAAAGCAGATCGTCCATGGCGATCACGGAGACCATCGCGGTCGCCTTCACCATCGAGATCACCTGGTTGCCCGTAGGCGGGATGATCGAGCGCATCGCCTGCGGAAGCATCACGCGGAAGAGAATCTGCCGGCGGCTCATGCCGAAGGCCTCGGCCGTCTCCCTCTGCGCGGGATCGACCGACTGCAGGCCCGCGCGGATGATCTCGCCCATGTAGGCGCCTTCGTTGAGCGAGAGCCCGACGATAGCGGCCGTGAGCGGCGTGATCACGTCGTTCGTCGGGACCATCCACACGCCCGGAATTCCGAGGTTGGGAAAGAGCGCGGCGAGGTTGTACCAGAAGAGGAGCTGCACGAGGAGCGGCGTGGAGCGGAAGAACCAGAGATAGAGGTCCGCGAGCCCGGCGAAGAACGGCATCCCCGACATCTTGAGCATGGCGCAGACGAGACCGAGCACGGTGCCGAGCACCATGGAGATCACGGTGAGCGAGAGCGTCATCTCGATGCCCGTGAGGACGCTCCGGTCGAAGAGGTAGGCCCACACGGTCGCCCAGCCGAAGTTGGGGTTCACCGCACAGGCCCAGACGCTCCCGGCCAAGAGGAGCGCGATCACGATCGTGAGCGCCGTCCGTCCGGGATGCGTCATGCGGCGGGCGCCCGCGACGTCCTTCGCGGTGCGCGCGAGCTCGTCGGAGGTCCAGCGGCGGGCGGCGCCCGCCTCCGTCGGTTTGGAATTCTTCGCTTCCTCAGTCATTTAAGTCGCTCTCAGAAGGGTGCAGGATCACGCCCGGCCGCTCCCGGGGCCCGCAGAAAGGCCCCTCGGAGCGGCGGCCCCGTCAGCGTCAGTTCTTCTTCGCCGTGGCGAGGTTGAGGCCCGGGGCCTCAAGCTGGTTGTAGTTGAGGTTCCACTTCTCCATCACGGCCTTGTAGGTGCCGTTCTCAAAGAGGACCTTGAATGCGTCGAGGAGCACGGGCGCGAGGGGATTGCCCTTCATTACGACCGCACCCTGATAGATGTCGTCGAAGCCGTTCTTCTCGCCGACGGCGGCGAGCTCAAGCTTGCCGCCCGACTGGGCGACGAAGTAGGTGAGCGGCGCCTGGCTCGAGAAGAAGGCGTCGGCGCGCCCGGAGGAGAGCGCCATCGCGGGCGCGGCCTGCCCTTCGAAGGAGAGCACCGTCACGGGCTTCTTGCCCTCCTTCACGCAGACCTTGCTCTGCTCCTTGATCACGCGCTCGGCGCTTCCGGCGGCCATCACGGAGACCTTGAGGCCGCAGGTGTCGGCGAGGCTCCTGATGTTGTGCGGGTTGCCCTTCTTCACGGCGAAGACCACGAACTCGCGCACGTAGTCGACGAAGTCGTAGTTCGCCTCTCGGTCGGGATAGTCGCCCACCGGTTCGGTCGAGACGTCGTAGCGCCCGGACTTGAGGCCCAGCATCGTTGCGGAGTGGCCCGCGATCTTCGTCGTTTCGATCTTCACGCCGAGCACTTCGCTCAAGGCCTTGGTGATGTCCATCGCCGCGCCTTCAATCGACTTGTCGGCGCGCGTGATCGTGTAGGGCGAGAAGGAGCCGATCACGCAGTTCTTGATGACGCCGGCCGTCTTGATCGCCTCGGGGAGCCGGGCGTTCAGGGCCGGGTCGAGCTTCTGCGCGGGGATCTCGGCCGCAGCGGCGGACAAGGTGGTGACTGCAAGGACGGCCGCGAGCGCCGCGGCGCGGAAATTGAACTTCATGATGAATCTCCTCTCAGTATTCGGATTCCAATGCGGGCGGCCCTCAGAGCTCGCCGGGTTGACGCAGTTTCGGCGCGGCAAAGCGCCGGTTTTCGAGCACGGGGAGTGCGGCGCGGCAGCGCTCGACCGTCTGCGCGTCGATGTCGGTGAAGAGAAGCTGGTCGCTCGTGCCGCACTGGGCGACCACGACGCCGTAGGGGTCCACCACCTTGGAGCAGCCGATGTTCACCGGACCGCACTCGCTCACGCCTGCCACGAAGCAGACGTTCTCGAGCGCGCGGGCGCGCAGGTTGAGGTCCCAGTGGGACTCCTTCAGGGGGCCCTTCACCCAAGCGGCCGGGACCACGAGAAGCGTCGCGCCCGCGAGCGCCAGCGCACGCGTCATCTCGGGGAAGCGCACGTCGTAGCAGGTGAGGAACCCGCAGCGGAAGGGGCCGACGTCCACCAAGGCCGGAACTTCGTTTCCCGGCACCGCGTTGTCGCTCTCGCGCGCCTTGAAGGCGTCGTAGAGGTGAAGCTTCTGGTAGACGAGCTTGAGTTCGCCGTTCTGCACGACCAGAAGGTCGTTGGCGTAGCGCTCCTCGCCGGGGATCTTCGCCTGCACGGTGCACACGACCGTCACGTGCCGGCCCTTCGTCGCCTCGCGGAGCGCCGTCACGTAGGGGCCGTCGAGCGGCTCCTTGAAGCGCACGGCCCAGTCGGAGACGCCGGGCTTGCGGGCGACGACGCCTTCGGGAAGGACGAGCAGGTCCGCCCCGCCCGCTTCGGCGCGCTCGACGAGGCCGCGGGTGATCGCCTGATTCTCCGCCGAAGTCTCCTTCACGAAGAACTGCCCGAGCGCGACGCGCAGCGTCGTCTTCTTCTCATTCGACATCTTCAAAGGCCTCCGGAAAGAGCTTCTCGGCGGTGTTGAGGTGCTCCGTGAGGTGCTGCTCGTAGGCCTCGCGGCAGAAGTCGTCCACCATGCGCTTGTTCGCCTTGAAGCCCCAGGCGTCGTAGTCGTGGGCGAGCTTCTGCCCCTCGTCGATCAGGTCCTGCAGGATCCAGGGCGTCGTTTCGGCGTAGCGGCGGCGCTTCTCGCGCCAAACCCTGCGCGAGCGGTCGAGCGTGCGGCAGAGCTCCGTCACGACCCACGGATTCTCGCGCACGAACGCCTCCTTGAGGGCGAGGATGTGGATGCCCGGAACGTAGCCCGTGTCCTTGTAGTAGGCGAGCTCGTGCGCCTTGAAGTCGCGCACGACGGAACGAAGCCCGAGCGCACCATCGCAGTAGCCCTTCGGCATGAAGGCCTGGAACATCACGTCGATTCTGCCGTCGTGGAGCATGTCCACGAGGGGGGCCTCGTCGGGCTCGTGGGTGATCGTCGTGCCGTTCCAGAACTGCCGCCCGCGGTTGGGTTCGATCTTGTCGGCCGCCGTGCAGCGCGAGAGCACCCACTTGATCTTGTCGCAGTCGACCCCGGCGCGGCGCAGCAGCGCGCGCGTCCAGGTGTTGCCCGAATCCTGCCAGCCCGAGAGGCCGATCGTCTTGCCTTCAAGGTCCTCGAGCCGCTCGATCGGGCTCGATTCGGTGGTGACGATGTTGCGCGTGCGGAAGCCCCGCATGATGAAGAACGGCACCGCGACGATGCCCTGGGCCGTGCCCTGGTCGATTCTGAGGTTGTAGCGCGAGAGGCTCATCTCGGCGGCTTCGCACTCGGCGTCGTCTGCGACGTTGTCGATGAGGGACGCAACGCGCGTGGGCCGGATGTCGAGCTTCTCGGACTTCACGTCGCCCAGGAGGAGCGGCGTCCAGAAGTCCCAGTCACGAAACTTGATGCGCAGCGGAAGAGCCATGATGAGGAATCTCCTTTCGGATCGGCCCGGCCGGCCGCAGTGCCGGCGGCGGAGGCGGGCGAAGAGCCCGATGAGTGAAAACGGACGGAGGGGGACTCCCGCAGGTTCCTTGACGGACCAGTGCAGGCGCCATCCGGTGCGGCCGCCCTTGGCGGGAAGCGCATGCCGAAGGCGGGCGACGCACCAAAATGGAGACGCCCTCACGTTTCGTTCGATTCTAGGAATCGAGGCAATTGGATAATTCCCTATGAACTACGACTTTCTGCCGGCTCAAGATTGATGAGGATCAGAGGGTGGAGCGTCCGCCCCCGGCGGATTCCCTCTTTTCCATTGATCCTCCTAGTTTTTCCTAATTCCTGCCGGCCTCGGCACGAATGGGCCTCACGGCGGGCGGCGCCTTTATAATGGCGCCCGACCGCTGTCGGAGTACGTCCACCGGCGTACTCCGGCCGATCTACAGGTAAACCGCAAGAGTGACGACCGCCCCGCCCGCGGGAGAGCTTCCTCACGAGCCCTCCGCCATGCGGGAGCCCCGGCGGCCGAAGGGAGAAAAGCCATGGCGCTCACCACGTACGACTTCGCCTACGGGCACGGCCGCAAGACCTTTGAATTCGACTCCGACGACGTTCTGAAGGTCGTCCGCACGGAACCGTGCGAAGTAATGCAGAACGTGAAGGAACACGTCCTCGAGGCCCTCTACCATCCGATCGGGCTCCCCCCGATCAACGAGATCGTCAAGCCCGGCGACACCGTGGCCTTCATCTGCAACGACCCGACGCGCATCGCCAACTCCGAAGTGTTCATGCCGATCCTCGTCGAGGAGATGAACAAGTTGGGCGTCCCCGACGAAAACATGCGCATCGTCTTCGCGCTCGGTACGCACCGCGCGATGACGCATGAGGAGATGGTGGGCGAGGTGAGCGAGGACGTCGCGCGCCGCATCAAGATGTACAACTCCATCGCGACGAACGCCGACGACTTCGAGTACTTCGGCAAGACCTCGCTCGGCACGCCCGTCTGGATCAACAAGCTCCTCTGCGACGTGGACCACGTGTTCCTCACGGGCACGATCGTGCACCACTACTTCTCGGGCTACGGCGGCGGGCGCAAGGCCATTCTGCCGGGGTGCGCGGCGATGGAGACCGTGCGCATGAACCACAGCCACATGCTCTCCGAAGCCGCCGGTCTCGGCCGCATGGAGGGCAACCCCTGCTACGACGACCAGATGGAGGGCGTCGCGCTCTTCGCCAAGGGCCGTTCGCTCTTCCTCTTCAACGCCATCCTCAACGCCAAGCACGAGTTCCTCAAGATCTTCGCGGGCGACTACATCAAGGCGCACAAGGAGGCCTGCAAGTTCGTGGACCGCGTCTACGGCTGCGAGATCCCGAAGGAGGCCGACCTCGTGATCGCCTCCTGCGGCGGCTATCCGAAGGACATCAACGTCTACCAGATGCAGAAGACGATGGACAACGCCGCGTGCGCGGTCCGCAAGGGCGGCGTCGTGATTCTCCTCGCCGAATGCATCGAGGGCTCGGGGTCGGCGAAGCTCGAGGAGACCTTCAAGCGCCTCACGACCCCTGAAGCGATCAAGAAGGAGCTCGAGGACAACTTCCAGATCGGCGCCAACAAGGCGTACGCCATCACGCGCCCGCAGGGCAAGGCGAAGTTCATCCTCGTCACCGCGCTCAATCGCGACCTCGCGAAGAGCATGCACTTCACGGCGGCCGTCGACACCGTCGAGGAGGCGCTCAAGATCGCCCGTGAATACGTGGGCGAACATCCCTCGACCATCCTGATGCCCGAAGGGTCGCTCACCGTCCCGCGCGTCGTCGCGCCCGAGGCCCACCCCTGCTGCTGCGGGGGCCACGGCCACCATCATGAGGGTGAAGGCGAGCACCACCATCACCACGAAGGCTGCTGCGGCGGCGGGAAGCATTAACCTCCCCTCCGCACCTCCCCGCGGATCTTGATTGTTTCAGGCAGTTTCGAACTGCCTTTTCCGCAGTCAGGAAGCATTTCGGTCCGCGTAGGACAAGGCCTTCCGCTCCATCAGGCCCGCGTCGGCTCACCCGAGCCCTGCGCGGGCCTTTTTGGGTTCACTCTCCTCACGACTCATTTGAGAAAGACCTCGCTCAACATGCCGTCGAACACCACTCGGTCGGAAGCGCCCCTCATGGACCTCCTCGACTTTCCTGAAATCCGCCGCCTCGGCGAAGTCCTCGCCGAAATCGCCCCGCAGCGCGCCTTTTCGATCGCCTACTCCGGGGGCCTCGACAGCCGCTTCCTCGCCTTTTCGGCGAAGCACCTCGGCTTCAAAGCGTCGCTGCTGCACATCATCGGGCCGCAGATCGCCCCCGACGAAACGGCGGGCGCGCTCAAGGACGCCGAGCTCCTCGGCTACGAGCCGATCCTCGTGCCCGCGACTTCGCTCACGCTCTCCGAGCTCGCCCACGCGGGCGCCAACCGCTGCTACGTCTGCAAGCACCACCTCTTCGAGACGCTGATGGAGGTGGCGCGCAAGTCGGGCTGCGAAGGCCCCGTCTGCGACGGCACGAACACCTCCGACCTCGGCGTCTACCGCCCCGGCATCAAGGCGCTCGAAGAGCTCCACGTCTATTCGCCCCTCGCGATGGCCGGGATCCCGAAGCCCCGGATCCGCGAGATCGGGCGCGCGGTCGGGTTCCCCAACCCCGAGCAGTTCGCCCGGCCCTGCCTCTTGACGCGCTTCCCCTATGGGACGGCGCCCACCTCGGACGAACTCGTCGCAATCGCCGACGCGGAGCTCGTGGTCGCGACCGACCCCTTCGGGAAGAACCTCCGCTTCCGGATCCGCATGCCCGCCCACGGCGACGCACGGCTCCACGTCGAGGCCTCCTCGATCGCCGGGTTTGAGAACGCCGACGCCGAGCTCGAGCGCATCGTCGCGCTGCTGCGCCGGCGCTTCGGCGGCAAGCTCCCGAACCTCAGGCTCGAGGTGCTCGAGAAGCTCTCGGGCTACTACGACCAGCTGCAGCAGCCCGAGGGCTGAGGACCGGCGCATCCGGTTCTGCTGAAGGGAGCGCCGACGCCACTCCCGCAGCGCCCGGGTCTTCCGACAATGCCGAAGGGGCCGCCCTCATTTCGAGAGCGGCCCCTTCGGCTTTTGAGCGAAAAGAAAACGGCCGGCTCGACGCCGTAGAGCACACGAAACCTGCACGGGCCGGCCGGCCGCCTTCAGATCAACTCTTTCTGACCATGCCTTAACTACGTTAGAACGTGTAGGTGTAGTTGAGCCAGAGGTTGCGCCCGTCGATGTAGTCGCGGTACTCGTTCACCCACGTGGTCGTGAGTTGACCGCGATTCTCGGTCGTGAAGGCCGTGTAGTCGATGCCCGCGTCGAAGATGTTGTTGAGCGCCACCGTGAAATGGTGCTGCTTGGCGAGCGTGTAGGACGCGCCGATGTCGACCGTGGTGTAGTTCTTGTACTTCTCGAGCTTTCCCTTGGAAACGTCGCCGTTGGGATTCTCGGCGCCGAACTTCGAGAGCGACTTCAGGTACGCATTGAAGTCGCCCTGAGTGTAGTCGATGCGCGCCGTGAGGGTGTGCTTCGGAAGGTTGTTCGAGCGCCTGCCGTCCTTTTCACCGCCCTTGATCTTCGAATCCATCAGGGTGTAGCCGCCCGTGAAGCTCAGGCCGTGGAAGGCCGCCGTCTTCACGAAGACTTCGGCGCCCTTCGCCTCGACCTTGCCGCGGTTGACGTCGTGCCAGGTGCTGGCGGAGGCTTCACCAAACTGCTCCTGGTCGAGCTGATTCTTGAAGTCGGTGTAGAAGATCCCCGCCGTAACCTGCGCCACGTTCGGAAATTCGACCGTGGCCGAGAGCTCGTAGTTCCAGCTCTCCTCGGGCTTCAGATCCGGGTTGCCGTAGATGTACTTCGCCGTTTCGCCGCGTTTGTTGAAGCTGTAGAGCCCGTCGGTGAGCTGCTGGATCGCCGGAGCGCGGTAACCGTTCGCCACGCCGCCCTTGAAGCTCAGGATCTGCGAGGGCTTCCAGACGAGGTAGGCGCGCGGAGAGAAGTGATAGTCGAAGAGGTCGCTCCACTGCAGGCGGCCGCCCACCGTCGCGATCCAGTTCTCGTTGATGAAGTACTCGCCTTCGGCAAAGAGGGCGGCCTGCTTGTGGTCGAGCACGTCCGCAATGACGGGGCTGCCGTCCTTGAGGTAGAAGTTCTCCTCATAGGTCGAGTAGTCGAACTGCGCGCCCGTCTGCAGGATCATGTCGCCCATGTCGCCGAAGGAAAGCGGCGTCTTCAACTTCGTCGCGAGCGTGTAGTGCTTCGAGGACATCAGCGGATCCGAGAAGGACCCCTTCGTCGTCTTGTTGGCCGTGTCGAGCATGGCTGGGTTGCCGCTCTTTCTCGCCGGGCCCGTCTGCGTCTTGATGAGGTCCTGGCCCTGGAACTGGAAGTAGGTCGAGAGTTCACCGATTCTGTAGCGGCCTTCGTGCCCGATTACGGCAGCGTACTTCTCAAACCAGCGGTGCGCTTCGTAGTCCACGGGGGAAGTCGACATCGAACCGCCCTTGAAGCGGGTGTAGTCGAGGTCGAGATAGAGGTCGTTGTCGGCGTTGGGCGAGAGGTTGAGGCGCCCGCCGATGTTGCCCGTGTAGCCGTCCGCGGCCGAGTGGGACGCGTAGCCGCCCCCCGGCGTGCGCAGGTTCGAGGCGTCGCGGTCCAAGTAGCGGCCGCGCAGCAGAAGCGAGGCGACCTCGTCCTTGAGCGGGATGCCGAGATAGGCGCCCGCGCCCCAACGGTTGCCGTAGGCTGAGTCGTCGAACTGCGTGCGTTCGACCGAGAGCGAGCCCGTGAACTGCTTCACCTGCTTCTTCATGATGATGTTCACGGCGCCGCCGATGGCGTCCGAGCCGTCAGGGCGAACGGGCAAGAATACTGGTACCTGAAGTTTACTTCAGCCAGCCTAGAGCATACCCGACGCACCTGATGGCATCCCGAATGTCGCCTTGACACCGCGTCT
>ERZ833608.803-NODE-803-length-23956-cov-3.178570_pt1 | contig 23956 bp, 21 predicted proteins | sample MGYA00519694_ERZ833608 | MGnify/ENA primary metagenome ERZ833608 (study PRJEB31850, sample SAMEA3708742) | human gut metagenome | biome: human gut; feature: human-associated habitat; material: faeces | place: China | collected 2014 ... | reverse complement strand
CCATTACACGATTGGCAGAATGACCTGAGTGATGAACTTTGCGGGGTCCTTATGCTGGGGCGGCCCCTCCAGATAGGTATGGCGCAGGATGCCCTGCGGCGTCAGGCCGTGCTCCTTGGCATAGTCCAGAAGCTGGCGGCCCACGGCGGGGAGCTCCTCATACGCACCGTGGTGATAGATGCAGATGGCCCGCATAGGCGCTGCGGTCTCCACATATTCTCCCTCACTGCCCGGGGGAACGGCCACGCAGAAGGACACCTCGGCCGGGCGGTCGATAGGGAACTGGATGAAGTACATCCGCCGGGTGATATCCGTACCGTGGGCCCGCATGGCCTCCAAAGCCGTGTTGCGGAGCAGAACGGTCTTGTCCGCCACGTTATTGCTGCGGTAGGTGCGGCGGTATATGAGCTGCTGCGGCAGCTCCAGCTCCTTGACCTGAGCGGAGGATACCTTGGCCCGCTCGTACAGTTTTTCGATATTGAGATTCAGCTGGTCCCGCATTTCCTCCATCCGGCGAATGAGCGGCATCAGATCCGTGGAATCGTTGTAGTAGTCCCGGATCTCATCCAGCGTCAGTCCCAGATTCTGCAGACTGCGGATGCTTCGCAGCTAGGTAAAGGTATCGATGGTGTAGTAGCGGTTGTTGGTGGCGTCATCCCGCTTATCCGGCTCGATCAGCCCCCGTTCCTCATAGTGGAGGATGATGCGGCGGGTCACGCCCAATGCCTTGGCGATCTCGCCAATGGAAAACAGCTTGTCATCGCGTTTCATAAAAAACCTCGGAGTCAAAAAGAGTTCTCCTGCTGTATATCGGTGGGTGGCGTACGATTTAATATTACAAAAAATGAGCAAAAATGCAAGGGAAAAGTTTGGCTGCCGGGGGAAGCTGCCGCGATTTTCTCCGCTCGCACCGGAGGCGGCAGTGCGCGAAAAAGCGAGATCAAAACCTCTTAAATATAGCCTGCTTCGTTCCAATAAAAACTATGCGCAGGGCGGCTGCCCTGCACATAGTCTGCAATTACGTGTCCAGAAACCCCTCACAGCGCTTCAAAATGATACCGTGGCTTGCCAAGGCTCTTTTTGCCGTACTCGATGGCCTCCGCGGGGCAGTAGCAGATGCAGGCCATGCAGTGGGTGCAGTTCTGCCCCCAGACGGGTTTCCCGTTTTGCAGGGTGATGTTGTTGGTGGGGCAGCGCCGGACGCACTGACCGCAGCCGGTACAGGCATTTCCGGCTGTGAAGGCATTTGCTTTTACAAAGCAGGAATAGAAGATGGGATTCACCGGCCCGCTCATAAAGCGGTCATAGAACTTCCTCCGGGGTGGAGGAAAGGCCCGGTTTTCCCGGACGGCGGCGATCGCGCCGTCTATGTCCGGCTCCGCTCTGGCCACGATCTGCCGGGCTTCCTCCACCTGAGGGGCGTTGAACATGGCGATGTAGTTCTCCGGCATGACGATCTGCGCCGTGCCCATGCAGACGAGGCCCTTCGCCTGGCAGAGACGGCGGTTGTAGCGGTCGGCATCGCCGATCTCGCTGCCGCAGGTCATGACGAACCACGCCCGCTTCGCACCGGTCAGCTCCGTGTGCAGCAGCCAGTCCTCCACGATGCGGGGGATCCGCCAGGCGTAGGTGGGCGTGACGATCACCAGCCGCTCCCCGGTCTCCACCGGGGCGGTGTCTCCGGCCTTGATGCGGTCATTCAGGCACAGCAGCGGCTCGCCCAGCCCGTCGGCAATGCGCCGGGCCGCGTAGCCGCTGTTCCCGGTGCCGGAAAAGTAAAGAATCATATCAAAATCCCCTCGCAGTGGTCGATCTCGTGCTGGATGATCTCCGCCGTCCAGCCGGTGAAGGTTTTCAGCCGGGTCTGGAATTTTTCATTCTGCCATTGGACCTTGATGGTCTGGAACCGTTTTGTTTTCCGGACGCCGGTGAGGGAGAGGCAGCCCTCCTGGGCCTCATACGGCCCGGACTGCCGGACGATGACGGGATTGAACATCACCATGTACGTCCCCTCGTTGTCGAAAACAATGATGCGCTTGCAAACACCGATCATGTTGGCCGCCATGCCCACGCAGCCGTCCTTATGGGCGATCAGGGTGTCCAGCAGGTCCTGGGCCGTGGCCAGATCGTCCGCCGTGGCGGGAGCGGCCTTCTGGGAGAGAAACGTCTCATCCCTGCAGATCTCACGAATCATACGCTGTTCCTCCCGGAAGTTGTTTTCTGTATTGTATCAGCCAAAGGAAAAACGCGCAAGTGCTCTCACTTGCGCGTTTTTTGCGTGGGGATCAGTCACACATGCCGTTGTGGATCACCTTGCCGATGTTCCACAGGTAGGCAGCCTGACGGGCGGCCTCCAGCCGCTCCTCCGGCGTCTTGTAGCTGACGTGGGCGGTCTCCGTGCCGCAGTTCAGGCAGCATGCATACATGCACCAGCCCTGCTCGTCCTCAATATAACCGGCGCCGCGGCATACGGGGCAGTCTTCCAATTCGATCTCGTTGATGGGATCCATGGTCATCTCTCCTTCGTTTTGTTTTTTCAACGTGAATAGTATACCACGGTTCCATCGGTATGGCAATGAAAATCGACGGGACTTTGCCGCGGAGGTGACTTCCGGTCAGCACTCCCGCTGTTTTTCTGCTTTTTCGGACAGCTTATAGGAAATTTCCTATATTTACCCGGTAGGGTACTTGCATATTCCGGGCGGGGGGAGTATGCTATAGGTATCTATCAGCCCTGTGGCGGGGCATACATTTTATACTCATGGGAGGATACAGTATGAAACGAAAATTTCTATCAATTTTGCTGACGCTGGCAATGGCCTTGACGCTGCTGCCGACAGCGGCAATGGCGGAAGGAGAGCCGGCGGAAGTGCCCGCGGGTGAAGGTAGCGCCCCCGAATATGTTGCCCAGATCGGCGATAAACAGTATGCGACGCTGCAAGCGGCTGTTGATGCAGCTAAGAACAAGACAGTCAAGCTAATTGCCGATACAACGGAAAATGTCACAATCTCTACATACGGTGTGACGCTGGACTTGAACGGATTTACCCTGAACGGCAGCACAGGAAAGAGAGAACCCGCGCTGACGGTCAGCAACGCGCGCGTGACCGTTCAGGACAGCAGCGCGGCGCAGACCGGCACGATCAAGCGCGATGACACGGCTGAAAACTCCGGCATTTCCTCCCACTATGTCATCGACGTTCAGGGAGGAAGTGGCTTCCTGCTCTTTAAGAGCGGCAACGTCACAAATGGCAGTGGTGCCGGCGGCACAAAAGGTGCGTCCCTCGTCCGCATCGGCGATGACAAGTACAAAGTCCAGCCGACGATGACCATCAAAGGCGGCACGTTCACGCAGGATAACTTCATTGCCCTCAAGGTCGATTACGGCACGCTCTATGTGACGGGCGGCACGATCAATTCCAAGAACAGCTACGCGGTCGAGAACTGGCTCAATGCCACCATCAAGGATAATGCGGTAGTCAATGGCAATGTTTCCTCTTGGACCTACAGCGGTGGCTCCAACTCTACAACCACGATCAGCGGCGGCACGGTCAACGGCGACGTTGAATCCATCAGCTATGATGGCACCGCTGGCAAGAAAGCAAGCGTTTCCATCACCGGTGGTGTGGTCAACGGCACGCTCATGACGGGTATCTATGGTAGTGCGACCGCACCCACCAAGGACATGGCGACCATCGAAGTTACGAGCGGTACGTTTAAGAATGACCCGAGTAAGTATGTGGTCGAGGACTCGGCAGTTACGAAGAACGAAGATAACACTTTCGGCGTTGCAAAGGCATACCTCGCCAAGGTCGGCGAAACCTCCTACTACACCATGGACGATGCGTTCAAGGCGCAGACTGCCAGCGGCGAAGCGATCGTCCTTCTGCGTGACTACACCACCGGCTCGCCCTTTAACTCCGGCAGTATCAACCGCACGGTCGATCTGAATGGTCACACCTGGACCTGCACCGGCACGGGCGCGAACAGCGCGGCGTTTGAGATCAATTACGCCAATGCGTCCCTGACGGTGAAGAACGGCAAGATCGTCAGCTCGCAGCTCGTGGGTCTGATCCCGTCCGCGATGGGCGGCACGATCAAGTATGACAACTCGAGCCTCACGTTCGAGAATGTTGAGATGAGCACGACCGCCACGAGCGGCATCGAGACCAACGGCAATAACACCAACGACACCGTCACCCTGATCAACAGCACCCTCAACGTGCCCAACGGCTTCGGCATCTACTTCCCCAGCAGCGGCACGCTGACCATCGACAATTCCACCATCAACGCCAAGACCATGGGCGTTCAGGTCTGCGCAGGCAGCCTGAATATCAATGACGGCAGCAAAATCACGGTTTCCGGCGATGCAGTCCCCAAGACCGAGAATGACGGTGCGATCCAGGACGGCGCGGCAATCTCCATTGTGAACCGCAGCGGCTATAAGGGTCTCGACAGCATCGCTGTCACCGGTGGTTCCTTTAAAGCTAAGGGTGGCAATGCTGCCATCAAGGCGTATGACTGGGATAACGACAAGAAAGAAACTGCCTTTACTGCTAAAGATAAGGTTTCTGTCTCCGGCGGTTATTTCACCTCCGACCCCACCGCTTATCTGGCTGCGGGCAAGTATGTGATTAAATCTGATAAGGCCGGTTACACTCACACCGTGACGAATACTAAGCCCGCTGAGGCTCCTGTATTCGTGCAGGAAAACACCGAGGCTAAGCATGGTGATTCTGTTTCTGCTGATATTAAGAACCAGATGACCACAGAAGTACTTGGCAAGACTGAGGTCAACGGTGTTGCCGATGCGGTAAATGAAGATGCACTGCTTAATAAAGTTAAGGTTGATGTGACGGATAATGCTGTTAATAAGGTAGATGTTGAGGTCAAGGTTGATGTGCAGCTTACCGGCGGCGATCTCTCCGATGGCGCTAAGAACAAGACTCTGACCTTTGAGGCATCTCCCGTTGCCACCATTAAGGTGAACAATGTTGAAAAAGCTACCAATGTTAAGGTTTCCAACTCCATGCTCAACGGCAAGGCCATCACCGTGAAGCTGCCTCTGCCTGCGGGCTTCAACCCTGAGCAGATCAAGCACATCTCCTCTGACGGCTCTGTTGAATACTTCCTCAAGACCGCAAAGCGCGGCGCCAATACTTTTGAAATCAAAGATGGCTGCGCTGTGTTTACGATCACCAAGTTCAGCACCTTTGAGCTGTCCGGTACGGTCACCTATGTGGCGCCCAGCTCCGGCGGCGGTTCCAGCTCTTCCTCCAGACGCTATGACGTCTCCGCGCCCTCTGTCAAGCACGGCGATGTGACCGTCAGCCCTAAGACTGCCTCCAAGGGCGATACCGTGACCATCACCGTCAAGCCCGACAGCGGCTATGAGCTGGACACCCTGACCGTGAAGGACGCCAGCGGCAGCAAGATCAAGGTGAAGGACAAGGGCGACGGCAAGTTTACCTTTACCATGCCCGCCTCCAAGGTGACGGTTTCCGCGGAATTTGCTGAGATCGAGACGCTGGACTTCGCGGACGTTCCCACCGACGCCTACTATTATGAGGCTGTGAAGTGGGCCGCCAAGAAGGGCATCACCGGCGGTACCGGTGACGGCACCTTCAACCCCAACGGCTCCTGCACCCGCGCCCACATCGTCACCTTCCTGTGGCGCGCCGCCGGCTCTCCCGAGCCTAAGAGCACGGTGAGCTTCGCGGATGTTCCCGCAGGCAGCTACTACGCCAAGGCTGTGGCTTGGGCTGTGGAGAACGGCATCACGCTGGGTACCGGCGACGGCACCTTCAGCCCCAACGCCACCTGCACCCGCGCTCAGAGCGTGACGTTCCTGTATCGCGCACTGGGCACCGCGCCCACCACGGTGAACGGCTTCACCGACGTGACGGCTGATGCTTTCTATGCTGACGCAGTGGCCTGGGCCGTGGAGAGCGGCGTGACCAACGGTACGTCCGCTTCCACCTTCAGCCCCAACAACGGCTGCACGAGAGCACAGATCGTGACTTTCCTGTATCGCACCATGAAGTAACTTCATACGCAAGCAGCGGGAAACCTCATTCGAGGTTTCCCGCTGTTTTTTGCTGCCCGGCCGGGGGCGGTTTACAGGGACCGACTCATCCGACTTTTGCAAAATGCGCCTAAGCGCCTCATAATCGTAACCGTCAAAGCTAACGGCGTATAGACTCCTATGGGATAATAGTGGTGGGACGTTGCGCAACGTTCCACCACTATTAACGTCAGGGGGGATACGCCATGACATCCATAGAGTTGAAGCACCAGGCACGGCTGCAGGAATGGGCGGGAGCCATTCGGGATTGCAGAAGCAGCGGATTGTCAGTCAGGCAGTGGTGCAGGGAGAGAGGAACCACACCAACTACATACTATCGCTGGGAACGTGAGCTATTGTCTGTTGCCAGTACAGCGAAGGCACTGTCTGAAACGCCTGCGGTTGCATTTGCAGAATTACCAGTACCGAAACAGGTGTGCTGCAACACAACGGAACGTTCCGCTACGCTGCGCATCGGCAAAGAATGATTACCTACTGTCAAAAGATGGTAGGTAAAAGACGTTCAATGCGGAAATGAAGAAACCGGAATTGGACTTCAAGTGTTTTATCCGCTTTTTGCTGGCGCGGTCGGCGATGACCTGGGGCGTGGAACTGATGGCAGGAGTCTTTCGGGTATATCAATTCTATCGACAAGGGCGCATGGGGCGTGTTATAATCATGAAAAACGCGGCGAAGGAGGCGGCGGAGGGATGACAGACGAAGCATTATACCGCCTCTACCTCAGCGGAGACGAGGATGCCCTGGGCACGCTTATGGAGCGTTACGGCACCAAGCTGACCCTCTATCTGGACGGCTACCTCTGCGACCTTCACGAGGCGGAGGACCTGATGATCGAAGCCTTTGCCTATCTCATCGCCAAAAGGCCGGCCATCCGGGACGGCGGCTTTCGCGCCTACCTCTACCAGTCGGCGCGGCACATGGCCCTGCGGCTGCTGCACAAAAAGCGGGCGGGAAATTGCTTTTCACTGGACGCGCTGACGGAGGAACCGGAGGCACGGGAACTGGTGGAGGAAACCGTGCAATCGGCAGAACGGGCGCGGCTTCTGCGGACCTGCATGGGGGAGCTGCACGAGGACTACCGGGAGGCGCTGTTCCTCGTCTATTTTGAGGGACTGAGCCATGCGGAGACCGCCGCCGTCATGGGCAAGCGGGAAAAGCAGGTGGCGGACCTCATTTACCGTGGAAAAATCGCGCTGCGAAAGCGGCTGGAACAGGAGGGGATCACGGATGCGCACAACAGCTGAACGATTGGCCGCGGCCAAACAGCGGGCAAGGGAACTGGAGCGGGAACGGCAGCGCCGCCGTGCCCGTGGAATCCTCTGCGCCGGGACAGCGGCCTGTCTCGCTATAATCGTCTCCCTCGCGCTGGCCATGCCCGGCATCGCAGAGGGCTTTTCCGATACAACGCTGGGCGGCGGCATGGCCGCCAGCATTTTCAGCGGCCGGAGCCTGGGCTATCTCGTGGTGGGCCTGCTGGCCTTCGTGTTAGGCGTGTGCGTGACGGTGCTGTGCGTCCGCCTGCGCGGGCATGAGGGGGACTCGGCGGACGAGGAGCGGTACGATGATTGAGTTTTGGGATTATCTCTCGCAGTTTCTCGCCGTGACGGCGGGCTTCTGCGCCGCTTTGCGGGCGTATCTCAAGAGCCGCGAACAGCCGTGGTTTCTGCTGACCTGCTTCTACGGAACCTTCGCCCTGGGCACCCTCTACTGGACGCTGCACCTGCTGCTGCGGCAGGAGACACCGCAGGTTTTCTACGTCTCCGACCTTGCGTGGCTGGCAAGCTATGTCTTTTTGCTCGCCCTGACGCTGACGCTGCCCGACGCGGGGGAGCGGCAGTCCCGGACGGGGCTATGCTGGCTGGCACCGGTGTTCTGCCTGCCGCAGTTTGGGCTGTATGTCACCTACGGCGATCTGCTTTTCAATGTCCTCATGTGCGGCTTGACGATGCTGCTGGCGTGGTGCGCGGTGCGGGGTCTCGTCTGGGCGAAAAAGACGGAAAACGGGCGGCTGCGCCGGTTTCACGGAACAGTGCTGGCCTTCATCGTGCTGGAGTACGCCCTGTGGACGGCCTCCTGCTTCTGGGTGAGCGACACCCTGACCAATCCCTACTTCTGGTTCGATTTCCTGCTGACCCTCGTTTTGCTCCTGTTTCTGCCCGCAGTGCGAAAGGCGGTGGAGGCGTGACCTATATCGAAAATGTATTCGTCTGCATGGCGGCCCCGCTGGTGGTGGCGCTGCTGTCCTTAAAGCGGGGACAGCGCGCCGTGCTGGTGTTCTGCCTCGCGGGGATGGGGGCCTGTCTGCTCTCTGCCTACCTCAACACCTTCTTCGCCCGGCTTTATCAGGCGGACGCCGTCAATGCCGCCACCCAGATCGCGCCTGTGGTGGAGGAGATCATGAAGCTGCTGCCGCTGCTGTTCTTTCTGGCTGTGTTTGAGCCGACGTTTGCCCGCTTCCGGCTGGCCGCCGTCATCGTGGCCGCCAGCTTTGCCACCTTTGAAAACATCTGCTACCTCACGCAGAACGGCGCGGACCAGATCCTCTTTCTGCTGATCCGGGGCTTCGGCACCGGCGCGATGCACGTGGTCTGCGGGAATGTGTACGGCGGCGTCCTGCGCCCTGTGTGGGACAGCCGCCCCCTGCGGGCGGCCTGCCTGTTCGCGCTTTTGTGCGTGGCCATCATTTACCACGCCATCTACAACCTTCTGGTCAGCGCCGGGGGGATGCCTCAGCTCATTGCCTACTTTGTCCCGCTGCCCACGGCGCTGTGCTTCCGGCTGCTGGCGCGGAAGGCCGAGGCGTAAATACAGTCTCATCAGATCGTCCGACAGGACGGTCTGATTTTTTTGAAAATTTTTCTAATTTTCGGTGCGTAGTTTTCGCCGTTTTTGTCCCTATGGTAATGTAAGGACTTTTTTTCGGGAAGGAGGAAGGGGCATGTATGACACCACGGAGCGCGTCCGGCGTGTGAAGCAGACGGCCCTGCGGCTGATCCAAAAGCGGGAGCGGACGGCGCTGCGGCGGCTGGGAACGCTGGGCACCGTGCTGGCTCTGGGACTGACCGGCGCGCTGACTCATTTCATCGGCGGGGCACCCGGCGCCGCCGTCCAGGGGGCCTACGGCGCGACGCTGCTGGCGGACAGCGCAGGCGGCTATGTGCTGGTGGGCGTGGCGTCCTTTACGGCCGCCGCTGTCCTGACGGTGGTCTGTATGCGCCTGCATGAGCGAGAGAAACGAGAAAAGAACAACGAGACAGACAAGGAGGGAAACGCATCATGAAAAAAACGATCACCCTGTTATTGACGCTGTGTCTGCTGCTGGGCCTGCTGCCTACGGAGGCTGTGGCCTTCGCGGGGGACATTTACCGAGCGGGCGAGGTAAAGACGGTCAAGATGGCGGACGGCTCGCTGTCCCTGCAAAACGGGTACGTCCACGTGACGCTGCATAAACTGCTTGAGACCTATTCCTATCTCACGGTGGTTCCCGCCGCAAAGCCTGACGAGGACAGTATGTGGAACAGCCAGACGCCGTACTGCAATTACACTACCTATAATCAAGGCGTACCGACCACCGAGGGCGTGGTGATAAGTCTGAAAAAGATGGAATTTGTGACGGGCACGCCCAACGGCGGAGGCACGAAGGCAATCAAGGCGGAGTATGACCTGCTGTCATCCCACAGCCTTGTCGCCGCACAGGTGACAGTCTACTACGAGATCGTGCAGCTCAAGGAGAGCGGGCCTACGGCGAAGGAGGACACCTGGGGCGTGCTGGCGACCGTCGGCAGCATTGAGATCAAAGGAGGACGCGAGCAGTTTACCACGGATTTTGATTTTAGATGGGGCTATTCCCTCAATGGCTTTACCTCCATGGGACATTCGGCCATGCTGGAGGAAACGGGCGGCCCCGCCATCAAACTCAGCCGCACCACGGTGCCGGAGGGGGAGGACCCCAAGATCACCACGGAAAGCTCCACCATCACCGTACCTGTGGAAAAGCTGAACACAAAGACCGTTCCCAAGGGCTATTCCTCATGGGGCGATGTGGACGGCGTTTATATCACCGAGGCGTATGTGGACAGCTACCCCTGGGCCAATCCCTTTGTGGGCCTGTCGGATTACTATGGAAAGACGATCACCGCCCCCAGCGGCGAGCCGCTCCGTGTCGATCTGGCGCAGTTCGTCAGTGTGCAGCCAGGGGACAAACCGTTGAATTCCCTTGTGAGCTGCGAGAGCTATGTGAGCTTTGATTTCGAGCCGGAGAATTATGCGGCTGATTCCACCCACTTCCTCTGGGGCTTCCGCGACCTGAAGACACTGAAACAGGAGATCCCCAGCGAACCGGACAAGGTCGATCCCGCCATCTACGCCAAGCGGCTGGCCGTTTTCTCCAGCGGCAGCGGCGTGACAGTGGAGCACGTGGCCGACGACGCGGCGCTTTCGGCGCTGAAAAAGCGGTACGGAGACCCCATCGCCCTCATCAACGGCGATTATGAAAGCAAAAACGGGGAAGACTTCACCTTTACAGGCGGGGCGGCGCTGCTGTCGCCCTCCGTTACGGCAACATGGGGGGCAGGCGGAAAACTCATCATCCACAAGAACGGAACCGTGGAGCAGAGCGGCGTGAGCCTGAGCGCGCCGACCTTCAAGTTCTATCAGCCGACAAGCGGCGCGGAAGGCGCACTGAGCATTTCTCTCGCGGAAAAGGGCTTTGCATTTGACATTGATCCGGCCAAAAACGATGCCATCGTCTATGTGGACATCCCCTATGCCACGGTGAAGCTGGAAAACGCCGCCGCCGACGTGACGGGGAACCTTGTGTTCAGCGGCGATATCGGTTTTCAGACCATTTTCGACGGCGCGGAATTTTCGCTGGAAAAGCTGGGCTACGGCTTGAAGGGGAATGAATTCAAGGTCAACGGCGTCCACGCGAAGGGCAGCTTTGACACCGAAAAAATGCTGTCGCTGGAGCTTGCCAAGATCGAGGGCGAGGTCAACACCTTCAAGGGTGAGGAGCGCTACGCCTTTGAACTGGAACTGAACGCCTTTGACCTCTTTGAGACCGAGGCAAAACTGGCGCTGGAGCGGGCCAACGACGGCTCGCTGATCCCCGATGAGCTGTGGTTCTTTGTTAAAAGTGAGCCGGGCATCCTCCTGATCCCGCCGGCGCCTGTGGGCAGGCTCACCGGCGGCGGCGCGGGCTTCAAGGATCTGGCCGCCACGGTAAACGGCAACTATTTCGCCATCCCGCCCATCAAGCTGCGGGGCGCGGTGTCGGGCGCCTATTTACAGCTCATTGAGGGCCGGGGCGATGTGGTGCTCGGCCCCAGCGAGATCTCTCTCAAGGCAAGCGATGTGGGCATTGTGGGATTTGGCAAGTACGGACAGGTCGTTGACAGCTTCGGCTACGCCCTCAAGCTCACCGGACAGGAGCGGAAGTATAAAGGCACGGCCTACCAGGGCGTCTACCTCGTCGGCTCGGAGGAGCTGGAGCTTCATCTGCCAAACACGGAGTTCAACGTGATCGTTTTGGATTCCTCTATCGAGCTGGGCGCTTTCGGCGGCGTGAACAAAGCGAAGGATCGAGTGTATCTCGGCATCGGCGCCAACGGCACGGTAGACGGCAGAGTACAGATCCCGAAGGGTTTCCCCTTTGCCGGAACAAAATTCGGCAGCGCGAAGATCCAGCTCATCGCCGGCGGCCAGACGGAAATTCCGATCAGAAACGTCAGCGTCAGCGAGGGTATGAAGCAGGCGTTTAATAACATCGACGCCTACCTCGGCGCGATGGCTCAGACGCAGAATCCCTTGTTCGGCGTGCGCGTGTGGGTGCTCGTTCCGAAGGTCCTCCAAACCAAATTCCGCTACAAGGAGGGCTGGGCCATCGAAGGGTCGTTTATCAAAAAGCTCCCCGCGTGGGACTGGAGCAGCAAGGGCATTGAGCAGGTGGTGCAGGCCGTCTCTCTGGAGGACGGGGAGGAGTTTGCTGTCATGCTGGCCGCGGATCCGCCTGATACGGAGCCACGCGGTAGTGGAAACGTTCAGACGATCACGGTAACCGCCGGTGCGGACGAAACGCCGTACATCCTGCTGGCCTTTGACAGCAGCGTGAGTGAAGAAACGCTCAGGGACGATCTGATGGTGGACGGCGAGAAGCCCACATGGGAGCTCGACGATCCTATCGATGAGGCGAAGATCTACGCTGCGTCGGACGTCATCACCAATAAGAACGATAACGAGGAATACCGCGTGGTGCTGCTGCGTCTGCCCGGCGAAGGCACCTATTCCGTCAGCACGGGCGATTCTGACTTGGAATTTACGCATGAGACCGCCAGCGTCCTGCCCTTTGAGGCGCTGGAGCTGACGCAGAACAGTAACGAACTCTCCGGTGAGGTGAAGTATCCCGAAGCCGGGAGGACCTACACCCTGCGCACCTATCTGGGCAGCGCCGAGGGCGAGGCCGATTATCTGGTGGACGAGCAAATCGTGGAGGATACCGACAGCATTTCCGTCACCATTCCAACCGATGGCACGTTCATGCCCAGCGGCGAGTACTACGCCACGTCGTTCCTGATGACGGAGAAGGAATTTACCTTTGAGGACGAAAGCACGGAGACCGCTCTTATGGCCATCGACAGCCAGCAGTTTGACCATCCGATCACTTATACGAACACCAATGAGCCTGACGCTCCCGGAAGTGTTTCTCTGGAATTTGTCGGCAACGAGGTGATGAAGGCTGAATGGGCCGCCGTGGACGGCGCCGACGGCTACCGCGTGACGATCTATCAGGAAAAGGGCAGCGGTTGGCAGGACACCGGCTTTGGCTACGATCTTGACAAGAACACCACCTCCATCGACATGGCGCTGACCGTGGGCGGTGAGGAAACGGAAAATTCCAAAAATCTGTCCGCCGACGAGACCTACAAGATCGGCGTGAGCGCCTACAAGGAGGAAACGTACTTCACGGAGAGCACGGAGACCGGCTCCATGGAAGGCGAGGGAACAAGTATCGCCGAGGGTACAGAGGGCAGTACCGCGGGGAGCGGTGGAACGAACATCCAAAAGGCGCTTACCGCGAAGTATTACAGCCCGGAGAAAATGTCCGCTGAGGAATACCTGCCGAAATACGAGCCGCTGCATATGACGCTCACCGTGAACGGCACCGCCATCACCGCAGATGAAAACGGCGTGTACCACGCCTATGTGGGCGGCGGCAGCAATTCCCTCACGGTGACAGCGGACGGCGCAAACAGCATCACTGTCACGAGAATGGACAAGACAACAGGTAACGAGATAACGCCTGATAGCGAAGGCAGCTATCCGCTCCCTGCATTTGAAGGCAGTCTGATGTTCAAGATCAACGGCAAGCAGGGAATGGACGTGACCAGCGTGTTCCTGCTGGTGAGCCGCGACGAGACGCCTCCCATGCTGACCCTCGCCGATCCGGTGTTCTTCGCTGACCGGGACACCGGCGCATACACCGTTACAGGCACGGCGGACGCCGGCAGCGAGATCATTTATGGGAAAACCAGTCAGTCTGCCACCCAGTCTGTCACCGCCGACAGCGACGGCCGCTTTACCGTTTCCGGTACGCTGAATAAAGAGAAAAATACCGGCATCCTTTTCCTCAGCGCGAGGACAGCGCAGGCAATGAATCCACGCAGCAGATGGCGATGATCACCCGGCAGACCCGGTATGCCGTCACCGTGAACAACAGCTATGCGGACACCTCCGGCGCGGGAAGCTATGCGGCGGGGAGCGTTGTTACCGTCAGCGCAGGCAACCGCAGCGGTTACACCTTCAATGGATGGACGACTGACAGCGGCGTTGCCTTTGACGATGCCAACGCCGCCGAAACGACCTTCACCATGCCGGAGGGCAGCGTGACCGTCACGGCGAACTGGTCGAGGGACGGCGGATCGTCCTCGTATGGCCGGGATGACTCCGATCCCAGCTATGCCGTCGAAACCCCGGACAAGACCGAAAACGGCAGCGTGAGCGTCAGCCCGAAGAACGCCAGCCAGGGCGACCGTGTGACCGTCACGGTGAAGCCGGACGCGGGCTACGAGCTGGACAGCCTCAAGGTGTTTGACAAAAACGGCAAGGAGCTTGAACTGACCGACAAAGGCGACGGCAAATTCACCTTCATCATGCCCGCCGGAAGGGTGGAGGTCAAGGCTACATTCACGGAGAAAGTGAAGATTAGTCTTTTCCGGGATGTGTCCACCGCTGCGGATTACTACGAAGCCGTGAAATGGGCCAGAAGACGGGCATCACCGGCGGCATTATCAACGGCTCAACGAACTCCATCTTCAGCCCCGACGGCGGCCGCACGAGAGCCCAGATCGTGACGTTCCTGTGGCGGCTGTATGCCGGGAAGTAACTGCAATATATGTAAAGCGGACTCCCTTGACTGCAAAAGCGGTCAAGGGAGTCCCTTTCAACCTATAAAACGGATTCTATGATGTGGGTTTGCGGCTTCGGCACCTGCTGTGTATGCCGCGGGTAAGCAGTTGATGTTTTAAAAGTCGACTTGCCTAATACACGATCCGAAAGTAATCCAAATATGCTTTACTGGAGTGCTTTGCGCGTCAGTCATCCAACTCCGACGCATGCTTGAGGATCGCGCCGGTGGCGGCGTTGATCTCGTAGTCATATTCCATATTGCCGGATTTGAACTCGACCTCGTAGACGAGTATTCCATCTTCATCGTCCAGTTCGATATCCATGTCATACGCTTCATTTTCACTCACACCTGCGTGATTCAGGGCGATGGACTTTGCCTTGGCGTGACCAATGTCCGCGCTGCCGGACGGCTGGGCAGGCTGGGAGGACTGGGCAGGCGGGCTGACGGGCTGGGAGGGCTTTACCGTGTCATTCCAAGCGGAAACGGTGGACGGCAGGTCCTTTTGCCCGCTGATCACCTTTCCTGTGTAAGCATCTACCAGATACTCGAACTCGCCCCATGCCGTGTGCAGCTCCACCTCGTAGTGGGCGGGAAATTCGTCCAGTTCGGAATCGACCTCCGCTGTGACGGAGTCCAGCGCCGCTGTTCCGGCATACTGCTCCGCGGCATAGGCAGCGGCAGCTTTGCCGATGGGCATGGCAGACGCGCCCGCTTCCGCGAGATCCTTCAGCTCCTCCACCGAGAGCTTTGCCAGCGCGTCAAACTTGAGTGCGGAGTTGAGTGCGAGCACGTGGTTCACCAGCGCCGCTTTTCCGGTGGAAATATTGTTTTCCCGGGCCTGCTGTTCCCGCCCCGCGTCCTGCGTCAGCGTCTGCGTCAGGACGGCGGCCTTTGCTTCGCTCGTCTGCAGCACGCCGTCCACGGTACTGGTCAGCTCACGCTGGAGCTTTTCCGCACGGGCGGTATCCTTGTCTTCCACTGAGATCATGATGGCGGAGGAAATGCTGTCGAGATAGCCGTTGCGCACGAGACTTCCCACGATGGCGTTTACCGCCACATCGAGCTTCGCGCCCTTGAGGTCAGCTCCATTGCTCATATCCGCAAGGATGGCTTTTGCATCCTCGTTGAGCGGCGTACAGACGAGAACCTTTTCACTTCGATTCACTTTCAGCTCAATGCTGGGGTTCACATCCAGCGACACCACAGACGCCACCGCATTCGCTCGCTGGTAGAACACGCCTCCGCCGCCAAGCAGCATTACAGCAAGGCAGGCGGCAATGAGCGATGTCCATTTTCTATTTGCCGTTTTCTTTGTTGTCATGGGAATTACCGTTCCTTTCCGATCTTCACAGCGGGAGAGAACGCCGTTCACATCATCCGGCGCGGTCTTTTCAAGCGCCGCAGCCAGCCTCTGCTCCATTTTTTCATTGGTCATCGGGCGTCATCTCCTTCCAGAAAGCTACGCATCTTTTTCAATGCTCTGTGATATTTCGACAGGACGGTGGGAAGCGGCAGCTCAAGAAGCGCCGCGATCTCCCGGTGCTTCAGGCCCGTAACGGCGTGGAGCAGCACGATGCGCCGCTCCTCGTCAGTGAGGCTTGCCAATGCGCCTTGCAGCAGTGCGCGCTCGTCGGTGTCCAGTCCGCACTCCCGCGCGGGAATGGCGTCCCATTCCTCCTCGCTGAGGGCGGCATGGCGTTCCTCCCGCCGCAGGCGCATCAGGCAGAGATTTCGGCACACGGCCAGCAGCCAGCCCATGGGTGATCCGATGAGTCGGTACTGTTCCGCGCGGTCCCACACCTGCACATAGACGTCCTGTGTGAGATCCTGTGCGTCGTGCGCGTTTTTGAGGTACGACAGCGCTAAGCCGTACACCGCCGATCTCGTGCGCTGATACAGCTCCGCCAGCGCTTCGCGCTCACCGCCGGCAATGTGAATCAGCAACTGCTGCAGCTCGTGCCGATCCTCTGCCGGAGCATATTCGGTTGTCATCAGCATACTGAGCATAGGTTTCCATCTCCTGTCATCCGTGTAATGCACGGAAAGGACGATTTATTGCATGAGATTTTTATTTTTTATGATTCTTCAAGTTCAAATTGCCAGTTCTTTTCTGCTGACATAGCTGCACCTCACTTCTTGCTTAATATGCAATCCTAAAATAATCCAAATACGCTTTATACTTATCCTGTGCGGTCAGGCAGGTATCTGTCAGATAGCCTTTTTCGTTGTCCCATTCCTTCAATCCACGATAATAGAACATCTTCAGATCGTCCTCAATGATGAACGGAACGATGTTGTATTTCAGGCACTCCTTAAACATAATCAATCTGCCCACACGACCGTTGCCGTCCTGGAACGGATGAATCCGCTCAAACTTCACATGGAAGTCCAGAATATCCTCAAAGGTCTTTTTTTCCTTGGCGTTGTATTCCGTCAGCAAGGCCTTCATTTTATCGGCAACTTCTTCCGGAAGGACGGTATCTCTGCCGCCGACTTCATTCGGGAGTTTCTTATAATCGCCAACAGCAAACCAATCTTTTCTGGAATCGCTGGTGCCGTTTTTCAAAACCAAGTGAAGTTCTTTGATGAACTTCTCCGTCAGAGCTGCTTTTGCATGATCAATAATCATGTCAATGCAGCGGAAGTGATTTGCTGTTTCAATCACATCATCCACATTCAGCACTTCTTTTTCTACGCCGATGGTGTTGGTTTCAAAGATATATCGGGTTTGATCGTGTGTCAGGCGGCTTCCTTCCATATGGTTGGAATTGTATGTCAATTCGATCTGTGTTTTATGGTAGATCCCACCGGAACATTTACTTGCCTTCTGTTCTTTCAGAATATCCAACAGAGAAGTCGGTTTATCTTTTCTTTTGTTGGTACGCTCCGGTTTTTCTGCGTTTTCCGGAATGTTCCATGTCTTGCCGGTAAGAAACGCACCGTTCACACGCCCCTGAGCACAGTAATTTCTAACACTGCGCTCGGACACATCCCACTTTTTCGCTATTTCAGTAACTGAAAGATATCGCATCTATGATCCTCCGCCATAAAATCTATCCAAAAAACTACGTTGATCTATTACATAGTATACCATGCCATCGGCAAAAATATCAATAGCATTCAAAGCAAAATTGTTGTATTTTTTGCCGACACAGGAAATACTGCTTCTGGATATAGAAATCCGGACTCCATCGAAAATGAAGTCCGGCAAGGTATTATCTATATACGGTTTCTCTTCAATTTTTTGAAACTTGCTTTTAAGGAGTATATACAGTTTATGCCACAGATGCAGGGCAAATCTGAAAAGCAGCGGTGACGAAACTGAGAGCACGCTTCTCATACAAAGGCATCTGACTCCTATCAGACCCAACCTTAAATATCCTATTAACCTCCGCCCAAAGAGAAACAGGGATTTCATGTATCGAGCAACTCAAATCTCATCCCTATTATATTTCTTAACGTGACCGATGTGCATTCTGTCTTTTCGTCATACCTTAAAATATTTTTGCAGCACATGTGAGTATTTTCCTTGTAATGTACAATGCAGATTTTTCTGCATATTCCCTTAACTGAACCATGCTTTCCGCCATCGAAACCGGCAGCCTGAGCGCAGCGGCAGCAGAACTGATGAAATTTATGCAGAAAGATCTGATTCATGCCTTCGAGTAATCTATACGAACATCCGCTTTTTATACATTATTCGTCCTTCTTCACCTGCCGCAGCACCTCCTCCGGCACCGAATCCAGCAGATAATTTTTATGTCCGCTATGCGGTCGGTTGGTATGCTCACGTGTCTGATTCTTCACACGGTCTACCTCTTCCTCAAAATCCCGCGCCGAATACAACCCGCAGCCCTGCCCACGGATGATGATCTGTTCCAGACGGTCGGAGGTCGCTACCATCACCGTATATTTCCGCCCATTTTCATGGGCAAATTTCTCGATGTACTGGTCAGCTGTCTCCGCCTCTTTCGTAAAGACTACATGAATGTTGTGGTAATCTGTCACCTCCGTCCGGTGTCCCTGCACCCGGTAAGCATCGAACACCGCTATCACCTCGATACCGCGGCTTCCCTGATAATCGCAGAGAATATCCAGCAGCTTACCACGGGCGCTATCAATGTTGATCTTCGCCAGCTCATTTAACTCATCCCAGGAGAAAATAATGTTGTAGCCATCTACCAGCAAGTATTCCCGTACCGCCGATGCCATTTTCCCTTTGGAGCCGCCGGTTCTGCTGCCCGCTCCGCCACTTTCCGGCGCTTTGCCTGCATGTTCCAATTTTCCTGCATTTCCAGCCACAGAACTTCCCGATTTTCCTTCACTTCCAGATGCCAAAGTTTCAGCTGTCCCGACTTTCGAATCGCTCTTCTGTCTCACCGCTTCCTGCCTCCGCGCCGTCTCTCCGTACACTCCGGCACCATAGGTTTCCGCCGGGCGTTTGCTCTTTCCGCCCCACCGGCGTTTTCCGCCGTCTTCCTTTTTATTTGCATGGTAGGTGCGAGCGAGAATCGCATCGACCTCGTCCGTTCCGATCCACATTTCTTCCGAAGCGCCGCCGCCCTGTCCATCCGAGGAGCGCGCACCCAGCTCAGGGATCGCATCCATCCGCCGTTTTCCATTGGAATCGCCCAGGCAGCTTTCCAGATGCATATAGTCTTTGACCTCATCCCAGTTGACGACAAATCCCGCTCCGTGCGTACAGAAAACAGATCCGCTCGGGTTTGCCAAATCCGCATCCGGATCATACCCAGCTGCCACAATGATTTCTTCTTCATTGTGGCATGGTCCGTAGCCATCAAGCGTGCAGATCATCTGTCCCAATCCGCCCGTGTACGCCGTCACCTCCGTCTGATATCCATCGAGTGCCGATACCGGGGCACGTCCGGTTAATATTGCCTGCCCGTCCTCCAGCGCCGGTCCCTCAAAGACGGCAAACCGCCGCTCCAGATCGGTCATTGCACGTCCCACCATCTTGTCCGGTATCGTCAGGTGAAAGGCATAAAATGGTTCCAACAGCACCGAATGCGCCTGCATCAGTCCCTGACGGACCGCCCGGTACACGGACTGTCGGAAATCGCCGCCTTCTGTATGTTTCACATGGGCGCGTCCCGATTTCAGCGTAATTTTCATATCCGTGATCGGTGCCCCAATCAGAACACCCCGGTGTACCTTTTCTTCCAGATGCGTCAGCACCAGCCGCTGCCAGTTTTTACTTAAAATATCTTCACTGCAATCGGTATCAAACACCAGCCCGCTGCCCGGTTCTCCCGGCTCCAGAAGCAGATGTACCTCCGCATAATGGCGGAGCGGCTCAAAATGACCGACGCCCTCCACCGTATCGGTGATAGTCTCTTTGTATACAATACTGCGTCCGCCAAAGCGCACCTCGACTCCAAACCGCTCCGCAATCAGGCTTTTTAAGATCTCCATCTGGATCTCGCCCATGATCTGGGCGTGGATCTCCTTTTTCTCCTCTTCCCACACGATATGCAGCTCCGGCTCTTCCTCCTCCAGCTGCAGAAGCTTCGGAAGCATAGCCGCCGCATCTACATCATACGGAAGTTCCACCCGGTAGGTAAGAACCGGCTCCAGCACTGGTTCTGCTCCCATCTCACAGCTTCCCAGCCCCTCGCCCGGTTTCGTGTGCAAAAGTCCCGTCGCCGCACAGATCATGCCCGCCGGTGCCTCGCTCACCGCCTCATACTTATCGCCTGAATACAAGCGGAGCTGATTTACCTTTTCCTCGCCGATCCGGTCTTTGACATGCAGCACGCCGCCCGTGATCTTCATATAAGTCAGGCGTTCGCCCTGGCTGTCGCGCACAATTTTAAATATTTTCGCCCCAAATTCGTCCGGATACACTGGTTCCAGCGTATATTCTTCCAAACTGCGCATAAATTCTTCCACGCCCGTATTTTTGAGCGCCGAACCAAAATAACACGGAAACAGATCCCGGCTGGCAATCCGGCTGCGGATCGCATCTTTAGACACCTGTCCCGTCTCCAGAAATTCCTCCAATTCCGCTTCGCCGCTGACTGCTACCTCTTCATAGAAACTTTCCGTCCCGTCCGCACCAAAATCAACGAAGTTGCCGCCCAGCGACTCTTTTAGGTCGCGCAGGATCTCCTGTTCCCGTCCCGGCGCCAGATCCATTTTATTGATAAAAAGGAACGCCGGAATCTGGTAGCGCGCCAGCAGCCGCCACAGCGTCCTTGTATGTCCCTGCACGCCGTCTGAACCGCTGATAACCAGCACCGCATAGTCCAGCACCTGAAGCACCCGCTCCATTTCCGCTGAAAAATCCACATGTCCCGGCGTGTCCAAGAGCGTCACATCCATATCATCCCATGCAAGCCGCGCCTGCTTGGAAAAAATCGTGATTCCGCGCTTTTTCTCCAATTCATATGTGTCCAGGAACGCATCGCCCTTGTCCACCCGCCCCAGATGGCGGATCATGCCACCCGCATAGAGCATCGCCTCTGATAATGTTGTCTTCCCCGCATCTACGTGCGCCAGGATTCCCACCGCCAGTCTCTTCATGTATGTTACCCTCATTTCCGTTCTATATGAAAAAGAATGTGCCTTGGCACATTCGGGCGTCTCGCGCAGTCGCTTGCGACATGTTTCTGCTTCGCGCGAGTGCGCATCCTCGCGAAGCGTTTTTTGTTTCATAGGACGTAATTTCCTATGAAATAAAAATCACTCTACCCGTTATGATACCATGTATGTCACTGATTGTAAAATACCGCGTGCTGACCAGCCCGCTTCTATATCACAAAAAAAGTGCCTCTATTTTTCTTTTTTTCGTGATTTTTCGGATTGCCAATTTTATGTATTTCTTATAAAATCTACTCTCAGAGTTTTATAATCGTTTTTTAGAAAGGATGGTTTTTCCATGAGCCGCTCTTCGCAACGCTCTACCATAAAAGATATGACAAACGGGAGCCCGGCAAAGCTGATTCTGGGCTTTGCGGTTCCGATGCTGATGGGACTTCTGTTCCAGCAGTTTTACAGCATGGTCGATACGATCATTGTTGGAAAATTTCTCGGTGTCGATGCACTGGCTTCGGTCGGTTCCACCTCCGCCATCAACTTTATGATTAACGGTTTCGTCATCGGCGTCTGCACCGGGTTTTCCATTCCGGTTGCACAGCGGTTCGGCGCACAGGATTACAAGGACATGCGCCGTTTCGTCGCTAATGCCGGATGGATCGCCTCCTGTTTTGCCGTGATCATGACCGTGATCGTCTGCCTGATGACACGCCAGATTCTCGTCTGGATGCAGACGCCGGACAATATCATTGACGGCGCGTACAGCTACATTTTCTTCGTATTCGCCGGTATCCCGGCAACCTACCTGTACAATACGCTGGCGGGCATCATCCGTGCGCTCGGCGACTCCAAAACGCCGGTCTATTTCCTGATTTTATCCAGCCTTTTAAACATTGCGCTGGATCTGCTTTTCATCGTACAGATCGGAACCGGCACCGCCGGAGCTGCCTATGCAACTGTTATCTCTCAGGCAGTATCCGGTATTCTCTGCCTGATCTATATGAAGAAAAAATTTGAAATCCTGCATATGCACCATGAGGAAACGCGCATCAGCGGCAGACACATTTACATTCTCTGCAAAATGGGTGTGCCGATGGGACTCCAGTATTCGATTACCGCGATCGGCTCGGTTGGCATCCACTCCTTAGGTTCCATCGCGGTTGCCTCCGTCACCGCAGGTCAGAAGATCGGCATGTTCTTCTGCTGCCCGTTTGACGCGCTGGGCGGCACGATGGCAACCTACGCCGGACAGAACGCCGGTGCCGGAAAGGTAGACCGCATCCGCCAGGGCGTCCGGTCCGCGACTCTCATCGGCGGCATCTACTCCATTGCGGCGTGCATCGTGCTGACCGTGTTTGGCGGCGTGATTCCGCTTCTCTTCGTCGATGCCTCGGAAACAGTTGTAATCCATCAGGCGCACCTGTTCCTGACCTTCAACTCCCTGTTCTACATACCTCTGACAATCGTCAATGTATGGCGTTTCACGATTCAGGGAATGGGCTACAGCCTGCTCGCCATCCTGGCAGGTGTCTGCGAAATGATCGCCCGCGCCATGGTCGGCTTCCTGCTGGTACCGATCTTTGGCTACATCATCATCTGTTTTGCCTCGCCGCTTGCATGGCTGCTCGCCGATGCATTTCTGATTCCGGCATTCTTCTATTGCCAGAAACATTTGCTGTCTGAGAAAGCACGGATGGACTAAAACAAAATAAATAATACAACTCAAAAAAACTCCTCAGAAAGCTTTCATTTTGACCACTTTCTGAGGAAATTTTTGATTACAGATTCTTATTTTGGGCTTTCGCCAATTTGATTTTCAAAGATTTTTATTGTTCCGTCTATTCTTACACAAGCACAGTTCTATGCAAATGATTTCATTTTTGTACAGACAGAGTTCACGCATTTTCACTTTCCTCCGGCTCATTCTCACTCCACTTATCCCGCATTTCTATCTCTTCTATTTCCCTCTTCTCATCCCGCACGTCCCTATAAAATGCCGCAAATGCCGCCTCCTCATATGGGCGCAGAAACAGATAGCCAATATTGAGCGGTCCCATCAGCCCTACCAGAAACAGCACGGTCACACCGCTGAGCCTTCCCTGTGTATACAAAAGAACCGCTGGTATTATATATTGAATGCTGCAGATCAGCCGCCAGCCGATAAAGCTAAAGGTCAGGCAGAATAAATTCCATTTTTTCCCATCCATCAGGCGGCGCGACTCGGTGATCGCCTCGTTGGCGGAATATTCTGGATGTTCCATCAGCACATATGGTGTCATCGCATAGCTGTACGTCTTTATGAAACCCGGAACGAAAAACAGGCAGGTCCAGCAAAATATATAAAAGCCGCGCACAAATACCATCGCCACGCCATCTGTGATCCGCGAAAACTGGGAAAATAAATCAGAAAAGGATGCTTCCTTTTTCTCTGCCAGATTCAGATGGAAACGGGCGTATCCCATCTGCCCCGCACCTCCAATAATAACCACCATCAAGCCCCAGATAAGCAAAAGCACCAAGGGCAGAAGCATGCTGCGCATCAGAAATACCTGCGTCAGCACATTCTTCACTTCCGGTCGTGCCTGTATCACTTTTTGCAGCTCTGATATTCCATTTGGCGCCGTATCGGCAATCTCCGCACCAATCAGGGACGCTGCTAATCCCGTTCCCATCGCAAGTTTCCAGTTTCCGCGCAGTGTCTCACGCGCCATTTGCCTAAATTCAGATGCACTTCTCATGCTTTTGCCCCCTTTCTTTCTGAAATCATTGTATCATTTTTCCATTTTGACCGTCAATATGCCACTTCAAACCGTAAATAATTTGTAATAAGCTCGTAATGATTCTACTGTCGTCAAAGGAAAATTCAGAATGCCGGAATCACTCTCCCAGCATTCTGGGAGCTGATTGAGCTG
>ERZ833608.802-NODE-802-length-23998-cov-7.420039_pt1 | contig 23998 bp, 7 predicted proteins | sample MGYA00519694_ERZ833608 | MGnify/ENA primary metagenome ERZ833608 (study PRJEB31850, sample SAMEA3708742) | human gut metagenome | biome: human gut; feature: human-associated habitat; material: faeces | place: China | collected 2014 ... | reverse complement strand
GGAATCGTGGCGGCTTTGAATCAGGAAGCTGAAGCCGCGAGGCTCAGCGAATCAAAAAGCTCCGGCCTTCAGGCCGGAGAGTGATCACCCCGTAGAATCTCTGATTCGGCGCCGGATTTCCGCCCGCCGCTCCCCGAACATGCTCTCCCGGAGCGACGCGGTTCATCGCCGCGGACTCCGGGTCTCACCGCCAAAACGGAACCATCCCCATGCGCCTCAGCCGAAAGATCGACATGCTCAACGGGTCCCTCTGGGACAAGATGATCTTCTTCGCGCTCCCGCTCGCCTTCACGGCCATCCTGCAGCAGCTCTTCAACGCCGCCGACGTGATGGTCCTCGGGCGCTTTGTCTCGGACGAGGCAATGGCGGCCGTCGGCAACAACGTCCCCGTGATCGGCCTCATCGTGAACCTCGTGATGGGGCTTGCACTCGGCGCTAACGTCGTCGTCGCCCGCGCGCTGGGCATGAAGGACGAGGCGAGGGCGGGCAGGGCGGTGCACACAGCGTTCTTCGTCGCGCTCGTTTTCGGCGTGGCCGCTGCGATTGTGGGGGAAGCCGCCGCCGGTTGGATGCTCGAGGTCCTGGAGGTGCCGCCCTCCGTGATCGCCGACTCCGAGTCCTACCTCCGGGTCTATCTCCTCGGGATGCCCTTCATCTCGATCTACAACTTCCTCGCGGCTGTCTTCCGCAGTCAGGGCGACACGCAGACGCCGCTCTGGGCGCTCCTCGCCGCCACGGTCTTCAACATCGCCGGGAACCTCTTCTTCGTCCTCGTCTGCGGGATGGGAGCAGGGGGCGTCGCGCTCGCCACCGTGCTCGCAAACGTCCTCGCCGCGGGCTTCCTCTTCGTGCGCGAAACCCGCATGACGGGACCCCTGAAGCTCGAATTCCGCCGGCTCATGAAGCCCGACGCCGGGGAGCTCCGCTCGATCGTCCGCATCGGCTGGCCGGCGGGCCTGCAAGGCGCGGTCTTTTCGCTCTCGAACCTCATCATTCAGGAGGCGATCAACAGCCTCGGCGCCGACGCCATGGCCGGTTCGGTCGCGGCCTTCACGATCGAAATCAACGTCTACTGCATCATCAACGCCTTCGGCCTCGCCGCCACAACCTTCGTGAGCCAGAACTACGGCGCCGGGAACCTCCCGCGCTGCCGGCGCGCGACCTGGGTCGCGATGGGACTCAACTTCATCGCCACCGTGGCGATGGTGGGCGTGGTAATGGCCTGCGCCCGAGAGCTTCTCGGGCTCTTCACGACGAGCACGGCCGTGATGGAGATCGCGCTCATCCGCATCCTCTGGGTGGTGCTCGCCGAGCCGGTGAGCGTCATCATGGAGACGGTCTCGGGCGCGATGCGCGGCTACGGTTACTCGATGCCGCCCGCCATGACGACGCTCATCTGCATCTGCTCGATCCGCCTCATCTGGGTCTACACGGTCTTCGCCGCGGACCCGACCTACCGGACCCTCATCATCGTCTACCCGGTGAGCTGGGTGGTGACGACGGTCGCGCTCGCGGCGCTCTACTTCAGGCACCAGAAGACGCTCGTGGCGGGGAGGGCGGCCCTCATAGCCGCTTGAGCTGCTGCAAGGACGACGAAATCAGGAGCCGCAGCTGAGGCGAAGGCGGAACGAAGCAGGGCGGTTCGGAGTAGCCTCAGGAACGGCAGCACCTCTTCTGGAGGTTCCGATGCGCGACGCCGTCCGAATTTTGACAGCTTCTCTGGGAGGCGCCTGCCTTCTTTTCGCGACCTCGCAAAGCCCGGCATTTGAGGTGAAGCTCCGGATGGATGATGACCCCCGTGTCTGCACCGTGACCGAGATGGACGCCTACCGCTGCTGCGACGGCGACATCGTGCTCTACAAACCGCGGTACTTCGGCAACCCGCAGCTCCCCGCGGAGTTCGCCGCGGTCTTCTGCGATCACAAGAAGCCCGTGATCTGGTCGACCGGCGCCGGCGCCTCAACGTACTCGGGCAAGAAGGAGACTTACTCCGGCGACGAGCCGTCCGAGAAGCGCAGGTAGCGCATCCGAGACGCTCCAGCCGGAAAGGCCGGCCGGGCAGCCGCCCGGATTTGCGTCGGAAACATCGGAAGGATGGAGCGCCTCGCGGACTGAACGCCTTTCAAAATCCGCGTGCAGAACATGTTGAACGTGATGATGGAACGCCGAGAGACGGCCCGAAGGAACCGGCGGACCCAGAAGCCGCCGAAACATCGTTTTCGCCGGGTTTTCTCATTATTCAACATAACGACCATTATGTTGAGTAATATTTGAGGCTCAGAGAGTGGTTTTTCGCCTCGCGTCACGTCTTCAATGACCGGTTCCCATTGTGCCGAAGTCCGGCACATAGATGCCTTGGATCGCCCAAGCTTGATCCTGCGACCTCCTCGAGGAGCCGGCGATTTCGCAACCTCGCCGGGTCACACTTCTTCAAATTACTGCCGACGCTAGGGAGGACGGACGCCGAGGCTCGGGATCCACGGGAGGCGCGTCTCCGCAGCGTCGCCTCTGGACAACGCATCCAGACGCTTCGCGACGCCCGAGGAAAGCCCTTCAAGGCAGAATCCGGCAATTGTTTGAAGTGATTGCGCTACCGCCCGGCCCGCCCGGTCTTTTAGAGTTTTTCACAACATCGACCCGCAGTGCCCATGGTCACGGCAGGCGGGCGAAGCATTCGAACGACCCAGCGCCGCGCCATGCTCCGCCCTCCCCGTCCATCCGCGCTGTACTCTTGAGAGAGACCGAACCATGCAGCTCATTGAAAACCAGGAATTCGGCGGTGAACGCCCGCTCTTCGGCCTTCACGACGCGCACCTCGCCCGCGTCGTCGTCCACGCGGGCGAATCCGCCCTGAAGCACGTCAAGCGCCTCGTCGTCACGGACTCGCAGTTCGAAGGCAAATACCCCTTCTGGCACGCCGAAGACGTTGAGATCGCAGGATGCCGCTTCACGCCCGGAGCGCGCGCGGCCATTTGGTACGTGAAGAACATCGCGATGACGGCCTCCACCATCGACGCGCCGAAGATGTTCCGCGACGCCGTCGGGCTCACCCTCACGGACGTCGTCTTCACGGACGCGATGGAAACCCTCTGGAACACGTCCGCCGTCCGGATGAAGGGGTGCCGCACCGAGCACGCGGACTACCTCTTCATGCACTCCTCGGGCATCACGATCGAGGACTACGTGCATCACGGCAACTACGCCTTCCAGTACTGCCGCAACATCACCATCACGAACGCCGAGATCCACACCAAGGATGCCTTCTGGAATTCGGAGAACATCACCGTGCGCGATTCGCTGATCGACGGCGAGTACCTCGGCTGGCACACGAAGGGACTCTCGCTCATCAACTGCCGCATCAAGGGCACGCAGCCCTTCTGCTACTGCGAGGGCTTGAAGCTCGTCAACTGCACGATGGACCGGGACTGCGACCTCGGGTTCGAATACTCGGATGTCGACGCCGACATCGCCGGCCCCGTGACGAGCATCAAGAACCCGACCTCGGGGCGCATCCGCTGCACTTCCGTGGGCGAACTCATCCTCGACGAAAACCGAGCGCTGGGTGCAGACTGCGTCGTGGAATGCTCCGATCCTGCGGCCTGAGGACCCTTCTCCCAAAAGCCGCAGCCAACCACATCACTTATTCGCCCGCAAAGATGACCACGCCCGCCGCCCACAACACGCCGACCTTCGACTTTGACCGCCCCACCGACCGCCGCGGCACGGGGAGCTACAAATGGGACCTCGCCCCCGAGGGCGTGATTCCGCTCTGGGTGGCGGACATGGACTTCCGCACGGCGCCCTGCGTGATTGAAGCGCTTCACGCGCGGGTCGACCACGGCGTCTTCGGCTACGAGCGCGTTCCGGCCGAATGGTACGAGGCGCTCCGCGGATGGTTCCGCCGGCGCCACCACTGGGACTTCCCGCGCGAATGGGTGCTCAACACCACGGGCGTGGTGCCGGCGATTTCGGCCGTGATCAAGGCCTTCACGACGCCGGGCGACGGCGTCGCGCTCCTCACGCCCGCCTACAACTGCTTCTACTCCTCGATCCGCAACAACGGCTGCCGGGCGGTGGAGATTCCGCTTGTGAACGGTTCCGCAGGCTGGCGGATCGACTTTGAGGCGCTCGAAGAGGCGCTCCTCCCCGAGGACGTCAAGGTGCTCCTCTTCTGCAGCCCCCACAACCCGGTCGGGCGCGTCTGGACGAAGGAGGAGCTCGAGACCGTCGCGGAGATCGCCCGCCGCACGGGCGTGATGCTCGTTTCCGACGAAATCCACGGCGAATTCGTCTTCTCCGAGCACCCCTACGTTCCGATGGGGACGATCCCGACGGCGGACCCGGACCGAACGATCGTCTTCACGTCGCCCACGAAGACCTTCAACCTCGCGGGCGCCGGGATCGCCGCGATCATCGTCGCCAATCCCGACGTGCGCGCCAAAGTGGACCGTGCGGTGAACGACAACGAATGCTGCGACGTCAACGTCTTCGGCGTTTCGGCCGACGTCGCCGCGTGGAATGCGGGCGAATCCTGGCTCGAGGAGCTTCTCGAATATCTCCGCGGGAACATCGACGCCGCCCGAAGCCTCCTCGAAACGGAGCTCCCGGGCATCGACATCGCACCCATTGAAGGGACCTACCTCATGTGGGCGGACCTGCGGGGCGTTCTCCCGAAGGGTCTCACGGTCGAGCGCCTCGCCGCGCACCTCAAGCGTGAACACGGCGTCTGGGTGGCGGCGGGCACCGACTACGGCGCCGCCGGCGAAGGGTTCGTGCGCATCAACCTCGCGACCCGGCGGGAGCTTCTTCTGGAGGGCCTGAGGCGCTTCGCCTACGGCGTGCGTCGGGCCGCGGACGAAAAACGCTGATTCTTCGCCCTGCGCCTGGTCGCAGCGTTCGAACGCGTCTGCGCCTTTCAGGCAATTTCCGGAGCGGATGCGGTCCTTCTCCGCGGCCGCGGCGTCCGATAATGCATCCACACGCTCACCAATGCGGGCGGTTCCTGCGGCACCGAATCCCGAAGCCGCCCGCGCGCTTCGTTCATCGGAGGATTTCACCATGACGCAACCCAAACTCATCCCCGTCGCTCCGGCGAAGGCCTGCAAGCTCCTCAACCTCGGCGGGACGGTGCTCGTCTCCGCGGAGTTCGAAGGCAGGACCGACATGATGCCGGCCTCCTGGAACATGCCGCTCGACTACGACAAGGGCGCCGTCGTGATCGACTCGACGCACTACACGCGTCCCCTCATGGACAACGCCAAGTACTTCGCCCTCGGCGTCGCCGGCGAAGGGATCCTTTCCGAGCTCCTCTACCTCGGGAGCGTGAGCAAGCATGACGAACCCGAGAAGCTCGAGAAGAGCGGCATGAAGTTCTTCAAGGTCCCGGGCTACGAGATGCCGCTCGCCGAAGGGTGCTCGGCCTGGGTGATCCTCGAAAAGCTCCCCGAGCCCGAGATGGCTGCCAAGTACGACCTCTTCCTCGGCCGCGTGGTCGCCGCCTGGGCGAACGCCGATGCGTGGAAGGACGACGGGTGGAACTTCGAGGAGGCACCCGCGGCGCTCCGGCCGACCTACTACACCCAGGGCGGCCACTTCTACATCATGGGTGAAGCAAAGAACGTCGTTCCGACGGGCGAATAACCCCGCGGCGCCGCCCGGGGCACGCAGCCCCGGGACGTGAAGCCATCAAAACCCAGCCTCAGCACGGCCCATGTCCTCCAGCCCGGACGAGGTCTTTTTCATTTCCGGCGCATCCGGCGGCCGGCCTTCCTGTTCCAACCTCCCCTGGTCGGCTACAGGGTGCCGCCTGCAGCTCGGGCGCGGGCAGCGCCTCAGAGCCTGTAGGAAGGCTGCAGTCAACTGCTGCAGCTCGAAGTGAATCGGCCTTCTCGAAAGAGATGCGCAGGTCAGCAGCAGGAACTCATCCGAAGAGATCCTCAAGCACCTAAAAACGCTTGAGGACTCAGCAGGAAATCTCCGTCCTTCAGAGCGGAGAGGATGTCAAGAGCGCTTCTCTTGCACACAGGTGCTCCGCGAAACCGAAGCCTACATCTGCAGTTTGCGGGGAGGCGCGCCGCAGCACGCCTCCCTGCACCTCACTCAAGGTCAGAGACTCGTCATGATCCAGCCGAAGTCCTCCTTCGTCGGTTCACGGTGATCCCTGATCACGCCGTCCTCCCGGGCGGGGAAGCCTTCGAGGAGTGCTTCGTGCGCCTGGTCGTCCTCCGTCGCATCTGGCCGCAGTCTCAGGAAGAGCCAGCTGCCAAGAGGCGTCGTGAGGTCTTCGAGGAGGAAGCTCCACGGTCCGATGCGGTCCGTGTCGGCGTACTCGAGGTTTCTTGCAGTGAAGCTAAGCCGCGGCAGCGCCGTCGGGTCGAGCCCTGCTGCGTCAAGGTTCAGCCACTCCGAGAAGTCCGGCACGAGGCCGATCGACTCAGCATGCTCCACGGCAGCAGCCTTGTGGACGTCGCTCGTGAAGCCGCTCCGCCCGTAGACTCGGCCTTCCCATCCGGCGAACGCGTAGAGCGTGTCGGCCGAATGCATCGGACCAGCAACCACATCGCCGCGCGCATTGAAGACCACGAGCGTATGGGCCGAATCCGCTTCGCCCACACGGACGACGCCGCGCTCGGTCTGGTCGAGCCGGTAGACGTCAACTTCGCCCAAAGTGGAGCGCACGGGCCCTTCAATCACAACGTCGCCCGAACCGGCGTAGACCGTCACGATGCTGCCGGAGAGCCCGCCGGAGAAGACGACACCTTGAGGCGCACCATTGGGCGCATTCTTCTCGAGCGCAGTGACGATGGCCAGACGCCTGTCGGCCGAGAGATCGCTTCCCTGCACCGCAGCGGCATTCACCACCACTTCACCCGTTGCAGAAACACCGTTGGTGAAGATGATCGCACCTCGTTCGCCCTGCACACGCAGGTCACCCGAGACGGCGCCATTCTTCGATGCGTTGACCGCGAGCTCGGTTGTGCGACCGGTCGACCCAAAGACGACGTCACCCGCAGACTCGATGGCAGCCTGAGTGAAGGCGTTGCCGCCCTCACCGGATGTTCCGCCTTCGCGGGCATCGAGCTTCACAAAACCGCCCGAAGACTGAGCTTCAAGGGTCGAGCCGCGCACGCCCGCGTTGCCCGACACCTCCCGCTGCAGGATGCTGTCCGCCGCATGGAGGGTGACCTTCGCTTTGTTCTCCGCCTTTGTCTCGTCGCCCACCGTGACAGCACCCGTAAAGGTAATGCCGCCAGATGCCGCGCCGATCCCGACGGAGTCGTCCGCCGTCACGAGGACGTCGCCCGTGAAGGCAACCTCGCCCGAAGCGTCGATCTCAGCCGTCGAACCGCCGCGCACTGTCGTGCGGTCGGCGAGCGTAAAGTCCTTCGACGTGAACTTCACGTTCTTGCCGGAAGCCTGGACGCCTTCCTCGACATGCAGATCCTCCTTCACCGAAATTGAAAGCGCGCTGCCTGCCGTCAAGACGGACTCTGCCGCGATACGGTCGCCCGTAAGGTGATTCGCTTCAACGGTGAGGTCCTTCTTGGTCTCGAGCGCAACAGTGCCTTCGCCGAAGTTGACCGCATCGCCAGCGCGGATCGACATGCTCTCGGCCTTCACGTTCTTTTCTGGCGTGAAGACGTCGTCGAGCCGGGCGTCTTTGCCCGCAATCACAGTCATGTCACCGATGAAGCCGTCCGAGGTATTGGCAGTGATCCTGCTCCCTTCAAGGTGCACGGTACCCGTCTTTGCCTCGAAGTAGGCCTTGCCGCCTACACCGTTCTCGTCCTCGGTGATCTCAAGCTGGAGGTTGCGGGAATTGATGTCGCCGCCCGCGGAAATGCGCAGAGTATCCTCAACCGAGAGCTCCATGCCCTCCATGCCGATCGCCCCATCGGCGTCCATTTCAAGGAAATCGCCCTTGAGTCCGGTGGCGCCGGCGAGCGTCAGGTCGCCGCCCGTGCTCTTGAAGCCGAGGCCGCCGTCCAGAATCTCGAAGTGCGCCGTTTCGAGGTTGAGGTCGCCTTCAGAGCGCGCGAAGAAGTCGCCCTTATCGGCCTTGACGTCGGCTCCCGTCAAGGTGACGAGACCCTTGGAGGACTTGATGGTAACGACGCCTTCGTAGTTGTCGCGGTTACCCTCGTTGTAGCCATTACCCGTCACGTCGACCGTGATGCGCGAGCCTTCAACCCCTGCATCGCCTTCGGCGCGGAGCGAACCGCCCGAGACATTGGCGTCAGTGAGCGTCAACAGACCGTTCGATTGGAACGCTGATCCTTCTTCAACTTTAACCTCAAGGCGCGAAGCATCGAGGGCGCCGCTGGCGGTGGCCGAAAGCGACTTCGCCGTCACTCTTGCAACAGCGTCGCCCGACGGCGCGAGCTTCAGATCCTGACCGGTCGTCAGTGTGGCCGCACCCTCTGCGGAGAGGTTTACACCCGAGGCGTCGATGTCAGCAGCCTCAGCCGTGAGCGTGAGGCTACCTTCGGTCGCGTTGAGGGCAGCTCCGCGCGCGGAAAGCCCCTGAGCGGCAACAGCACTCACTGTACTGCCCGAAAGATCTGCGCTGACAAGCACCATATCCCCACCGGCCGAGAGCGCGGCCGCTCCCTTAATCGTGCCCTTCAGTCCGGTTCCAATGAGGTTCTTCGCCGCAGTGATCGCGAGCGAAGCGGCCTCAACGGTGGAATTCGAGACCTCGACATTTTCCTTTGCCGTGACCGTAACCGCATCAGCAGCCAAGAGTCTGGCGTCTTTCGCGACAATCCCTGCGAGACCCTGGAGTTCGACCTTGCCCGCTGTGGACTGGACCGTCGCATTGGCGAGGTCAAGCGTCTCTTGAGACGAGATCTTCACGTCGTCCGCGGCTTTAATCGAGGAGCCGCCAGAGAGCGCGACGCCGCCGCCCACCGCAGTGATGAGTGTCCCCGCGCCAGCTTGGGTCTTAAGACCTGCCGCATCGATTCCGCCACCCGTGGCGCCGATTTCGATCCGGCCGCCCGCACTGAGGTTGCCTCGAGTCGCGGTGACAGAATTACCAAGGAGCGATGCATTACCTGCAGCCTCAACAACGCCGCCCGTGAACTTCAGCTCGCCCGCCTTGGCGTCGAGCTTCACACCGCCCTCGGAGCGGACGGTCGAGTTGTCAGCAAGCTCGATCCCGGCCTCTTTCGACGTCACGGCGAGGTCCTTATTCTCACCCGTCGACTCCAAATTGTCCGTAAGCGTGATCTGCTTCACGGCGTCGAGCTCAACCGAATCGCCCTTCACGGCGCCGACTCTTAAGCCGCCCTCGGAGTCAATGTCCACCACACCCGAAGCGTTGATGCCGTTGATCGAGAGCTCTCCCGATTTACCAATGCCGCGCAGCCGCACGTTGCCCTCGGCCTCGGAGAAGTTCACCGTGGAGGCGGTGCCTACGCGCAGCGCAGTGTCTTCGGTGCCAAAGTCGCCGCGCACTTCGAAGTTGAGCGTCTGCCCTTTAATGTAGCCGAGATCGGCGAAGTCATCGTAGTCGTCGCCGAGCTTGTCGCCCGAGTACGCGTAGAGGTTTTTCGCCTTTAGCGAGACATCCTGGTCGCCCGCGAGCGAATAGAGCGTCATGTCGCCAAGCGCCCCGTTCGCATCAACGGCCTCAATGAAGATGTCGCCGCCCGCATTGACGGCGGCCCACTTTGCCGGATCCGAGTGGATCTTTAGGTAGGCTTCCGCGGCACCGATGCCGCCCGTGCCGCCGCGCAGCGTCACGGTTTTGCCGCTCACAAGCCCGGAACCCTCTGCCGCCGAAATGCCGCCGCGCGAGGTAACGCGCACGTCGCCCGTCTGGGAAACGATTTCCTTGACGGCAAACCCTGAGCCTTTAGGCGACTCCAGGAAGATGTTGTCGCGGGCATTCACGGTGAGGTTCCCCGACGCCACGATAGTGACGGGGATCTTGAGCGTGACGGAAACTTCTCCGCCCTTGCTCGAGAAGTCACCGACGTCGGCACGAGAAAGGGCTTTGAGGAGCGCAAGGCGCTTCGTCTCGTCCTTGTCCGAGAGACGTCCGGTGACGGTCTCACCCACTTCGCCCACCGAACCCGCGTTCGCTGTGTTGATCTTGACGTTCTTGCCCCAGATGTTCGTTGTGCGTGCGGGCGTGGTCGATGAGCCGCTCGAATTGAGGATCGTGTCGGCGATCGAGTAAAGCAGGTCGTTCTCGGTCCAGCCATAGTGCGCGCGGTTCGCGACAAGCTTGCCGAGATTCGATTTTTCGTCCTGCTCCATAGCCGAGACGGCCGCTTCAGCGCTCTCGAACTTCCCGTATATCTCCTTCAAGGCTGTGTAGTCCTGCTCCTGAGCATCCGTGAGCTTACCGCCCTTCTCTTTGAAGTCCGTGTAGCTCTCCATCCGGGCGTAGGCCTGCGTGATGCGGTTCTTTTCAGCCTCGACGTCCGCCTCCCAGAGCTTGTCACCCGTGCTCGAGCCATCCGCATTGATGAGGCCCGCACGTTCCCACGCTTCGAGGCGCTTTTCATCGGAGACGTTCGACGCATCCGCAGCGCCCGAAGCATCGTAGACCGACCCGTTTTGCACCGTGAGAACCACGTCACCCGACTTCGATTCAATGAGGCCGAGACCGAGGTCGCCCGTAGAGGCCGTCACTTCAACGTCCTTCAGGGCGGAAATATTGACGGCGTGGGTACCTGCGGCTAAGAGCTGCGTGAGGTCCTTCACCTTCACGCCGCCCTCGACGCTCGAGAGCGTCACGTCCTTGCCCTGCGCCTTCGCTGCCTGCAGGTCGCCGCGCACAGCGACGCTGAGGGTCGAGCCGGCGAGCAGTCCGTCCGAAGAAACACTGCGGCCTGCACCGAGGTTCGTGCCGTCGATGTGGATGTTTGCAGCCGTCGCTCCGAGCTTAAGTTCACCCGAGCCGCCCTTGAGGGCGATTGGACGGAGCGAAGAGCCAATGTCGCCCTTTGCGGTCAGATTAATCGTGTCGGCGCCGTTAAGCGACGCTCCGGCGCTCTCCGCACGAATGTCGACGCCCGCATTCAGGTTAATGGTGCCACCCTGCGCGGTAATCGAGTTGCCGAGGTGGATCGACCGGTTCGAGGTGATGTCCACGGTGTTCGAGCCCTGGAGGAACCCGACTCCGACATCCTTGTCAGCCTTCACGGTGTAGGTCACCATGCGCTTCGAAGTCGTGTCTCGTGTGATCGTGTAGCTCGTCCACTTGTGGCAGCCGAGGAATCCCGTCTTCCACCTCTTCGTCGTCACCCGGTAGCCCGTGTCGGTCTGATCGAGCACGTCCATCCAGGCGTAGAAGTTGGCGTCCTTATCGCCGCCCTTGTCGGGGCGCGTCAGCCGGTCGGTGATCGTCGCCCCCTGATAGAGGTCGCCGGACTTTGTAACCGTCGTTTTTTCGCTCGCAAAAGCGTCCTTGAGTTTGTCGTCGGCGGCGCCCCACCATTTCGCCATGTATTCGTAGTACTGCCTCTCAGTCGAGCCCGAAACCGTCCCCTCGGTCCAGACATAGAGGAGTCCGTTCTTGGGCGAATAGTTCTGGATGCCGTCCTTGACTGTTTTATTCCCTATCGCTTGGCCGTTGTGATCCACCAAATATTCGGTGGTCTGACCGTCCTGCCAGCGCGTGACTTTGGCGGCCGTACCATCTTTTTGGCCGTCGCTCCAGAAGAGGTCGGTGAACTGCACGACGCCCTTTGAGCTTCCGGTGTCGATGCTGCCGGTGAGAACGTCGTGATTGCCGGCGTTAAACCGTACGTCAGCCGAGCCGTCCGACGCAAAGATCTTGCCGCCGCCCGTACTGGCAATCTTGCCTGAGATGAAGATGCTCCCGCCTTCGGGGAGGACATCGTCCATGACGATCCGATCCTTCACCGGGTCATACCAGGCAGCGACGAGGAGCTTGTAGGAGCCGTCGTCCGTCTTCACAGCCTCTTCGGCCTGCAGTCGATAGGCGGAGCTCTTCACATCGATGTTGGTGGGACTCCCCGCCCGACGCCAAGCCTCGCGGATCTCAGAAATCTTCGCCTCAAGCACGGTTTCGTTGATCTTGAGCTCATAGGTGTCGTAGCCAGACTGTACGGTGCCGTTGAGGTTGATGAGGTCGCCCGAGATGATAATGGAGCCGCCCGCCACCCATTTGCCGCCCGAAGGTGCTTGGGCGTTGGAGGAGACGAAGGTCGTGCCGGGGGCGTGCGAAGCGTCGTGGTTATCCTTGCTGCTGATTTGGCCGATCTCGTTCTTCCACGCGTCCCCCGGAACATCGCCGCCGATGTTCGTGAGACCCGATGTGTAGGACTGCATGATCGAACCCTTTGCCGTCATGGTGAGGGTGCCGGACGCCCCCACGTCGCCGAGGGACACCAGATCGCCGTCCTTGGCTGTGATGCTTACGTCGCCCGCATTGTTGCGGATTTCGCCCGTGAGGACCAAGTTCGTGGCAGGCGTCACCGTCTCTTCAAACGGCTTCCCCTCTTCGTCCTTCGCGTGCTTCACGGTGTAGGAGCCCGTTTTGGCCTCCGACTCGATGCTGATCACCGGATCGGCCGTGTTGTCGCTCGAGCGAACCTTCCCTTGGAAGCCCGCCCCCTGGAGCGCACTTGCGTCGGCCGCAACGCCGTTAAGGTCAATTTCGCCGCCCTTGGCCTGAATCACGATGTCGCCCACCTTGAGCGAGGCGTTCGACTCGTTTTTGATCCACACGCCTTCGGCTGCGTTGGCGGAAATAGCCCCCGACCCCGTCACTTCAGCGGCATTGAGCTTGATGTTGCCGCCCGAGACGGTAATGCCGTTTACAGCAACATAGAGTTCCTCACTCTTTTCAATCGGCGCGAAAGTGCGCTTCGTAACCGTTTGACCGTTTTCCTCAAACTTGAGATCCACCCATCCGCCAAGCTTCTTTTGGTCCATAAGGGCGACAAGCGCATCGAATTCGGCCTTATAGCCGACGATGGCTTCATCCGTCGCGCCCGTATATTCTGTGAGGATCTTCTCGAGCTCCGCGTAGCGCTTCCAGTACACGTTGCCTTCGGATTCGGAAACCGGACCGGAGATGCTGCTGCGAATGTCCTTTTCCGCCTCTTTGGTGCCCGCCTCAACCTTGAGAGTGGGCGTGCTCTGCGAGCCCGTGATTTCTGCACCGCTCCCCTCGGGGTTGAGCAGCCCTGAGATCACGATGTCAGCCTTGGTGTTGACGCCGGCATCGATCGAACCCGTGACGTTGATGCGGCCCGTCTCTTCGACGGTAGCATCCTTCCTGCCGCTTCCCTTGACGGCAAGCGTCGACTTGTCGTCGGCTTTGAGCTGCCCCCAGTAGTGCGAAAGCGAGTCGCCCGTGATCATGTAGTCGCCCGAATCGCCCGTAACCGCCGTGTTGGTGGTCGAGACAACCTTGCCTGCGACGTCTACGATGCCCGAAAGCTTCGTCTTCGCATTGAGGTCGGCATCGATGCCCGAGAGGAGCGCGTAGGAGAAGGACTCCGCGCGGTTCTGCATCTCGAGCTTAGATTCCGTGCCGTCCGCAGCTGCGCCGGCATTGAGGAGCACCTCACCGCCCGAGCGGATTTCGGCGCCCGACTTGAGGCTGACGGTGTTCGTGCGCTCCACCGTGACCTTGGCGTTCGAATCTGCGTTGGCAAGCGCCGAACCCTCAATGCGGGTGAGCGCCTCGTGCTCGAGCACGTCTTCGCCCGTGGCGGCAAGCGCCACAACGCCTTTGGCAGACTGCGTGCGCAGGACCGCCCCCGATTCGACCGAAACGGTGTTGGCGTTCTTCACTGAACTCTCAACTGTAGCGCCCAATGCATTGTAGGCGCCCGCGGTGCGCGCGAGCACGCGCACAGCCGCATCACCCGTGCTCTTCGCCTCGGCCGTGATCGAGTCGCCGGCAAAGAGCTTTGCCTTATTGCCTACCGACACGTCGGCAGAACGCTCCACCGTGTTTGTAAACTTGATGCCGCCGCCGGCAATCGCGCCGTAGACCTCAGACTTCACGAGATGGTCGCCCGAGGCGGCGCCGAGCGTCCAGGCGTTGAGCGCGCCAAGCTGCAGATCACCGCCAGCAGAGAGCGCGGCGCTGTCCGTCACCTGTACGGCTGTCGATCCTTTCATGATGTTCGTCCCCACGGCGCCCGAAAGCGCGGCAAGGCCACCCTTGGTATTGTCGGCCGTCATGTGAAGATCGGAATTGGACGCGGCCGCGAAGCTCATGTCACCGGCAGTCTTGAAGCTCCCCGCAACCGCCAGTGCGGCGCTCGAAGTGTCCTTGTGGGTGGTGTGCACCGCATCGTTGCCATCTGCGTTGATGAGGGCGCCCCCAGCGGATTCACCGAGAATCTTCGCGCTTTCGGCGTTTTCTACCGCAGCGTTGAGTGACCCGAGCGTCGTCGCGCTGCCCTTAAGAGTCATTTCGGACTCGAGTCCGTGCACCACCGTGAGGTCGTTGCTGCCTGCTGCCAGAATGCCGCCCACCGTTACGGCGTTGGCCGAGGCGTCGTAGAGCCCGTAGCCGCCCGTGCGGAGTTGGGCTGCTGTACCGGCGGTCTTCCCTTCAGCCGCCCGGAACGCAGTGCCGTCAACGCTGAGAGAAGCCTTCGCCGTGTTGCTCAGATTCACCGTATTGAAGTTAAGGCCTGCAACGACTGCGCCGCCATAGCCTTCAACGCGGCCCGTGAGGCGCAGCGCATCGGAATCTTTGTCCGTCTTTTCGCCAGCCAAGGCCGAGAGCTTCACTTCGTCGCTCTTGAGCTTACCACCCGTAACGACAAGCGTCGCCTCGCCCGATTCTTCCGCCGTCGCCTTGACGACGCCCGCGGAGGCACCCAAAGCGCCACCCGCAGCGTAGGACTTGACGTTGAGTTCGGGGTGAAGATTCACCGCCGTCTCAAAAGAGGCGCCGGATGCTGAGACGTTCGTGAGCCTTGCCTCTGCCTTGCCGCTGTCGATGATCTCCGTGACGGCGCCCGCACCCGCCACCGCGCCGCCGTAGCCAGCCGTTGCTTCAGCCTGGAGGCGCTGCGCACGGTCGACGGTCGCTTTGACGCTGCCTTCGAAGTTCGAGTTTTCGAGCTTCACGACAACCGAGGAAGCATCCTTGATCTTCGCGATCTGCGCGCCGACGGCCACCGCACCTGCGGCAACACCGAAGGCGTCGGCCGTTACGGACGAGTCGTTCTTCGCCGTGATGTGAACCGAATCTCCCTTGACTTTAGCCTGGTCCTCAACAACAGCAGTGACGCCGCCCGAGACTTGCTCGCGCACGTAGGAGGCATTGCCGCCCACTAAACCCGCAGATCCCTGATGGACCTTGAGACTGTCGTGAGCTGCAGCGCTTGCCGTAATATCCGCAGTCTTGGCAGCGATCCCGCCGCCGCTCATCGTGACGGAGGCACCCATCACACGGTCGACAGTGACCACAGACGCGCCGATGCCGACGGCGCCCGCCGTGGCGCCTCCGAGTTCAGCGACAATCCCTGAACCCTCCTTGACATCTTCTTTGGCAGCAAGGGTGACTGAGTTTGAGCCCTCGAAGGTCGAATCGACCGACATCACGCCCGTGCCCTTGACGAGATTCGACTTGGCTTCGGTTTCGGACGTCACTCCTCCATCAGAAGCGCCGCCCGCGGCGCCCGTCGTCAGATCCTCCTTTGAGAGTGCGCCGTAGTCGCCCTTGAATTTTTCAAGTGTCTTGGACGTACCCGCATTCTCCGCATCGCCCTCGCCCAGGAGTTCCGCATAGCTCCCCGTCCCGCCCACACGGGTCGAGAAGACGTTCGCAGCGAGTGCCCCAAGCGAAGCAGAAGCCGAGACGAGGGTCGAATTGGCCTTTCTGTCGGCAAGAGCCTCGACCACAATATCCGTACCCTGGATGTCGGCATTCTTCACCATCGTGCCGACGTCTCCGGCCATGGTGTTCACCGCCACGGTCGCGCCGGCAGCGACGTATTTGGCCCCGGCCGCAGAGACGGCGACGAGTTCTATCGAGTCGTCGTTCTTCGCCGAGAGCGTCACCTGATTCTTGCCGTCACCCAATTGGGCATCATCCACGAGAACGAGCGTTTCGCCCGCCGTCTCGTTGATATAGGCAGTGCCGGCTAGAGCGCCGCCGCCCGACGCAGACGCTGCGCCGCCGTACTCGTTCCAGTCGAGCGTGCGGCCCGCTTCAATCGAGACCGCGCCCGCGGGCTTGACGGCGCTCTTGCCATCAACCACAGACTTCACGACCACGTCGGCCGTATTGATCGCAACCGTCGCGGCGCCGGCCAAAGCACCCGCACCGGCCGCCGACACGCCGAGATTGGTGATTCGCCCGAGGTAGTCCGCTTTCTGCGTATAAGCGCCGCCCTCGACCGTTGAGTTCGTCAAGGCGGTCACGACCGAGGACTTCTGGTTCGCGATGGCCACGACCGCATCAACCGCAAGGGCGCCTGCACCGCCCGCGGCGATTGTGAGGTTCGAAACACCTTCCTTCGCTTCAGCGCCAAGCGTCGTTGCCGCGTCGGACTTGAGCGAAGCGTTTTCAATCGCCGCACGTGTCGCGTGCGCCGCATCGGTCTGCGTCACCGACCCATTGGCGCTCATCCCCCCGGCGCCGCCCGCTGTGACGAGTACGCTCGAGAAGTTCGCGTAGTCACCCGCCTCGACGGCGAGCTTGCCGGCGGATTCAAGCGTGGAATTGGAGACGCCCGCTTCGGTCTTGCCCGCATGCGTGACGATCGAGGCCGTTCCTGCGGCCTGCGCGGTCCCCGCGCCGCCACCGTTGATCGTAAGCGTCTTATAGGTCGTCGTAGAAGTGGCCGCCACCGCAATGCCGTCCACCGTCTCTTTGCCGCGCTTGTCTTCAAAGCTCGTTTGGACATTGAGCGCATCCTGCTCAACGATCGCGTTGTTGATGTGCGCGTCGTCTACGCCCGACTTCATCGTGAGCGTCCCGGTACCCTTTCCGGTTTCCTTGACGGTTGAGCCGCTCACCGTCGCCGTGGTTGCCCCCGAGCGTTCGCTCATCGCGACGGATAGCCCGAGCGCAATCGTCCCGGCGCCCACAGCCTGACCAGCATAGGTGCCGATCACATCGTTGGATTCAGCGTGCACCGCGACAGCATCAGCCGCTTGCAGGATCGAATTCGTCAGCGCAGCCGACGTGTTGCCCGTGATCGTGTTGAAGGCCGTGGAGCCTGCAACCGCTACCGTGCCCGCGCCCGCGCCGCCCACGCCGATCGTGTCGAGGTCGTTGGCCGAGTGGGCTGCCACGTTGAGCGAACTCACGCCCGCCTTGAGGCCGTGTGCGCCTGCTGCGACGTCCACATCGATGGTATTGACGGCAACACCGGCCCCAAGGGCCGCAGCCTGACTCGCAGCCGCTACGAGAGCCAGATTGTCAATGTCAGCGCGGCTCTCGGCGCGCACGACGACGTCGCCCGCACCTTCAATGGTCTCATCGGCTGCACCCTCTTGATTGTTTGTTTTCAGCCCCGTGAGGTCTGCCGCAACCTTGCGTTCCACGACATTCTTCGCCGCGGCTCCCGAGAGTCCCACCGTGCCGCCCGCACCTACGGCGAGCGTGAGGGTGGAGACGTGATCTTGGGCTTCGGCCGACACGCCAACATCCGTCTTCTCGTTTGAGGCGAGAAGCGTGAGTCCGTTCACGTCCGCGTTGGTTCTTCCGCGGCTCGAGGCGAAGGCAAGTCCAGCACCCGCGGCAGCGCCCGGCTTCACTGCGGCCGAGACGGCGCCCGAGAGCGTCCAGAGTTCGGAAGCGTCACGCGCTTGAGCGTCAAAATGCCCAAGCCCGTCGAGCGTCACCGCGTCGACGTCGATCTGCGCATTTCCGACGGCGCGGTTCACCGCGACGCTCGCACCCAGTGCTACGTTCGAAGCGACGGTCGCCGCGGCGGCGGCCGTCCAAATTTCGGACTTATTCTCGGCGAGGAGTCCGAGGGCGCCCGGCACTGTCGAGCCGTTCTCCGCAGAGGCGCCCTTAAAGCTTGAAATCGTCGAATCTTTGAGCTTCGTCAGGGCATTGTTCTCAACTTCAGCCACCACGACAGCGGCCCCAAAGCCGCCCCCACCCGCTGAAACCTGCGCGCTCACGTTGCCCGCGACGTTCACGGTCTTGGCATTCGTCTGTGCGGCGAGCACTGCACGGACCGCATCGTCCTTCATCGCACCGGCCGTAAGGGTGAGTTTTTCGGCCGAAGCCTGAGCCGTCTGCTTCACGTCTGAGACGATCACCGAACCGGAAGCCGCGAAGTTGCCGGAGGTGCCCGCGGCGCCCGCGGCGACAGCAACCGTCACGACGTCGCTTTGTGCCTTTTCGCTAAAAAGCCCCGAGCCGTCGTGCGTCACCGTGAGACCCTTCGACGAAGCGCCGAAGGTGTTTTCAAAGTTCGTAACCACAACGCCGGCACCGCCCGCGCCGCCCGAGGAACCGCCCGTTGCCGCAACGGAAAGCGCCGCGGAGACCTGCGTCATGCCTGCGCCTTTCAGGAAGCCGGAGCGGAGGTCGCGGTAATTTTTGCCTGAGTTGTCCTTGGCGATCTGAACGTCATCGAGAAGAGAGCGGTTCAAAAGCTCATCCTCTTCCACGAGTCCCGTGCGGCCCTTCGCGCGTTCGGCGTAGGCATGCGCTTCCTCGCCCTCGCCCGTACCGGCATCGCGTGCGGTGATCGTGAAAGATCCGTCCTTGGCGAGCGAAGCCTGCGACTTCTCAACCGTCGCATTCACGCGGTTGGTGATGTCCGCCGAGATGATCGAGCCGTTTAATGCCACACCCGAACCGCTGCCCACGGCGGCCTGCACGCCCACCGCGGTATTGACTTGCGTGAGCGAAGCGAGCGCCTTCACGTCAACAGACTTCGCGTTTGTGAAGTTCGCGCCCTTGAGCGTCGAGGCGACGGTGTTGTCGATGTCCGCCACGGCCACGGCAGCGCCCACGGCGCCGGAGAAGCCGCCCGAACCGGAGGCGACGCCGACGGTGGTGCCGCCCGTCACCTGAACTTCGCCCGTCCAGGCAGTCTGCGCGTATTCAAATTCGCCTGACGTGTTTCCGACGGACAAACCTTCCACATCCGCACGGACGGTGTTTTCGATGAGGTTCACCGAGACGCCCGCGTCGATCGCGCCGGCAGGGCCGTTCGAGGTCGAGACGGCTACGCCGAGTCCCTGGGCAACGGTCGTGCCGTTGACGAGCGAATAAACGCCCATGTCCTCAACTTTCTCCGAGAGCGACACATTCTTGAGGGTCAGGCGGTTTTCCGCATTGTTCTGGTTCACAGCGGCAGCGCCGCCGATCCCGACCGACGTACCCGATCCGCCCTTCGAGACAGAAACGGCTGCGCCGCCCGCAAAGGCGCCGACCCACTTGTTCGTCACCGACTCGACGGCCGTCTTTTGGGCGTCGAGCGTAATCTTTCCAGCCGAAGCGCCTTCAATGTGAAGGACATTCGATTCGGCCACATCGTTCCAGGCAAAGGATCCTGCCGCAGAGAGCTGGAAGCTCGATCCGGCAGCCTGAACGCCTGAGGTGACGCTGTCGGTGGAGGCAATGCCTGACGATCGTTCCCCAGTCTCAAGTCCAGAGTAGCTCCCGTCGCTGCCGGCAGCATCGCCGCCGGCCTGAGCCGCCGCCTCACCTGCGCCCTTCGTAACTGCGCCCTGCAGAGCGCCGCCTTCGGCAAGACCAGACGCGGCGTCCTTAAGCGCCTTTGAGCCCGTCTGTTCCCCAAGAGCGCTGAGGCCGCCCGCCGCATCGGGCTTCTTGGTGTTGGCAGAGCCGGACCCGGAAACGCCTGCCTGACCGGCGAGTCCGACGGCATTGAGGTTGAGGCCGCTTTCAGCCGTGAGGGCGAGTGTACCGTCCGCTTTGAGCGCACCCGCGCCGTAGTCCCGAATACTCGACGTCCCGTCAAGGTCCTTCATTTCGAGCGTATTGCCGAAAGACCCGAGATTCACTGCGACGCCCGCCCCCACGGCGTTTGCCGCCCCCTGCGCGCTCTTCACAAAGGAGAGTGCACCAGCAGCAGTCTGCACCGAATCGTCTCGCAGAGCCTTCATCGTAAGGTCGCCCGACCGCGCTTCAATCCGTGCCTCGTCGTCAATGGCGATGCGGTTCTTTGCATCAGCTTCCGTGACGGCCGTCATGCCCGACGCTGAAAGCGTGCCCGTGTTGTAGCCCGCGGACGCGGCGATGGTAACGCCGTCCAATTCATCGTTCGCGGTGAGGTCCGTCTTTGTACCGGAAAGCCCAGCGCCCTCCTTCACGAGAATGAGATTGTCGGTGCCGAGCTCGTGATAGACCACCGAAGCGCCGAGGGACGTGCCCTTGTCGATGGTCGGAAGCGGCACGCCCAAGAAGTCGTCGAGCTGCCCGCTCATGGCGATGCTTTCATTGCGGCTCGTCGCCCTGAGCCCAAGGGCTTCGGCCGACTCGAGGGCCGCCCCTGCGCCCACTTCAACTGTGCTCTTCGTCGTCTGATCGAGTACCGCGAGCGAGCCCGCGACGGAGAAGGGATTATCGGCCTGCGCCTCGTTCGTCTTGCCAGCTGCCGAAACAAAGGCGTTGGTGTAGCTTGCCGGATTGATGAAATCGAGAACGCTCATGCCGAAGTCGATGAGGTCCGTTGCGGTTCCCGCACCTTTACCCGCGAGCGCCATGAGGGCCTTCAAGCTGCTCGAGAATTCTGCAAAGGCGGTCTGGAGCTGAGTGATGCCGGTCGTGAAATTCTCTGCTTGGCCCACCGCATCGAAGGCTTCGACCATCTTGTCCTTGGCAGCCGTGAAGGCGGCGAGCTCGTCCTTATAGCCTTCTGCGGAGAAATGATCCGCGTAGGTGTTGAAGCAGTCTATGAGCTCCTTTTTAAGGAACTTGAACCGGTCCTTGTTGATCAGCGCTTCGGAGGAAAGCGTGAGGTCGCCTGAGCTCTTCGTCGTGATCGAGGCGCCCTCACCCACTGTCACGCTTGCGAGCGAGGAGGCACCGTCGCCCGCTTTATTGATGAGAATCGCGAGCGCACCCTGCTTGTCTTTTCCTGCGTTAGCCTTCTCGCTGTCGATAACCTGCTTTGTCACCGCCTCGTAGTGGTGGTCAGCGAGGTGAGACTTCGCTTCAACGGTGAACTTTCCTGTTGACTGAAGCTGCACCTTCGGTGCGATCGTCACCGTCGCCGACTGGGCGTTCTTCACGTAGGCGGCCGCACCGCCGAGTTGAAAGTTCTCGGTCGTGGCGCTCCCGCCCGCGGAAGTGCCGAACACGCGGGCGACCGATTCAGCCACCTTGCTCAAGGCAAGGTTCGACCCGAAATCCTGGATCTTCATCTGGAAGCCGTAGTCGCCCACGGTGGTCTTTGCCCCGACCTTGAGGGTTTCCGTCTCGTTCGTCGCACGTACGTCTGCCGTCCCCGAGGTCGTGAAGCCCGCGCCGAGATTCGTTTGGGCCGAAGCGTTGAACTTCGTGATGTTCACCGCGAGGGCGATGTTGCCCGTGGGCGGCGTATTTGTTTCTGCGTCCGTCTCAACGCGGTTCGTCTGCTTGGCCTCCGCGGTCACCTTCGAGGGCCCCTGAGCACGCGTGCCGGCCGCGCCAATCTTTGCGCCGTCGGCAACGGAAACGGTTGTCCCTGCATCCAGGTCCGCATAGATGAAGCTCGCCTGCGGCGCCTTCGTCGCCGAAGTAGCCGCCTTCACGCTGGCATCCACTTTAAGGTCGCCCGCTGCGGCGAACTTGAGTTCGCCGTCGGTTGCAAGCGCCCCCTTGATCTCCACGGCACTCGTGTTCTTCACGCGCATCGCTGCGGCAGAGACCACCGGGATCGATTCGGCCTCGCCCCAATTGAGGAAGTTCTTAAACCCGGACTGGTCGCCCACCTTGAGGTCGGAGTGCGCCTCGCTCTCAAGGGTGAGCCCCTTCACACCGGTCACTTCGGCCTTTTCGCCTACCGTAACCCGCGCGTCGGCCGACATGTCCACATATTCGAGCGTGCCCGCATCAATCGGCACCAATCCGCTCTCGAGCGTCTCGAGTGCCTTCCCGGTGAAGCTCTTCGAATGGTCAACAATATTGAAGGCTCGGGCCTCGGCAGTCAGTTTTCCTTCGGCGCGCACGGTACCCGAGAGCTCAACGGAAGCCAAAACATCACGGCCTTCGCCGTCACTTGACTTGAAGAGAATCGGGTCGTCCGCACGCGGATTGAGAGCGCCGTTGCCGGCATGGGCCTTCGCCGTGAGGTTGCCCGCAGCCTTGACGACCGCTCCTTCCTCAACCACCACGCTCGCGGCAACCGCCCCTCCCTTGCCGTCCGTCTTCTTTCCGGACTCCGGAGCCTGCGTTTGAGCCTTTGCGACAAGATCGCCCGCCGCGCGTGCGAAAAGAAGCACGTCGCCCGTTTCGGGATCGGTCTTGAAAGCGAGGTCCTTTGCGAGGTTGGCCGAAGTGGTCACCTTTCCGTCTTTGCCGCGGATATTGACGAGGTCCTGGAAGTTGGTTACGCCCGTTGTGAGGTGCGCGCCCGAAGTGATTTGGACGCTCCCTGCGAGCAATGCGAGACTGTTGCCCGCGTTGATGCTGCCCTGGACGGTGATCACGGCCTCGGGATTGATCGGCACGCCGTCACCCGTGCGGAGGTTTTGGAGAAAGGCGTCATTGAAGGCGGTCGGCTTGTCACCGTTGGCGAGGTTCGACCACGTTTTGAACTGATCCTGCGTCGTGATCGTCGTCGTGAGGCTGCCGGCGTTGATGACGCCCGTCGTTCCCACCAGCATGCCGACCGGGGAGACGAAATAGAGGTCGCCGCCGATCTTATTGTTCTTCACGGCGTTCACGACGCCGTTAATCTTGATCTGTGCATTGACGAGGTTGAGGAGTTGCTGGCCGCGACCGAACTGCAGATTTGCAATTTGATCCGCATTCACCGTGAACTCTTTGAACTTGTTGATGCCGGTCTTGCCGCCGTTGACGAACTTGGAGGTCGTGACGTTGAGGACCTTGCCCGCTTGGTCCACCTTCACGGTGGTGCTGCCCCAATCGCTCACGACGCCCGCGGCCGAGACACTCCCGGCAGCCAGAGCCGAAAGGAGGAGCGCCGAAAGGCCCTTTTGGACCGTTGAGCGCACTTTGCCCTTGCCAAAGGCGGTCTTCGTTTCATCCGTCGCAACAAACTGTCCGCGGGCCTTGTTCCAGAGTACCTTGAAGATCGCGTTCATACATCACCTCAATCTATTCTTCGTCCGGGCGTTCCTGCGCCCGTCGTCCGCGGCCCTGTGCGTCACCAGGACGCCGTCACCGCCAAGTCGAAGCGCGCCTTGTCCGCGCGCTCGCCTGCACCGAGATTTCTAATGAGCGGGAAGCCCGCCGTTGCCGTCACTGAGGCGCCCTTCCAAAGGGGCCAGGTTGCGCCGAGCCCCGTGGAAGCGAGTTCGCGCCGGCTGTAGGAGGAAGTCCCTGCAAGCCGCCCCGCATCGAGGAAGGCAAAGAGCGCGGTGCGGGGACCCGCAGGCGCCCAGGAGGCCTCAAAGTTCACGTAGGCGCCCGCCTCGGCCGAGAGCACGTCGTTGTCATAACCGCGCACGCCGCTCGTGTGGCCGAGATAAAAGTACTGCGACGAGGAGAGTGGATCGCCGTCGATGACCGCCTGCCAGGCGCCCGAAACGGAAACCCGCCAGTCGGGCGCGGTCTGCACCCGCCAGAAGGCGCTCCCCGTAAGAATGTTCTGTTCCCAGCGCTCCTCGAAGGTGCGCTCCTTCACGCGGCCATGCCCGACGGCAGTCGTGAAGTAAAAGACCGACTGGCTGCCGAAGACAATCGCTTCAACGCCCGCCCGAGCGGTATCAATCTCCACGTCGTTAATCGTCACCGCAAAGAAATCTGTCTCGCTCTTCTGTCGCGACCATTCGCCCCAGAGGGTCCACTTCTGCTGTGGGGTGACGTAAACCAGGGCGAACGGTCGACTAATCGCGAAATTTGTACCAAATAAACATCATCCATATGTTTTTAGTAGTTTTT
>ERZ833608.791-NODE-791-length-24203-cov-5.209624_pt1 | contig 24203 bp, 24 predicted proteins | sample MGYA00519694_ERZ833608 | MGnify/ENA primary metagenome ERZ833608 (study PRJEB31850, sample SAMEA3708742) | human gut metagenome | biome: human gut; feature: human-associated habitat; material: faeces | place: China | collected 2014 ... | reverse complement strand
ATCAGATCGTTTCCTCCGATGTCATCGGCATGCGCTACGGCTCTCTGTTCGATGCCACCCAGACCATGGTTGCCAAGATCGACGACGACACCTATCAGGTTCAGGTCGTTTCTTGGTACGACAACGAGAACTCCTACACCTCTCAGATGGTCCGCACCATTAAGTACTTCGCCGAGCTGTAATCTGCAAGTAGCTTGACTGCGAATAGCTGAATAACTGAACAGCCCCCGCCGGGTTTAAATCCGGCGGGGGCTGTTTTTTGTTTGTTCAGGCGGCTTTATGAATTGACTGCGGGGTTGTCAGTTCTTTCCAGAATATAGTCAACCGAAACTTTGTAATAGTCTGCCAGTGTCAGCAGATGTTCCAAGGGGATTGTCTGAAAACCGCGTTCATAGCGGGAATACACGGTTTGTTGAATATGGAGAAGGCTTGCAACAGCCGTTTGGGAAAGGTCGCTATCTTCGCGCAAATCACGCAGCCGCCGCAAATACAAACAAAATCCCTCCCCTGTCCCTAGTATTGTTTAGTACTATTGACAATACCACACCGGAGTGATAATATGTAAATATTAGAACTTATAAGTTCTAAGTCTAAAAGAAAGTGAAGTGTTGGACATGGATTCTCCCTCGCGTGTTAGTCGAAAAAAGGTGCTTGCCTTACTACTTGGGCTATTAGTTGTTGCTGTGGTTGCAGTCTATGCAGTGGTTAGCAGTGGCGTGTTAGAAGAAAAGATTGACGCTGAAATCAAAATTGAAACACAGATTGAAGATAACAACCTTGTCTATGCGACAGTTGAAACCAATTTGCCTGACGATACCAACATTGTTGTAAGTTTGGTTGGCGTTGGCGAGTCCAATGAAACAGGCTATAACACGAACTACAAGGCTGACGCTTCGCTACAGATTGTTGGTGGAAAAGCCGTGGCAGGGCCGTTTTCAAATAACGGCGTGGCGATCCCCTTTGGAAGTTATAAGGTAGAAGTTCTTGTCCCACTGGTGGAAACACAGCCAGAAAATGTGCAAAAAGTATTAGGAAAGAATATGCGCAATGTAAAAGGGGACTTGGTTGTTGCAGATGAAAGCGGAAATTACATATATAATGAAGCAGACCTTGTAATGCCGGATTTGGCAAATGGATTAACTGTGCAGGAAAAGAAACTTTACGATGGCGCAGTGTCTTGGATAGTGTTTCAGCGACTCATAAGCATAAAAAGCGGAATTGATATTATAGCAAGTGATTTCTACTTTAATGAAGCGGTTCGTGACGATACAAAAGGAATGGCAGCGATTGATTACAAAACTGCAATGTACAATTTTGATACGGATAACAGTTTGGATTCCGAAAACAGCAACGCTCTAATACTTCTGGAAAAAGTAGGAACATTGAAGAAAAACACAACAATTCCCATTGGCTACATTTTTGATGATGCTCCAGACACATTTGGTTGGACATTCTTTGAAGTCCTGTATGGAGATAATTACACATACACAAGTGAAGAACTGGAACATATCAACAATGCACTTGACCAACTTACAAATTGGGTAAAGATTGAGCGTGACGGATTCGACAAAGTAATCAGTGCATCATAGGAGATGGCAGTATAAATTTTGCGCAGAAAATAAAAAGGAGTGTTTACAAATGAAATATTGCTCACATTGCGGCAAAGAAATCATGGACGAAGCGGTGATGTGTCCGCACTGCGGCTGCGCCGTTGAATCCACCCCGAAAGTAAACGATGAACCCAACAAAGGACTGAACATTATTTCTTTCTTACTCCCTATTGTAGGAGCAATCATGTATTTTATCTATCATGAGAAAGAGCCTAAAAAGGCTGCCGCGATTGGAAAGTGGGCTCTGTATGGCTTGGGATTTACGGTAATTTGTTATGTGCTGCTTTCAGCGTGTGGCGCCGCCGCACTGTATTCTATTTACTAACTGCTAAATGAGGAAGATGTTATGATTTGTAAAAAATGCGGTTGCCGCGTGAGTGATACGGCAGCTTTCTGCGATAAGTGCGGCGCGCCTATGGCCGAGTTTGGACAAGCGGAACCGCCGAAACCAACGACCGATGAAAAGATTTCTACGGTATTGGGCAAGGCAAAAGATAACAAACAGGTAAAAATAATTTTATTGATAGCTGTAGCAATCATTGTAATACTGTGTGCAATTATGTTTACAAATAAGACCAAAGCGGCAAAACCATTTGGTCTGGAATCAGGTATGACGCGTGAGGAAACCGTAGAAATATTAGGACCGAAAGATGATTATGACAGATTTGACACAGTAAAGTGGGGCGTACAGTATCTTTATTGCTGGTATGATATTCCGTTAGGAAAATACGGCGGAACACTGCAAGCAAATTTCGATGATGATTTTCAACTCGGATATTTGCTGTGGAGAGCCGACAACGCGAGCGGTAAGGAATTGAAACAGTATGCAGAAAAAACATATGGTAAAAGTGATACAGTAACGAACGATTCTATATTGTACCAAAAAGAAGTAGGAAACTGGAATGTACTTGTTTCAGAAGAAGGAACGATTTCTTGGCAGGATACAGATATTCTTGAAATCGTAGCTTCCCGTCCATGGTAAAAGCGAGGCGATACTATGATTTGTAAAAAATGTGGTTGCCGAGTGAACGATGCGGCAACTTTCTGCGATAAGTGTGGCGCTCCTATGGCAGAGTTTGGGCAAAAAGAAACGCCGAAGTCAACGCCAAAATTGACGGCAAATAGCAAGAAGCTTTTAATTGCAAGTCTTGCTGTATTGGCTCTTATACTTGTATGTGTTGGCGGGTTACTTTTTGAAAGCCAACAAAAGAAAAACTATGCCAATAGAGCAGCGAAGGCCATTCGTGAAGAGGAGGGTGAATGGTCGAATATAGACGAAGTATACGTCTATGAAAAAGCTGTATCGGTAGATTTGAAAGATGGGAGCAAGTACATCTGTAATATGTTGACCACTGGTGGTGTACAGGTTCTCACCAGATATAATTATCCAACCGTAGAAGAAAAGAAAACAGAATACTTCAATGACAATAGAAACAATATCAAAGAAAAGGGAACGGCAATACCAATAAGCGATATAAATCCGCTTTATAGATAATAAATGCAAGAAGGCGCTTACTGCTACTATTCGCGGCAAGCGCCTTTTGGCTTTGTTCCTGATGTAAATTTAGCGTATAGTACGATTTAAGCCCCTTTTGGCTGCTGTATGGCAACTGAAAGGGGCTTTTTACTGTTACTCACTCATGCATGCACCGAATATAGGCTCGCCAGCCATCGGCAGCCTTGAAAAGATGCGCGATGTGTGATATACTTTGTTTATATGTCAAAATCCAATGACGGGAGATACAAAACGCTATGAAATTAGGTATCGTGGGTCTGCCCAATGTGGGCAAATCGACTTTGTTCAATGCGCTGACCAGCACACAGAATGCGCAGGCAGCCAATTACCCCTTCTGCACCATTGAGCCGAACTCCGGCATTGTGCCGGTGCCTGATGCACGGCTGGACAAGCTGGCCGAGATTTGGCAGACCGACAAGAAAACCCCTGCCATTGTTGAATTTGTCGATATTGCCGGCCTTGTCAAGGGCGCCAGTCAGGGCGCGGGCCTCGGCAACAAGTTTCTGGGCCATATCCGCGAGTGCGATGCCATCGTCCATGTGGTGCGCTGCTTTGACGATGACAACATCATCCATGTTGTGGAGGATGTCAACAAGCCCGAGAGCGTTGACCCCATCCGCGACATTGATGCCATTGATCTGGAGCTGATTCTGGCCGATCTGGAGGTCGTCAGCAACCGCCTTGGCCGCCAGCAGAAGGCCGCCAAAACCGGCAACAAGGCTGCCGCGGCAGAGGCCGGCTGGCTGGCGGAGCTGGCCTCTTGGCTTGAGGGCGGCAAGCCGGCGCGCTCCTTCGACTTTGACGAGGGTGACGATGCACAGAAGGCCGTCCGCAAGGAGCTGGGCCTGCTCTCCGCCAAGCCTGTGATCTACGCCTGCAATGTAGGCGAGGACGATCTGCTCGGCGGGCTGGACGAGAATCCCTACTTCCCGCTGGTGGCCGCCCGCGCCAAGGAGGAAAATGCGCAGGCCATCCCCATCTGCGCCAAGACCGAGGAGGATATCGCCGGCTCCACGCAGGAGGAAAAAATCGCATTCCTGCAGGAAATGGGCATTGAATCCACCGGTCTGGACAAGCTCATCAAGGCCAGCTATGAGCTGCTGGGTCTTATCAGCTTTTTGACTGACGGCAAAAAGGAGTGCCGTGCTTGGACCATCAAGCGCGGCACCAAGGCCCCGCAGGCCGCCGGCAAGATCCACAGCGATTTTGAGCGCGGCTTCATCCGCGCGCAGGTCATTGCCTACAAGGATCTTGAGGACGCCGATTTCAACTATGCCGCCGTCAAGTCCAAGGGCCTGCAGCGCACCGAGGGCAAGGAATATGTTGTGAATGACGGCGATGTCATCGAGTTCCTGTTCAATGTATAATTGCCCGTATAACGCCTTTTTTAGGAGAATGCAAGATGATTATTGGCATTATGGGCGCTATGCCCGATGAAGTGGACCAGCTGTGTGCCCGGCTGGAAAATGTAACCAAGGAGCAGTACGCCGGGGTGGAATACCACCGCGGCACCCTGCACGCCAAGCAGGTCGTTGTTTGCTGTGCAGGCATGGGCAAGGCCAACGCCGCCTCCACCGTGCAGGTGCTTTGCACAAAATACTGCATTGACAGGCTGATTTTCAGCGGCATTGCCGGCAACATGACCAGCAAGATCGGCATCGGCGATGTCTGCATCGGCGAGACGGTCGTTTACCATGATGCAGAGCTGAGCATGATCGCCCAAAGCGCACCGTTCCAGACCGAATACCACGGAGATCCCGCTCTTGTGCAGACCGCGCTGGACGCCTGCGCGGCCTGCGGCGTGAAGGCCATTGCGGGCAAGATTGCCACCGGCGACACCTTTGTGGGCGATGCCGAGACGAAAAAAGCCATCGAGGAAAATTGCCATCCCGACTGTGTCGAGATGGAGGGCGCTGCGGTCAGCCAGATCGCCGGGCGCAACAGCGTCCCCTGCGTCATCCTGCGCGCCATGAGCGACAACGCGGACGAGAGCGGCTATGAGGTTCTGGTCGTCAAGCAGTTCAGCATTGCGGAGTACATCAAGACCGCGACGGAAATCGTCGCACGGATGATCGAAAACCTGTAAATCCTAATAAAAAGCACCTGCCTGTATAGAAATCAGGCAGGTGTTTTTTGTTTCAGGGGCGGAGACCTCAACGCCCCGCGGGCGCATGTCGGTGCGCGTCCGCCATGGCAATCCATTTGCGGGCAATAAGGGCAAGCTTGCCCCTCATCAGTCCGCTCCGCGGACAGCTTCCCCCAAGGGGGGGAAGCCTTTCTCAAAAATACGCCTTAATCTGGAACTTATCCTCCGCTGCTTTTTCCTCTATCTTCAGATGCTCGTGGTTAAAGTCAAACTTTACACTCTTGCAGTCATCGGTGTTGCGGGTCAGGCGCAGCAGCTGCTCGACCCGCTTCTGCTCCTCCTTCGTATAGAAAAGGTAGCTTGCGCCCTGCTTGCGGGCACGGCCGGTGCGGCCGATGCGGTGGGTGTAATGCTCGTTTTCCTCGGGCACATCGTAGTTGATGACCGCGTCCACATCGGAGACATCAATGCCGCGGGCTGCAACATCGGTGGCCACCAGCACATCGATCTCACCGCCCTTGAACCGGGTCATAATCCGGTTGCGCTCCGCCTGCGACAGGTCGCCGTGCAGGCAGTCCACATTAAAGTTCAGGCGCGCCAGCTGGTTGGCCAGCATACCGGTGTTATACTTGGTGTTGCAGAAGATCATGCCCCGCTTGTAGCCCTCGGAGATGATGATCTGCGCGGCATCCGCCAGCTTGTCGCGGCCGGTGGTCAGCAGCTTGTACTGGGCGATCTTCGGGCTGGAATCCTCAACGGGGCGGACGCTGACCTCGGCGGCATTGTGCTGGTACAGCCAGCCGATGTCCAGTACCTCGCGGCTGATCGTGGCTGAGAACATCGACAGGCTCTCGCGGTGCTTCATCAGGTCTATGATATACTTCACATCCTTGTAGAAGCCCATGTTCAGCATCTCATCGGCCTCGTCCAGCACCACGGTCCGGACCTGTGACACATCAATGGCGTGGTGGCGGTAATGGTCCATCAGGCGGCCCGGCGTGGCCACAACGATCTGGCAGCCCTGCTTGAGCTGGCGCTGCTGCTTATCCATGCCTGCGCCGCCGTAGACGCAGACAATCTTGATTTCCGGCAGGAACTGCGCCAGATTTTGCAGATCCTGCGCAATCTGCTGGGCCAGCTCGCGCGTGGGGCTGAGCACAACTGCCTGCGGCTTGAGGCTGGCGGAATCCACCTTGGACAGGATGGGGATACCGAACGCCACCGTTTTGCCGGTGCCCGTAGGCGCCTTGGCAATCATATCATGCCCGCCCAGCATCAGCGGGATGGCCTTCTCCTGAATTTCGGTCATATCGGTAAAGCCCATCGCCTGCGTAGCGCGGATGATCTCGGGCGAAACATTGGTAAGCTCGGTAAACTGCATGGTCATACTGCCTTTCGGTTTTTTACTATTATAACAACATTTTGCGCTGCCTGCAACCCACAAAAAAAGCTTCCCCCGCAGGGGAAGGCTTTTCTTACTTGTTCTTACTCGTCCGCCGGGCCGCCTTGCCGGAGGTTTTCTTCTCGGTCTGGGTGCGGGTCGTGCGCCGGGGTTCCTCCTTGGGCTTGGGGGCGGGCGTTTCCTTATCGAGCAGCCGCTCGGGCACAGGATCGAGTCTCCAAAGCTGGTTCTCACCGAATACGTCCTGCCAGATCTGGGCCTGCGTGCCGTTGTCAACGCGCATACCCACAAGGTCGATGACCTTGTCCGCGAGCACATTGCGCAGCTTGACCCTGCCGCCGCCCGCGTCAACGATCTGCCAGCGCTGACCGGCACCGGCCGTGCGGCTCCACTGGTGTACCCATGTGCCGTTGCTGACGCCGGACATAGCCAGATCCATGACCTTGCCGGTAAAGCGGTTTTTGATGCGGTACTCGCCCTCGGCCGATTCCTCAAAGCTCCACTGCTGCCAAGGCTGGCCCTCATAGCTCCACAGACGGACCGAGGCACCGTTCTCGGTGTTGAAATCGGCCACTTCCAGCACGCGGCCGTTGGCTGCTGCAATCGTATAGTAGGCATCCGGGCGGATGACGGTTTGGGCAGATTTCCTCATGGTAGATCCTCCTTTTAGACAGAATCACATACAGTGTCTGTCCGTTTTTTCCATTATAGCACAACTGCCGCGCGCTGTTTCACCAAAATTTCACAGCCGAGTTTGGCCATTCTGCCAAGGTTTTTGGCATAGCGCCGTTTTTATGGACATTTTTGTCCGTCCGGCACTTGCATTTTTTGTACATATATATTATTATATAGTATACGTTTGTGTACAGTCGCAGTCCGGCTGTACGGAGGGAGAGTTCAGCTATGAGAATCGCAATAATTGCCCACGATTCCCGCAAGGAGTTGATGGCGCAGTTCTGCACAGCCTATCTGCGCATTTTGTCGGAGAACGAACTGGTTGCCACCGGTGTGACCGGCAAGATCGTCCACGATGCCACCGGGCTGCCGGTGCGCTGCCTGTATCCGGGCCGGCGCGGCGGTGCCGAGCAGATCGCTGCTATGATCGGCTGCGGTGAGATCGACATGCTGCTCTTTTTCCGCGATCCGGTCAGCGCCAAGCCCGGCGAGCCGAATGATGTGATGTTGCTGCGCCTGTGTGACATGCACACGATCCCCGTTGCCACCAACATTGCCACAGCCGAGGTGCTGATCCACGGCCTTGAGCGCGGCGATCTTGCCTGGATTGAGCTGCAGCGCGGACGGAAGTGACCTATAACAAAACCAACAGCCCCGACCTGCCGGCCGGGGCTGTTTTAATTGTCCGCCTTACTGGTATACGATGGCGCTCTTGACCTTGTTGGCGGCGTCTGCACCGGCCAGCATACGGGCCAGCGCCAGCGCAAAGGGGATGGCTGCCCCCAGCGCCTCTCCGGTGACAATATTTTCGTCAATCGTGATGGGCAGGCCCGTGTAGCTGGCCCCGGCGGCGGTCAGGTCAGCGTCCATGCCGGGGTAGACCGTTGCCTTTTTGCCGTTCAGCACGCCGAAGGCCGCCAGTGCCGTAGGCGCTGCGCAGATAGCCGCGACCAGCTTGCCGCCCGCAGCAAAGTCCTGACAGACCTTTTTGACCGTGGCATCAGCCTTGAGATTCGGCACACCGGGGATACCGCCGGGCAGGATGCAGGCGTCAAACGCCGTATAGTCCAGCTCCTCCGCCAGCGCATCCGCCACAATGTTGACCTGACGGGCGCTCTTGACAATTTTATCCCCGCCGACAGCGGCAATCGTCACCTCCACACCGGCGCGGCGCAGAATATCCACGCAGAGCAGGCCCTCGCACTCCTCCAAGCCGGGGGCAAAAAAGATAACAGCTTTAGACATAGCAAACATCTCCTTATTCAGTCAAACGGATGGAATCCCTTCGTAATATTGCGTACACCCGGCAGCGGGCTTTTCAGGCCGCGCAGGGTCTGCACCAGCCCTACCAGAGAGAGCGCGTCCACCAGCAGCGTCAGGGTCAGGCCCATCTCGCTGCCGTGCGGCAGAAACCCAACACAGGCGCAGACCGTTGCCAGCGCCAGCAGCACAAGGCCCTGATTCAGATGAAATTTCACGAAATCATCGTGCCGCCACCGGCTGCAGGCAGGGATCAGAATCAGCACATTCAGGTAGCAGAGCGCTCCCATCAGCTTCGCGGTGCGGGGCGGCTGCGCAGGGCAATCCGCCGGGGCACGCCTTTCTGCGGGCTGCGCAGCGGGTGCGGGGTGTTTTTTCTTTTTCTTGTTGGACAAAATGAACCTCCGTCCCGGCAGTATGTAGGGCAGCGGGCCGCCGGACTCCCCTGCCGCATTTTATTTAATTGTACCGCATTCGGCTTGCTTTTTCAATAAATCTGTGCAATTCGGCGCATTTTAGGGAAAGCGGTTGTATTCCCCCACGCAAAATGCTAAAATTTCATTATTATCGGAAAGAGGAGAGTACAAATGGAAGAGCTTCGTTCGTTTTTCAAGCGCAAGGATGTCGTCATCTCGGCGCATCGCTACGGCATTGACGCGATGGGTGCCATGGCACAGGGCCTGTTTGCCAGCCTGCTCATCGGCACGATCATCAAGACCTTGGGCCAGCAGACCGGGCTTGCTTTTCTTGTCATGGCGGGCGGGTATGCCGCAGCCGTGGCAGGCCCGGCCATGGCTGCCTCCATCGGCTATGCGCTCCATGCACCGCAGCTTGTGCTGTTCAGCCTGATTGCCGTGGGCGGTGCCGCCAATGAACTGGGCGGTGCAGGCGGCCCGCTGGCCGTTTACCTTATCGCAATCGTTGCGGCTGAGGTCGGCAAGCTGGTAAGCAAGGAGACCAAGGTCGATATTCTGGTCACCCCGGCGGTCACGATTCTGGTTGGCGTAGGACTCAGCGCGCTGTGCGCCCCGGCCATCGGCGCAGCGGCGTCCGCCGTGGGCAGCCTGATCATGTGGGCCACCGAGCTGCAGCCCCTGCTGATGGGCATCCTTGTGTCGGTACTGGTCGGCATGGCACTGACGCTGCCCATCTCGAGCGCAGCCATCTGCGCAGCACTGGGGCTGACCGGGCTGGCCGGCGGCGCCGCCGTGGCGGGCTGCTGCGCCCAGATGGTCGGCTTTGCCGTTATGAGTTACCGGGAGAACGGCATCGGCGGGCTGGTCAGTCAGGGGCTTGGCACCAGCATGCTGCAGATGCCCAACATCCTGCGCAATCCCCGCACATGGGTCCCGCCGACGCTGGCAGCCGCCATCACCGGGCCTGTCGCCACCTGCCTGTTCCATCTTGAGATGAACGGCCCCGCCGTGTCGAGCGGCATGGGCACCTGCGGTCTGGTCGGCCAGATCGGCGTCTATACCGGCTGGGTCGAGAGCGGCCGGGCCATCACGGCCTTTGACTGGGCCGGGCTGGCGCTCGTCTGCTTTATCCTGCCCGCCGTCCTGAGCGTCCTTTTCTGTGAGCTTCTGCGCAAAAAAGGCTGGATCAAGGAAGGGGATCTGAAATTGTAAGTAAAGAGGCTTCCCCCGAGGGGGAAGCTGTCTGCGAAGCAGACTGATAAGGGGCGGGTTTGCCATTATTGCCCATAAACGGGTTGTAACGGCAGGCCCGCCCCTCATCCGGCCTACAGCCACCTTCAGTCTCCGCGCCAAGAGCCGCCTTCGGCGGTTGCGCTCCGACACGCGCCTGCGGGCGCAGCCCCCAGGGGGAAGGCATTTTCACACGAAACCGCGCCAGGTCTGCTCGGCCTCGCTCTGGAAGCGGCCCAGCTCATGGCAGAGCTGCATGGCCCCGGGGCTGGCGGTGGGGTAGTCCTTCTCGGCGCGCTTGCAGTCCAGCACGCCCTGCCCGCTGCCCTCGGCCAGCATTGTGGCCAGATTGCGTGTGGATTTGTCCAGCATCGTCCGGGTGCGGATCCCCATGCTGACGCTCATCCTTGCGGCGGCGCTCTGGCCGTGCGCCTCGGCACCGATGGCGTCCAGCGCTGTGTGGGCAGCCTGATTGAGGCGGCGGTACTCCCGCTTCTGGCGCAGCATCTCGTCCTTCAGCTTCTGGTCATGGGTCAGGCCCATCAGCTCATCCAGTGTGTTTTTGCCCATCTCGGTGTTCTGCACGATTTCCTGCAGCATCTTTTCATTATCGCTCTGCATAACAAAATCCCCCTTGTGTACATTTAGCGGTCAATGCCAGTATGTACACAAGGGGGTTGTTTTATTCGGTCACAGGCGCTGCTGTGCGAGAGAGAGCATCATATCCCAAGAGGCGGTCTCGCCCCACTCGGCCGAGGCGATCGCCACGGTGAAGCTGCCGCGGCGGGAGAGCGAGATGTTGAACTCCCGGCGGGAGTCGTTCATCGCCTCGCGCACGACCTTTGCCATTTTGGCGGCGGGCGTACCCAGCGTAACCACGGCAAAGAAACCATCGTTCAGGCGGGCCAGCGCGACCTTTTCATGGTCGGGGCCCACAGCCAGCTGCAGGATGCCAGCGGCCAGATTCAGGCAGCAATCGGCGGCCGTGCTGCTCTCATGCTCACGCAGCTGCCAATATTCATTGACGCGGAGCATCACAACGCCCACAGGCTGGCCGTCCATGGCGGCGCGCTCGGCGCGGGGGCGGAACTCCTCATTCAGGTAGACCGCGTTGTAGACACCGGTCACATGGTCGCGGCGCAGGTCCTCCTGCATCTGGCTCAGGGCGCGGGTAAAGGCGTCCTCATCACCGTCCGTCGTGAGGCCACGGGCCAGCGGCATCTGCATCATCAGCACGCAGGGCGTGCCCTCCACGCGGATGCCCTGAGCCAGCAAGGTTTCAAGCCCGGACGCCGCCTTGATGATCCGCATACCGCGGCCGTTGGTGTCCAGTGCAGGCACCGCCGCCACCTTGCCCAGCGGCTGCAGGGTTGCCGGGTCCAGCAGCCCTCTGCAGGGGTCTGCCAGTGTAACACAGTCAAATAGCTGCTGCAGCGCGGCGATCTCCGCCTGCAGCTCGGCAATGGTGTAGTCCTGTTTCATATTGTTTCCTTCTGCCGGTTGCCGGCACAGTGCATCTTAGCCTTTGATAATACATAGACAATTTTACCACACTGCGGCCCTTTTTCCAAGGCTTGCGTTGCACAAAGATTGCAAACCAAAACGGAAAAATATCCTACGAAGTCAACAAATTATCGGGCTGTACGGAAATATCTCTCCGACAGCTCGCGGATCTCACCGGCCAGCGCGGGGGTCAGCTTCTTTGCATCGGCGCGCCACTGCCAGTTGTCGCTGGCCTTGCCGGGTGTGTTCATCCGGCTGGCGGCAGGCTCCTCCAGCCAGTCCGCCAGCGGAATGATGGCGAGCGCCGCTGCGCTGGCCAGCACACCGCGCAGCAGGCCGCGCACGGTGCCCTCCCGCCCGGTCAGGGCAAAGTAATCGGTCGCCTGCCTGCGCTGGGCGGCGGTCAGCTCCCCGCCGAACCAGCCGGCCAGCGTGTTGTTGTCATGGGTGCCGGGGTAAGCCACACAGTTGCGCGGGTAGTTGTGGGGCAGGTCCACGCTGTCCTCGCCGGTAAAGGCGAACTGCAGCACCTTCATGCCGGGGAAGCCGCTCTCCGCAAGCAGCTCACGGACCGAGTCAAACATCTCGCCCAGATCCTCGGCCACGATGGGCAGGCTGCCCAGTGCGTTGTGCAGCGCGCGGAACAGCTCCATGCGGGGGCCCTGCTCCCAGCGGCCGTTGCGGGCCGTGGTCTCCCCTGCCGGGATCGCCCAGTAGGTGTCAAAGCCGCGGAAGTGGTCAATGCGCAGGATGTCATAGATGGACAGTGCATGGCGCACGCGGCTGATCCACCACGCATAGCCGGTCCTGCGGTGATACTCCCAGTCGTAGAGCGGGTTGCCCCACAGCTGGCCGTCCTCGGCAAAATAATCCGGTGGGCAGCCTGCTACGCGGCGGGGGCGGCCCTCGGCATCAGTCTCAAACAGCTCGCGGCCCGCCCACGCATCGGCGGAGTCAGCCGAGACATAGATGGGGATATCGCCCATGATGGCGATGCCCTTCTCCTTGGCATAGGCGTGCAGGGCGCGCCACTGACGGTCAAATTCATACTGAACAAACGCCCAGAATTCAAGCTCCTCGGCGTGCTCGGCGCGGAAGGCGGCCAGTGCCTCCGCCTCGCGGACGCGCAGGGCGCGGGGCCACTGCTGCCAGTCCACCATGCCGTTGGCCTCCTTGATGGCCATGTAGAGGCAGTAGTCGGGCAGCCAATCACGGCTCAGGAACTGGAAGCGATACCAGTCATCGGGGTACGGGGTCTCATAGCCGGGCACGGGGCGGTTGGCCAGAAAGCGCCTGTATGCCTTGCGCAGCACGGCGAACCGTTTCTCGTAAAGAGTACCGTAATCGACCTTGGCGGCATCGCTGCCCCAGTTGATGTTCGCGTAGTCTTTTGGGGTCAGCAGACCATCGGCAGCCAGCAGGTCCAGATCAATGAAATAAGGGTTGCCCGCAAAGGCGGAGCAGCTCTGGTAGGGGCTGTCCGCAAAGCCGGTGGGGCCTACGGGCAAAATCTGCCAGATCGTCTGGCCGGCCCCGGCCAGAAAATCCACAAAATCGCGGGCAGGCTTACCCAGACTGCCGATGCCGTACCCGCCGGGCAGGCTGGAGATCGGCATCAGAATACCACTGCAGCGTTTGAATTCCATGATGTTCCTCTTTTCTCTATGTAAAGGCTTCCCCCTCCGGGGAAGGCTTTATTCCCCTGCCCCCAGCGCAGCCAATGCACCATCCACAAAGGCGGTGCGCTCGGCCTTGGTGTGCTTTTCGCTGCCCTGCAGGCTCAGCTCGTTGGCGGTCAGGGCCTCGGCGGTGGCCGCGTCAAGCACGGCGCCGGGCAGGATGCCGGTACCTACCTGCTCGATCTGCATAGCCAGCACTGCGGTCGAATCAGCCGCCGTGTTCCACGGTGTGACAACACCAAGCGTCTCGGTCAGGGCATCCTCGCCCGCACCGTTGGAGTAGAGCCACAGCGCGGCGCTCTTGGCCGCCTTCAGCCCGGCTGCATCGGTGTCGGCGTTCAGGGCAAGGCAGCCCACATCGGCCAGCACCGGGTAATCCAGCAATCCGTCCAGATTATACTCCTCGGTCGTCAGGTCGCTGTCCTCAAGGTTGCATTTGAAGGGTATCAGCACAAGTCCGCTGCAGCCTTCACTGCCGCAGTCCGCCAGCAGGTCGGTCAGCTTGGCGCGGCGGAACACTGCATTTTCGGCGCTGTCGGCCATGTGGTCCCACTCCAGCGTGACGGCGCTGTAGACGCCGTTGAGCGGGCCTGTCAGCGCGTCTGCCGTGCAGCTGCCATCGGCAGCCAGCAGCGCGGCCGTGTAGCCGGACGCCCGATCCGCCGGGGCTGCAAAGACGCCGGTAGCCGTCACGCCGTCGGGGCGTGCCTCGGGCAGGGTGTAGTCGCTGCCGCTCAGCGTGACGGTTGCGGCCTTCGGCTCGTCCAGCCATGCGGAGAGTGTCTCCACAAAGTCGTTCCACTCCTCCCAGTCTGCGCCCTGCAGCGCTGTGAGAGCACCGTCACCCAGCAGCGCGCTCAGCACCGCGCCGTTGGCCCAGTAGCCGTACAGGCTGCGCCCAAGCGGCAGGGTGCTGGCGTTCTCGGTAATGTCCGCCCGGGCGGCAGCTGCCGCCAGCAGCGTGTCACTTGTGACATCCAGCAGGCTGCCGCCGGGAGCATGGTCGGTCAGCAGCAGATCCGCTGCGGCGGCATCCGCAGTCATCGTCAGCGTCACGCCCTGCGCCTCGGCATAGGCACGGGCCGCCGGGGCCAGTGCGTCCGAGGCATACACCGTCAGCGTCTGGGGGGCGGCGGTGGGGGCCGTCTCGATCGTAGCGGTATTTTCAACAGGCAGCACTGCCGTTTTTACATCAGCCAGCGAGCAGCCCGCCAGCAGCAGCGCCGGAAGCACCAGCGCCGCAGATTTCATAATACGCATTGAATGGTTTTCCTCATAAGTGGTTGTAAAAATTCAGTCTATCCTTTATTATATAGGATAAGGCAGTTTTTTTCTACACCTGTTTTATGTTATAATAGGAAAAATCCCAAAAATTTGAAAGGAACTCCGGTTCGTGACACAAAAAATATACGAAACAGATTCTTATGTCCAAAGCTTTACCGCCCGGGTGCTGCAATGCAGCCCCGCCCCGGGCGGCTTTGCCGTTGTGCTGGACCGCACGGCCTTTTTCCCCGAGGGCGGCGGCCAGCCCTGCGACACCGGCACGCTGGGCGGTGCCCGGGTACTGGCGGTATCCACAGACGGCGAGACCGTGACCCACACGACCGATGCCCCGCTGCCCGAGGGCACCGAGGTAACCGGCTGCCTGAACTGGGCGGCCCGGCTGGATGCGATGCAGCAGCACACCGGCGAGCATATCCTGAGCGGCACGCTGCACCGGCTTTTTGGGGCGGAGAATGTCGGCTTCCACATCGGTAGCCCCTATGTGCGGATGGACACCAGCATCCCGCTGACCGCAGCGCAGCTGGCCGAGGCAGAGGCCGCGGCAAACGCCGCTGTGCGGGCCGACACGCCGGTGCGCTGCTGGGTGCCTGACCCCGAGACACTGGCCCGCACCGAGTACCGCAGCAAAAAGGCGCTGGAAGGTCCTGTGCGGCTGGTTGAGGCCGGCGGCGACCGCTGTGCCTGCTGCGGCACCCACCTTGCCCGCACCGGCGAGGTCGGGCTGATCAAGATCATCTCTTACGCCCACTACAAGACTGGTATGCGGCTGGCTGTGGCCTTCGGGCAGCGCGCCTATGACGCTGCAGCGGCCTGCTGGGCGGACGCCGAGGCTGCCGGCCGGCTGCTCTCCGCCCCGGTCGGCACACTGACCCCGGCGCTTGCGCGCCTGCAGGCAGGTGAGGCCGCGCTCAAGGCCCGGCTGGCCGCCCTGCAGAACACCTTGGCCGATGCCTACGCCGCCGCAGCCGTACCCGGCGCACCGGCGGTGCTGTGGGTGGACGGCGCAGACGGTGACGGGCTGCGCCGCGTGGCGATGAGCATTACCGCCAAAACCGGCGCCCCCTGCTGCACACTGGCCCCCGGCGGACAGGGCCTTGCCTACGCTTTGGCCGCTGCCCCGGGCGGTGATCTGCGCGAGACCTGCAAGGCGCTGAACACGGCATTTCAAGGCCGCGGCGGTGGCAAGCCCGCCTTCTGTCAGGGCAGTCTGGCGGACGGCAGCTTTGAACAGGTAAAAGCGTTTTTGTTAAAAGCCTTCCCCTGAGGGGGAAGGTGGCCGAGGCCCCGACCGAGGCCGGATGAGGGCAGAGCTTCCGAGACTGCCCGGCGGCGGGCAATACGGCGGACTTTCCCCTCATCAGTCACCTTCGGTGACAGCTTCCCCCGGAGGGGGAAGCCCTTACTCTACTACCATATAAGGAGACACCTTCCATGCGTATGCGTTTTAAACCCTATGCCCGGCCGGAGCTGCTGGCCTGCGATTTCCATGTTCACGAGCCTCTGGCCAACGGCGGCCACTGGCATGAGCTGTACGCCCGGCCCGACCAGCCGTGGCACCTTGAGCTGGGCTGCGGCAAGGGCGGCTTTCTCGCCCAGATCGCACCGGCCCACCCCGACATCAACTATCTGGGCATCGACATCACCGACAAGGTGCTGATCCTCGCCAAGCGCAAGGTCGAGGCCGCCTACGCTGAGCGCGGCCTGCCTGCCGACAATGTAAAGATTGCCAGTCTGGACATTGAGCGGCTGGGCAACGCCTTCACGCCGGAGGACCGCGTTTCGCGCATCTACATCAATTTCTGCAATCCGTGGAGCAAGAACGCCGGCAGCAACAAGCACCGCCTGACCCACCCGCGCCAGCTTTTGCAGTATCGCCGCCTGATGGACGAGGGTGCCGAGATCTGGTTCAAGACCGATGACGATGACCTGTTCCGGGACAGCCTGGCCTACTTCCCCGCCGCCGGGTTTGAGATCACATGGCAGACCTTTGATCTGCACAAGGATGAGCCGGACTGGAACCTGCGCACCGAGCATGAGGGCATGTTCAGCGAGCAGGGCATCCCCATCAAGGCGCTGATTGCCCGCAAGGGCCCCGACAGCAGCGTGACCTGGGTCGAGCCCAAGGCGCTGGCCAGACAGCAGGAGGCGGAAGATGAATCTGACTGAGCTCGCCGTCAAGACAGTGTACTGGTTCTTCTTGTACGGGTTCATCGGCTGGGGCGTTGAGGTCGTCTACGCTGCCGTCAAGACCCATGCACTTGTCAACCGCGGCTTTCTCTGCGGGCCGATCTGCCCGATCTACGGCTTCGGCATGGTGGGGCTGGTCTACAGCGTCAACCTGATACCGCTGCCGGACAGCGGCAGCCTGAGCGCCGTGGCCGTCTTTTTCATTGGCATGGCGCTGACCACCGCCATTGAGCTGGTCGGCGGCTGGGCGCTGTTCAAGATCTACCACATCCGCTGGTGGGATTACTCCAACATGAAATTCAATCTGGGCGGTTATATCTGCCCGCAGTTCTCGCTGCTGTGGGGGCTGGGCAGTGTGCTGATGATCAAGGTCTTTCATCCCCTGCTGGCCCGCGGCTCCAATCCGATGCCGTTTAAGGTCATGCTGATCCTCGACATTGTGCTGTTTCTTATCTTTGCGGTGGATGTCGGGGTTTCGACCGCCGCCGCCATCGGCCTGAACAAATACCTGCGCGAAATTGACGAGCTGCGTGCCCGTCTGCGCGTGACCAGCGACAAGCTGACCACCGTGCTGGGCACCGGTGCCATGACCGCCGACACGATTCTGGATGAGCAGAAGCTGCAGCTGGCGCTGGCAAAGCTGGAGGGCCGCGAGAACGCCGCCGAGCTGCGCGCCGAGGTCACGGCCCGTGTCAGCGACCTGCGCGACAAGCTGACCGCTGCCGAGCATGACCACATCGGTGCGCGCCGCCTGCTGCGCGCCTTCCCCGGCATGAAGAGCCTGAACTACGCCGAGGCGCTGACCGCGACCCGCGCCGCCATGGTGCGCCTGCGCGAGCTGGCTGCCAACGCCAAGGAAACCGCCGCCACCGCAGCCGCCAATGCCAAGGAAAAAATCAAAAAGGCGTAAGCTTTTCAACAAAGATGCCCCGGGCTGTTAAAAGTCCGGGGCTTGTTTTATGTGTGAACGCCTTCCCCCGTGGGGGAAGGTGGCCGAGGCTCCGACCGAGGCCGGATGAGGGGCAGCGCGGCCGCTATTGCCCGTTAAAGGGTTACTGCCGCAAAGCCGCCCCTCATCAGTCACCTGCGGTGACAGCTTCCCCCGCAGGGGAAGCCTTTTGGCTTTTACACCTTCTTCTTATCAAACGCAATTTGCAGCACCAGCCACGCCGCCACAAGGCTGACCAGTGAGATCAGCCCCAGCATCTGCCAGGAGTGGGTCAGGTTCTCGACCGTGGCGTCATACATGGGGCCGTCCAGCCCGGCCTGCAGCCACGCCATGCGGCTGTTCAGATCGGTGGAGGCGCCCAGTGCGCCCATACCCCAGCGGCAGACAATGACGGTGGAGATCGTTGCCGCTGCGCCGGTCACGGTGAACATGACATTGCTAAAGACGACCTGACCGATCATCAGCACCAGCACCGCCAGAATCGCGCTTTCGCCATTGCTGAAAAGCGCCGAGATCAGCAGTCCCACGCAGCTTGAGGAGAACATCGTCAGCAGCAGCGTGACGAAGATCTCGATGTCGGTCTCCAGCAGCAGATGGTTCTGCGGCACATGGACGATGGCCACAAAGCCCATCGCCAGAATGACCGACTGCAGGATCTCGATCAGAAAAAGGACCACTGCCTTGCTCAGCACGACCGCCGGCAGGCTGACCCCGACCGAGGCCTCGCGCAGGATGATCTCGCGCTCCTTACAGATCTCGCGGTAGGAGTTGAGAGTGCCCATAAAGGTTGCCATCGCCGCCAGAATAAAAAGCGCCGTGCGGCTGCCGATGTTGACAAGGTTGGAGGTAAAGCAGTTGGGGTCGGCCGTCAGCTTGATGACCAGCACCATAAACGGCGATTGCAGCGCCAGACTGGCAAGCAGCAGCTTGTCGTTCCAGATCAGCTGCAGGTTGCGCTGCACCAGCACGCCAAGCTGGCGCAGGAATTTCAAGATTTTTACTGGCTGCATCGCTTGTCCGCCTCCTGCGCCGCCTCCGGGCAGGCCGCCAGCAGGCGGTTAAACTCGGGGGTCGTAAAGTATTTTCTGCGGTAAAGCTCGACCTGCTCGGCGTCCCGCAGCTTTTCAAAAATATCGCTGGTCATCTCCACATCAAAGTAATCGTTCAGCTGCTCGGGCGCGCCGTAGTAGCACAGCACGCCGCCCACGCCCAGAAAGGCGATCTTATCGCAGAGGTTGATGTTGGACATGTTGTGGGTGACCATCAGTACCGTGCAGTTCTGGTGGCTCAGGCGGCGGCAAAGCTCCATCATGCTGCGGTCCAAATCGGGGGAAAGCCCGCTTGTCGGCTCGTCCAGAATCAGCAGCCGCGGGTTGGCCAGCAGCTCCATCGCAATGGAAACGCGCTTCTTCTGCCCGCCGGACAGCTTGGATATGTAGGTTTTTTCCCGTCCCTGCAGGTCCACCGCCTCGATGGCGTGGGCCACGGCGGCGGCGATCTCGGCCCGGGTAGCATCGTGGGCGATGCGCAGCTTGGCCGTGTAGGTCAGGCTTTGCTCCACGGTCAGGCTGTCGTGCATGATGTCCTTCTGCGGCACATAGCCCAGCGCTGCCTCAAAGGCGTTGCGGTTGGAGCCTGTGTCCAGCCCGTCAAACCGGACGCTGCCCGCCGTGCAGGGGGCCGTGCCGGTGATGCAGGTCAAAAGGCTCGACTTGCCGGTGCCGGAGCCACCGACCAGCACCACAAAGCTGTTCGGCTCGACCTGAAAGCTTGTGCCGTCCACAATGTTCAACGGCTTGCCGGTGTTGGCATTTTTTACCGTTTTGTACACATTTACAAGCTGGATACTGATGCCGCTCTGGTGGGCGTGGTAGTGCAGCATCCCGCCCGTAAAGGCAAAAACCTGCGCAGGCACATTGATGACCGCCCCATTGCGCAGCACGGCACGGCTGACCCGCACCCCATCCAGATAGGTGCCGTTGGTGGAGCCGAGGTCGTGCAGCTCATAGTGGCCGTCCTTGTACAAGACCTCGCAGTGATGGCGGGAGACGCGGTCGCTGACCAGCTTGATGTCGCAGTCATCCCCGCGGCCGATCAGCACCCGTTTTTTGCGGCGTATATCCACCTCGCGCAGGACGGCCTCGGTGGTCTGTTCTTTTATTGGGGCCGCGCCGTCACCCTGCACATTGGTGATCTCCTCCACGCGGAAGGTGATCTCCTGCGTGTCGGAGTTGCCATCGGTGTTCAGCCCGATGACATCCCCCGCCTGCAGCACACTGGTCTCCCCCGGCTCAAGATAGCGGTTGTTGTACCATGTGCGGTAGTCACTGGCGCCGTCCGTCACGACCCAGCCATCCTTTTCATAGGAGACGGTAAACTGGTGGTCGCCGACACTGTTGCGGCGCAGCACATACTCACACTGCGCACTGCGGCCGAACCGATAGGCACCGGCAGGCAGCGTAATGCGCTGCTTGTTGCGCAGTTCGGTGATCAAAATGACGATCTCACTTGTCATGGCGCGCCCCCTTACCAGTGGAATGCGCCGCCGCAGAGCGGCACAAAGGTAAGCGCTGCACCGCCGAGGCGGAGCGTTTCGCCGCCGGTCAGCGGGCAGGGCGCAAGGACAGCCTCCTCCCCGAGGTAGCACAGCTCCTGCGAGGAGCCGGGCAGCAGCACAAAGCTGTTTTTCTCGGCATCGTAGACGACTACGGCCTGCCGGGCACTCAGGGGGGCATCGGCGCTCAGGGTGATTGGCGTTCCGGCGTCATCCAGCCCGAGAAAGCTGCGGCCAACGCCAAGGCGCAGGTCGCGGCCCCGTGCGGGCCCGTCCAGCACCACAAGCCAGCCTGTCACCGGCCCCGCCGGGGCGGCCGCCTGCGCAGCGGCAGTCGGCGGCTCGGCCTCGCCCTCATGGACGATGGCGTGATCCTTCAGCAGATCCGTGTTGCAGTAGGGGCACTCAGGGTATTTGTCGCTGTCATAAAAGTGGCCGTTTGCACATTTGGATAGCTTCATACTATATAACTCCTTTGGGGCGGTGCGCGGCTGCACGGAAGATTGCAGGGGGGGCGATGCTCGGCATCCGCCCCTACAAAACCAGCCGCAGCGTCGTCTTTCCGATGCGCAGCGTATCGTTATTCTGCAGCCGATGCTCGCCGTCTATGCGCTCACCGTTGACATAGACTCTGGCACGATCCGTCAGGGGCTGCACCAGCAGCGAATCTCCCTGCACCGAGAGGGCGCAGTGCTGCGGGCAAAGCTTGCGGTCCGGCAGACAAAAATCGCATTGGGCGGCATCGCTGCCGATGATGAGGCTGCTCTCGACCATGCCGGCCCAGCGGCTCTCGGCAATGGAGGAGCGCTGGCTCCAGAACAGCGTGACCCAGCGGCGCGGCAGGGCGTCCGGCGCCCCGGCCCCGGCCAGCAGATGCTCAGCCTCCGCCTCCTGCTCGGCAGCACGGTCGCGGCGGCGCACCGCCCACCAGCTGCCGCAGAGCGTCAGCAGCAGCAGCGCGCCGAGCACGAGCGGCACCCGGAACCGCGCAAAATAGAACTCCCTGTCCCGCGGCCAGACGACCACCCGGAAGGCGGTTGTATTGCGGCTGCTGCTGACATTGGCGGCGCTCATCCGGCTGGATACCCGGTTCAGCGCAACGGTATATTCGCCCTTGTACAGCGGGTCGATCTGCAGCACCGCCGTGCGGCCGTCCTCCCCGATTTTGACCGAGTGGACGCCGACACGCCAGTTCCATATATCCTTGGAGCGTATCTCATACAGCTGGGTCTTGTCGGCATTCTCGTTGATCGGCTGGTTGAAGGTCAGTCGCAGCTGGTCGCGGCGCAGCGTTTCCACCCCGGTGACCTGAGGCTTAGCCAGCTTGTGGCCCATGTAGACTGTCTGGGCGCTGCGGATAGCGCTGCCCAGCTGCGGCATGGCGAGCGTCAGCGTCTCCAGCCGCTCGCCGTACAGGCTTTCAGGTACCTCGGTGCGTATCTCAAGCGCCGTGGCAAAATAGGCATGCTTTGCCTTCAGCTCATCCCCCAGCCCGGCCGCCTCACAGAGAATCAGCCTGCCGCCGGACGCCTGCTGCAGCGTCTCAAAAAGCTGGGGCTTTTCGGTCATTAAATAGATATAGGCGGCCATGCCGATCTGATCCCCGAAATCGCTGGCCAGCGTGCCGACCAGCGCCATATTCGTCAGCACCTGCCCGGCATCGGTCACGATCATCGCAGCCTTGCGCGGGGCCAGCGCCTGAAAATCACTTTGTATGTCGGTGTAGACCGCCGACACCAGCTGGGCGGCATCCATACGGCCCTCGGCCTGCTGCACGGCACCCAGCGCCTTGTACATCAGCGCTTTGTCGGAGGTTGCGGGCAGCACACACTCGGCCGTACCGGCCGTTGTGTAGAGCATAAGCTGGTCGTCCGCGTCCATTGCGTTTACCAGCTTGCGCACGCCGCCCAGCATCGTGTAAAAGTCCGCAGCGGGCAGGTCGGCTCTGTTGTCCAGCGCAAGGATATAGCAGATCGGGTCGCTGGCCACTGCGACAGAGCGCACCTCCAGCCTGCGGTCCCCCAGTGTCAGTTCAGGGCCGGCCGCCTGCACCTTGATCGAGGAATAGGGGTTGCCGTCCCCGTCCAGCGCATAGAAATAGACATCCAGCTCCGGCACATTGACATAGGCCTGCTCCATCCGGAAAGTCCCGGCACCGGTCATGCCAACGGTGGTGTCCGCCGCCGCGCCGAATGCGCAGAGCAATGCCAGCATCAGTGCCAGCGCTGCGCAGATGCCGAGCTTATGCGGTCTCATGGTTGCCTCCTGCTCCTCTTGCGGCCCCGCCGCAGCCCCAGCGGGAATCGTGCGGCAAGGTCTTATACACCGATCTTTCTGTTCAGCGCGCGCAGGGCCATCACAGCCTTGCGGCGGCGCTTGGACTGCGGCTTGCCCGGTGCCGCAGCGGGCGCGGGCAGCGCGTCATCCGGTTCCTCCTCATCCGCCAGTGTAAAGCTGGGCATTACCGGCTTGTGGGGCACCGGCTGGGGCGGGGTTTCCTCGTCCAGAATCGGTTCCCCCTGCTGGCGCAGGATCGGGTAGGAGAAGATCGCACCGGGGATCTCGACCTCCTCATGCGGGTCGCCGGGCTGTTCCTTGGGGTCGGTATCAAAATAATCCGGTGACGGCGTGATGATGGTGTTCGTCCTCGGCTCGGCATCGTCAAAGCCGGGGGCCACCACACGGTTCGTATCCGGGTCTGCGGGCGCGGGCTGCGGCTCCGGCTCGCTGCCGCGCAGCGCCGAGGCTGCCGCATCGACCTTGTTGGCCGACAGATCGAGCTTCGGCTCGGCATCAGCCTCGGCCAGATCCTCCGTATGGGGGACGAGCGGCGCACTCTGGCTGGCGTAGTCCTGCGTTTTTTGCAGTTCCTCGATCATTTTTGCAAGGTAGTCCATCATCTCGCCGCGGGTCTTTTCCATCTCGGTGATGCGGCTCTTGAGGTCCTGCAGCCGCAGCCGGTGGGCGTTCTGGATCTCCCGTGTTTCATCGGTGGCGGATTGGACCATCTTGCGCGCCTGCGCAATGGCCTGCTCGCGCGCCAGCTGGTCGATGGCCTCGGCCTTTAGGTTCGTATCCTTGAGGATCTTGTCGGCATCGTCCCGGGCCTGCTGGCGGATGCGCGCGGCATCGCCCTCGGCCTCGGCAATGACCTTATCGCGGTCCGCAATGACCTGCTGGCGGGCCTGATCATGGGCGCGGCCTTTGACCCGCAGCGCAGAGTTTGCCTCCTCACACTGCTCGGTCAGCTCCTTGTTTTCCCGCACAAGGTCGCTGTTTTTCAGGCGCAGCACATCCAGCTGGTTCGTCAGCGAGTGGTTGCGCTCCTTCGCGGTGGAATACTGCGTTTCCAGATTGGTGCGGTAGCTCTGCAGCTTGTCCACCTGCCCGGCCAGCGTTGCATTTTGGGCCGAAAGGTTCTGGTTCTGCATCACAAGGGTCTGGGCATGACGGCGCAGGGCGTCATTCTCCTGCCGGACGGTGCGCAGCTCGGCGGCCGTCGCTGCAAGGTGCTGCTCATACTCGGCACAAAGCTCCCGCATTGCCTGACGGACATCGTCCGGCTCATACCCGCCGAAGCGCGCCTTGCGCATACCGCTCTGCTCTATGTAGTTGTCGATGTCAATTTTGGGCATTGGTGATTTCTCCCAAGTAAAAATTTACATATACTCGACTTTATTATATGACATAGGGCGGCGTAAAGCAAGAGAAAAGCGCAAAAAAGGCTTCCCCTGCGGGGGATGGTGCCCTAAAGGGGCGGTGCTGCGGCAGCAGCCCACTCATGTGCAGCTGCCGGACCGTCGCCCCTCATCAGTCAGCGGGCGGAGCCGCTGACAGCTTCCCCCGCAGGGG
>ERZ833608.776-NODE-776-length-24639-cov-3.361902_pt1 | contig 24639 bp, 20 predicted proteins | sample MGYA00519694_ERZ833608 | MGnify/ENA primary metagenome ERZ833608 (study PRJEB31850, sample SAMEA3708742) | human gut metagenome | biome: human gut; feature: human-associated habitat; material: faeces | place: China | collected 2014 ... | reverse complement strand
GTTAACCTATTTAAAGTATCTTTGCGCCCTTGTCTGTAAAAACGCAAGGTGTAAACAAATAATTTATTGATGAAAACTACTCAACTATTTCGGTTGATAAGTATTATAAACAGCCTGTTCATTATTCCTGCTTGTAGTGCTCAAAACCCTTCTCAAAGTCTTATAGAAGATATTTTTGAAGATTTATCTGTTAATAATAGTGTTGATAATGCTGTTAATGAACCCAATTGGGAGAATGAACTGGAAGAACTGTCCGTCCGCCTTCACGAACCTGTAGATTTAAACCGGGCTACCCGTCAACAACTGGAACAATTTCCTTTTCTCAGTGATATTCAGATTGAACATCTGCTAGCCTATATATACGTGCATGGGCAGATGAAAACTCTTTATGAACTTCAGTTGATAGAGGATATGGACAGGCAGACTATTCAGTATCTATTGCCTTTCGTATGTATCAAAGCTATTAACAATGAGTCGTCTTTTCGGTGGAAAACTATGTTGAAAAGCGCAATGAAGTATGGAAAGAATGAAGTGATAACTCGCATAGATATACCGTTTTACAAGCGAAAAGGTTATGAACATACCTATTTGGGACCTTCTGTTTATAACTCTGTTAAGTATGCTTTCCGTTATCGCGACCAGCTCTATGCAGGTTTCGTTGCGGAGAAGGATGCCGGAGAACCTTTCTTTGCTCTGCACAATCGTCAAGGGTATGATTATTATTCTTTTTATCTCTTACTCAAAGATTGTGGGCGGTTAAAAACATTGGCTGTTGGTAACTATCGATTAAGTTTCGGACAGGGATTGGTGATCAGCACGGATTACTTACTGGGAAAGACCGTATATGCTTCTTCTTTCAACACCCGCAGCGGAGGAATCAGGAAACATTCTTCTACTGACGAAACTAATTATTTTCGGGGAGCGGCGGCAACCTTAAGCATTACAAAGCAATGGAGTATATCCGGTTTTTACTCACACCGTTCGCTGGACGGTGTGCTGACCGATGGCGAAATAACTTCTATCTACAAAACCGGACTACACCGCAGTCAGAAAGAAGCCGATAAGAAGAACGTATTCACCATGCAGCTGACTGGTGGAAACATGAGTTATCAACAGAATCGTATCCGGCTGGGTATCACCGGTATTTACTATGTTTTCAACCGACCTTATGAACCGCAATTAACAGGTTATTCCCAATACAACATTCATGGAAATCAGTTCTACAATTTAGGAATAGACTATGCTTACCGCTGGCATCGCTTTTCTTTCCAAGGAGAGACGGCTATGGGAAAACAAGGCAGTGCTACTTTGAACCGTCTTCAGTATTCACCGGTGGAAGGAACTCAGTTGATGATCGTACAACGATACTACTCATATAATTATTGGGCTATGTTCGCCCATTCTTTTGGAGAAGGAAGTGCGGTTCAAAACGAACAGGGATATTATTTGGGGATGGAAACTTCCCCTTTCCGCCATTGGCACATCCTTGCTTCCTTCGATCTGTTTTCTTTCCCGTGGAAGAAATACCGGATCAGTAAACCTTCCCGAGGTATGGACGGATTGCTTCAGGCTACGTTTACTCCGCACAGTAATCTGACAATGTACTTGAAATATCGTTATAAACAGAAAGAGCGTGACTTGACAGGTAGCAAAGAAAACCTAACGCTTCCTATTTTTCATCACCAACTTCGATATCGTTTGAACTATTTTTATGGAGATGTGTTTAGCTGTCGTACAACTTTAGATTACAACCATTTTCATTCTCAAGACAGGGCTGCTAGTAAAGGATATCAAGTTACACAAATGATGTCCTCCCAACTGCCTTGGACCAGGCTGTTTGCTGACGTTCAAGGCAGTTATTTTTCTACAGACGACTATGATTCGCGGGTATATGTATCAGAGAAGGGATTGCTTTATACATTTTATACTCCTTCCTTTCAAGGCCGTGGATTTCGCTGTGCTGTTCGTCTGAGATATGAACCGAATGAACATTGGATGTTTATAACTAAATTCGGAGAAACCGTTTATCTCGACCGGAATGAAATAGGTTCCGGCAATGATTTAATCTTTGGAAATAAAAAAGCTGACGTACAAATGCAACTCCGTATTAAGTTTTAAAGTATCTTTGCCTCTGGATATTATGAAATAGTAAATGATAAAATAATGTGAGTTTGATGTGATAAACGTTCGTATTGATATTGAACTCATATTAAAACAATTAATAAAAAGATGACTATTATTTTTCCTTCACCCATCTTCGGCCCTGTTCATTCCCGCCGCTTGGGTGTGTCTTTGGGAATCAACTTATTGCCGGAAGACGGCAAAGTCTGCTCGTTCGACTGCATTTATTGTGAATGCGGCTTCAATGCCGACCATCGTCCGAAGAAGCATTTGCCCACTCGTGAAGAAGTGCGCATCGCCTTGGAAGAAAAGCTGAAAGATATGCAGAAGAACGGTCCCGCCCCTGATGTACTCACATTTGCCGGAAACGGTGAACCGACTGCCCACCCTCATTTTCCGGAAATCATAGAAGATACACTGGCACTTCGTGACCACTATTTCCCGAATGCAAAAGTAAGTGTATTGAGCAATTCTACCTTCATTGACCGTCCTGTAGTATTCGATGCATTGAACAAGATAGATAATAATATCCTGAAGCTGGATACGGTGAACGAAGAATACATTCATCTCCTGGATCGTCCCAACGGGAAATATTCCGTAAGGAAGATCATCGAAAAGATGAAAGAATTCAAAGGAAATTGTATTATTCAGACTATGTTTCTGAAAGGTAGTTACCTTGGAAAAGATATGAATAATACATCCGATGAGTTTGTGCTCCCGTGGCTGGAAGCAGTCAAGGAGATCGCTCCCAGTCAAGTGATGATCTATACGATTGACAGGGAGACTCCCGACCATGACCTGCAGAAAGCCACTCATGAAGAACTGGACCGGATTGTAGAATTGATAAAGCGAACGGGAATTCCGGCAACAGCGTCCTATTGATGGATAAGTGAATTATGCTATTTGTTGTACAAGATATCGGATTAGATTTAAAAAATAAGGTGACACGCTATTGACCTCCGCTTATCCCTATGGGATTTGTGAATAAATAATAATAAAACAGCTTCTGATTTAGGGTAACCCAAAGATGAAGTGTATTTATTACCAAACGAGTAATTTTACAATCTGACATTAACAGTCTTAATTTCTAATACCAAATAAATAAAAACATGAAAAAAGAAACCCCCATCTCTTTACGACATCTCAGGCGTATTACCGCCATTTTATTCTTATGTCCGATTTCCCTTTCTTCCATACAGGCATCCGCAGCATCGGATCAGAGTGACGTTTCTTCGGCATCCGTCCATCAGGAACAGACTTTGGGAATCCTTCGTGCAGAAAAAATAAACCCGACGACGGTTGATGTACTGTTTGCGAACCAGCAACGGATGACTATCGACTTTTACGGAGAGAATATTTTCCGTGTCTTTCAGGACAATTCCGGAGGCATTATCCGTGACCCCGAAGCGAAACCTGAAGCACAGATACTTGTAGACCAGCCTCGACGCAAGGTTTCCGGACTGTCAGTGGACGAGAAAGAGGGTTATATAACCCTCACTACCGCCCAAGTACGGATTGAACTGAATAAGCAGACCGGACTGATGAAAGTCTTTAATCCGTTGACCGGCAAATGTGTGATCGAAGAAGTCGCTCCGGTGATATTCGGTCCTAAAGAAGTGACCGTAACCTTGAAGGAGAATCCCGAAGAATACTTCTACGGAGGCGGTGTGCAAAACGGACGTTTTTCTCATAAAGGCAAAGTCATTGCCATCGAAAATCAGAATAGCTGGACGGATGGCGGAGTGGCCTCCCCTGCCCCTTTCTACTGGTCTACCAATGGTTACGGAATGATGTGGTACACATTCCGGAAAGGTGAATACGATTTTGGAGCAACAGAGAAAAACATAGTGAAACTGTCTCACAATTCTTCTTACCTTGATATTTTCTATATGGTCAACGACGGAGCCGTTTCCCTGTTGAATGATTTCTATCAGTTGACGGGAAACCCCGTTTTGTTGCCCAAATTCGGTTTTTACGAAGGGCATCTTAATGCCTACAATCGTGACTACTGGAAGGAAGACGAGAAAGGAATCCTCTTTGAAGACGGAAAGCGATATAAAGAAAGCCAGAAAGACAATGGCGGCATCAAAGAGTCTCTGAATGGTGAAAAGAATAATTACCAGTTCTCGGCACGTGCCGTTATCGACCGTTACAAGAATCATGATATGCCTCTCGGATGGTTACTTCCGAACGACGGTTACGGAGCCGGATACGGACAGACGGAAACACTGGACGGCAACATCGCCAATCTGAAAAGCCTGGGAGACTACGCCCGTAAGAACGGTGTGGAAATAGGCCTCTGGACACAGTCGGACCTGCACCCGAAGGAGGGTGTAAGTGCCTTGTTGCAGCGTGATATCGTGAAAGAAGTCCGTGATGCCGGTGTGCGTGTACTCAAAACCGATGTGGCATGGGTAGGAGCCGGCTATTCCTTCGGATTGAACGGAGTGGCGGACGTAGGACATATTATGCCTTATTATGGCAATGATGCCCGTCCCTTTATCATTTCATTGGACGGATGGGCAGGCACACAGCGCTATGCCGGCATCTGGTCGGGCGACCAGACCGGAGGCGAATGGGAATATATCCGTTTTCATATCCCTACTTATATAGGTTCCGGTCTGTCCGGCCAGCCGAATATCTGCTCGGATATGGACGGAATCTTTGGTGGAAAGAATGCGGCAGTCAATATACGTGATTTCCAATGGAAAACATTTACCCCCATGCAGTTGAATATGGATGGCTGGGGCGCCAACGAAAAGTACCCCCATGCTTTAGGCGAACCAGCTACATCCATTAACCGTATGTATCTCAAACTGAAATCGGAACTGATGCCTTACACGTATAGCTTTGCCCGTGAAGCGGTCGATGGTATGCCTCTCATCCGTGCCATGTTCCTCGACTATCCGAATGAATATACCTACGGAACGGCTACCCGCTACCAATATATGTATGGTACCGACTTTCTCGTAGCCCCTGTCTATCAGAATACGAAGGCTGATAAAGAAGGCAATGATATCCGCAATGGAATTTATCTGCCCGAAGGCACTTGGATAGATTATTTCAGCGGAGAGAAATACGAAGGCAACCGTATTCTCAGCAACTTCGATACTCCGGTCTGGAAGTTACCCGTATTCGTAAAGAACGGCGCTATTATTCCGATGACACAACCTAACAATAATGTCAGCGAAATAGACCCCTCACTTCGCATCTATGAATTTTATCCGAACCGCCATACTGCAACCGTAGAATATGACGACGACGGTGTGACGGAAGCCTACCGTCAGGAGAAATCGGTATCTACCCTGATCGAATCGAACGTAGACGCAAAGAACCGTGTGACTATCACCATTCATCCCACAGCCGGAAGTTTCGACGGCTTTGTAAAAGATAAAAAGACGGAACTGCGCATCAACGTCACGGAGAAACCAAAGAAACTGACTGCAAGAATCAACAACAAGAAAGTAAAACTGACGGAAGTAAGCACGGCAGCGGAACTTCTGAATGGAGAAAACGTATTCTGGTACGAAGAAACCCCCAATCTGAATAAGTTTGCAACCAAAGGAAGTGAATTTGAGAAAGTGGTTATCACAAAGAATCCGCTGTTGCACATCAAACTGGGCAGCACCGACATCACCGCCAATCGTATCGAACTGGACGTGGAAGGTTTCCGCTTTGAACCGGCCGACCGGAACTTGGTAAGCACCGGAACCCTGTCTGCACCGCAAAACGCTCAGGTAAGCGAGCAGAACAGAGAAGCATATACCCTGCAACCGACTTGGGACAAAGTACCCAATGCCGATTACTATGAGATTGAATTTAACGGAATGCTTTATACGACTATCCGGGATACTCACTTACTGTTTGAAGACTTGAAAGCGGATACTCCTTACGCATTCAAAGTGCGTGCTGTCAACAAAGACGGTGTTTCCGAATGGGCAGAGATTCAGGTGAAAACGAAGACTAATCCGCTGGAATTTGCTATTCGTGGCATTGAAGGCGAATCGACTGCCGCATCGCAGGGAGGATTCGGTGTAGACCGATTGTTCAACTTCTCCGAATCGGGAGATACATGGCACACGAAGTATAACGTTAACTCCATACCATTAGATTTGATTATCGACCTCAAAACAGTTAACCAACTGGATAAGTTCCATTATTTGCCCCGTGCGGATGCCGGTAACGGTACACTGCTGAAAGGAACAGTATCTTACAGTATGGACAAAGAAAACTGGATGGAAGCCGGAGCATTCGAATGGCAACGGAATGGTGATGTAAAAGTATTCACTTTCACAGAGCGTCCAAGTGCACGTTACATCAAACTGAATGTTACGGCAGGTGTAGGAAACTACGGTTCAGGTCGTGAGATCTACGTATTCAAAGTACCGGGAACGGCAAGTTACCTGCAAGGCGACATCAATAATGATGGTAAGATCGACCGCAATGACCTGACTTCTTATATGAACTATACCGGATTGCGTCGTGGCGACTCAGACTTTGAAGGTTATATCAGCAAAGGCGATATCAATATGAATGACTTGATAGATGCTTATGATATTTCTGTCGTAGCCACTCAGCTCGACGGCGGTGTCGACAGGGAAGCTACGGAGAAAGTATCCGGCTCTCTGTCTATCAGTACTCCGAAGAAGCAGTATCAAAAGGACGAAATCGTTGAAATCCGTGTGAAGGGTAATGATCTGCGGTCGGTTAATGCACTTAGCTTTGCTTTGCCTTATGATCAGAGCGACTATGAATTTGTAGGTGTGGAACCGCTGAATATGAAAGCAATGGAAAATCTGACTTATGACCGTCTGCATACAAATGGTGTGAAATCCCTCTATCCTACTTTCGTCAATATGGGAAAACAGGAGGCTTTGGAAGGTTCGGAAGAACTCTTTATTCTGAAATTGAAAGCGAAACGTAAAGTGAAGTTTGATCTGAATCTGAAAGACGGAATGTTGGTTGATAAGCAACTGAGGATGCATTCATTCTAGAATGTATTTCGTGTAAATCATTGATATATAACAAAAGAGGATGCCTGTGGGGAACTATTGGCATCCTCTTTGGGAGACAGACGGGAAGGATTACTTTCACAAGCAGTCCTTCAGTCTGCTACCTCCATATTTAATCTGGTTAGGGATTTCTTCATTTGAATACTCTTTTTATGAAGTGAGAATCATTCTATTAGATAGTAATCTTTATTCTATTGTACGTAAACTGATTAGTTCCAGCCACTCAGGTCAATGCCTCCTTTCTCTAAATAGTAAATGGCTTTTTTATAATGTGGGTTATCTTGCTCTCCAAATAAATTGTTACTTAATTCTCCAAGATTGTAATAAAGGCGTGCCATCTGCATATAGTCCAGCATGGTGTAGTTTTCATCGACGGCTCCGTCGGCCAAACGGTTCAACAGTTCATAAGCAATTCCTTTTTCTTCTTCCGATAACTCGGAGAGTCGAGAGTGAAGGAGTTTAGTAGATTGCATTAACTGAATAATGTCTTTTTTAAAATCTGATTGCATGTTTTGTTATGTTGCCGCATCAGTTTCCTGTTGGTGCGCGGTTTATAAAAGAAGAGGACGTGGAAACTATCTACTTATGCCATATATAGGTATCGGCTAGACCCCTCCACGACAAAAGTGATAGTCCCACGCCCAATTGGTATATAACAAAGTATATATACGATTGTGCGCGAGACCCGTCACTCATTGTCACTCGTGGATAAAATTAGCCGATTTTATATATGAATGCAATAAATAACCGTTCTCAATACAAAATTTAAAAGCCTCTTTCTACGCATGAAAGTAAGCATGAGACAAAAGTAGCGATAATTATTTGTAAAACAAATAATTTTGTTTTATAATTTCGTTGATAATAATAAAGTAAATACTAGCCTGCAGATCACTTCCTTTACTAAGACTTAATACTGTGTATGCAAAGAACTAGTACTCGTTATACTTGAGCCTATTCGTCTAACAGTTGTTGAACTTTCATCTGACAGTTGTTAGACGAAAGTTCAACAACTGTCAGACGAATAGTTTTATGCATAACTTGGAGATAGATTTATTAAAGATAAGAGGCAGATATGTGTTAATCAGTATTAGTCTATTCTTGTACTGTTTAGCTCATTACACGCAGGAAATGATTCAAAGCTGTGCAGGAATGAATAAAATATAGTGTATTGAAAAAGGACTATTATTCAATATACAGGAGCTATATGCCCAATATATTGGATATATAGCTCCTGCGCGTTGGATATATAGCTCCTGTACGCAGGACATATATACCCTGCACACAGGCTAATCAGCTCTTACTTTACATCATCCCATGTATCTGTCCGGAACGGGAAAGCAGCGATCCCTAATGTATTGCGTAAAGTGATGTTTCCTACATAATTGCGGAAAGCATACCGTACGGCTACCGGTTGGGCGACCTGATCACTCCATACTTCCACATTTCTTGTGCGACCTGCAATCCGTGCTTTTGCCGGATAGAACTTCTTGTCGGCTCCTGCAATCTCGAAACCTTCCAATTCACAGTTGCCCGGTGCCAGTCCGGAAGGAGCATTGTCGAGCGTGACGATCGCTTTGTTCTTGGAATATTCCACCTTTGTCATCATTGGTCCGGTAGATGGAAATTTATGGAGACCGTATGTTTTAGTCAGTGCGAGATTGGCCAGCCGGAGTCCTACTACATTTTTCTGAGGAGGATGAATGCAGAACTCGTCGCCGACATCTATCGTAGGAATCATTCCGGAGTTGGGGATTGTCTGTAATGCTTTCATTTGTGCTTCCTGCAATAAGGCGGAATTTATATTCCGGCTGTTTCCATATTTGTGCGGAGCAATCTGGACATAATAAAAAGGCATATCCGGTGCTTCCCATACATTTCTCCAAAGCTGGACCATTGCGGTCATCATCGGAGCATAGATCTGATAGTTGAATAGATTCGACTCTCCCTGATACCATAGAAATCCGCGTGCCGTAAAGTTTTTCACAGGCAGTAACATGATATTATACAGACATTGCAGTCGGCTATTCGTATCTAACTTTGGATTTTTGGCGGCCTCTATATTTGCGCCTTCCACGGAGGCGAGCGTTTCTTCTGTCATCCATGCCTCGATTCGTGAACCTCCCCAGCTGTTGATGACCAGTCCTACGGGGAGATGAAGCGTTTCCGTCAGTTGTCGGGCAAAGAAGTAACCTGCGGCACTGCAATCCATAGTTGTTTCGGGCGAAGAAACTTCCCATTTCGCTCCTTCAAAGTCTGTCCGTTCTTTCACTCCTTTGGTTCGGGGGACAGTGATAAAACGGATACGGTCGCGGTAGTTGCCTGCGTTCAGAAGAGTTTCCAGCGAATGGTCGATGGGTTGTCCCATGTTTCCTTTCATGGTCATTTCCATGTTAGACTGACCGGAGCATATCCATACTTCTCCTATTAATATATCCGATAGCGTGACCCGGGTTCCGTCACTGATGGTAATAGAATAAGGAGTAAAACTTCCGGCAGGAGTATCCACTTTGACCAGCCATGCTCCCTCATCGTCTGTCGATACCTTATAAGTACGGTTATTCCAAGAGGTGGTGACAGTCACCTTTTTGCCGTCTGCCCATCCCCACAGCTTAACGGAACTGTTTTGTTGGAGTACCATATGATCTCCCATCATGGCAGGGAGCTTCACTTTGCCTTGTGCAAGCGAGAAAAATAAAAGAGAGATTGTAAAAATCAGAAAATGTTTTTTCATACTATTGTTTTATTAATTAGGATTTGACAAATACTTCACTTAGGTCTAGGGCAAAATTACAACCTAATTTGAATATGGAATAATACTATTTAGTCATTCTCTGACAGATTTTGGTCGATTTACTCTAACTTCGCTTCTCTTCCAATGATTCATTTCCTTTCCGAGGTACTTGCAGGGGAAAGAAGTTTTGAATATATTTGTATTAAGACGCTTTACAGAATATGTTTTTGATGAGACAATAACTGAATAATAATATGAATTTGTTAATACTATGAGTAAATTGTCAGAGAATAACACATCCAGACTTGCTTCTTTGGATATTCTTCGGGGTTTTGATCTATTTCTTCTAGTCTTCTTTCAGCCGGTGTTTGCGGCATTGGCACGACAGTTGAACTTGCCGTTTCTCAACGATATCCTTTATCAGTTTGATCATGAAGTGTGGGAGGGATTCCGTTTCTGGGATCTTGTGATGCCGTTGTTCCTGTTTATGACAGGCGCTTCGATGCCGTTTTCACTGTCAAAGTACGTCGGTATGTCCGGCAGTTACTGGCCCGTCTATCGGAGGATTCTGAGGCGGGTGTTTCTGCTGTTTATTTTCGGAATGATTGTTCAGGGAAATCTGCTTGGACTGGACAGCAGTCATATTTATCTCTATTCAAATACTTTGCAGTCTATTGCTGTCGGCTATTTTATTGCGGCAGTCATTCAGTTACATTTTTCATTCAGGTGGCAGATAGGAATTACTTTATTGTTGCTTTTCATATACTGGATTCCCATGACATTTTTGGGTGACTTCACACCGGCTGGAAATTTTGCCGAACAGGTGGACAGATGTGTCTTAGGTCGTTTCAGAGATGGTGTTTTCTGGAATGAGGACGGAACGTGGAGCTTTTCACCTTATTACAATTACACATGGATATGGAGCAGTCTGACATTCGGAGTGACTGTCATGCTCGGAGCTTTTGCCGGAAAGATTATGAAAGAAGGGAAAGCGAACCGTAAAAAGGTGGTACAGACTCTGTCGGTCATTGGTGTGCTTTTAGTAGGGCTGGCGATGCTTTGGAGTTTGCAGATGCCCATCATTAAGCGTTTGTGGACAGGTAGTATGACATTACTATCCGGTGGTTATTGCTTTCTGTTGATGGCATTATTTTATTATTGGATTGACTATAAAGGACACAGCCGCGGGTTGAACTGGCTGAAAGTGTATGGTATGAATTCCATCACGGCTTATCTGTTGGGCGAAGTGGTGAACTTCCGTTGCATTGCTGATTCAGTCAGTTACGGACTGAAACAATACATGGGAGATTATTATCCCGTATGGCTTACTTTTGCTAACTATCTTATTCTTTTCTTCCTGTTGAGAATGATGTATAAACGTGGCTTGTTTTTAAAAGTTTAGTGGAGTGGTAATCCCTCTCTTAAAATAAAAAAGAGCCATTTTATCTCCTGCTTTTCGGGATTAAAATGGCTCTTTCTTTATGTTGGAATCTCTTTATTTCATGACTTCTTCCGCTCTGTCCAGCGCTACCTTGAAGTTCGGGCAGATATTTTCTTTTCCCAGCAATTCATAGAATCCGGATTTCTCCAACACCTTATATACTTTCTCATTGACTCCGGAAAGAATGACGGTGATCTTTTCTTTCTGCGACATTTCGCAAAGTGTAGTCAGATTATGAATACCTGTGGAGTCGATGAACGGAACTTTACGCATACGGATGATGCGTACATTCGGACGGTCTCCCAGTTGCGCCATCGTTTCTTCGAACTTCGTAGCGATACCGAAGAAGTAAGGGCCGTTGATCTCATATACTTCCACTCCTTTAGGGATCATGATGTTTTCTTCATTGACGGCGATATCCGATTCTTTATTCGGGTCGATCTCATCCGTAATGACGGAGATTTCAGTAGTTTCCATGACACGTTTCATGAAGAGTACGCAGGCGATGATCAGTCCTACTTCGATGGCAACTGTCAAGTCGAAGATAACAGTCAGGAAGAAAGTGATCAGCAGTACGGTGACATCGGACTTCGGATTCTTCAGTAAAGCCTTGAAGACGCGCCAGCCGCTCATATTATAAGATACGATGACCAGTACTCCGGCAAGGCAAGCCATCGGAATATACTGTGCAAGGGGCATCAGGAAAAGAAGAATCAGAAGAAGGATAATCGCATGGATAACACCTGCAATCGGTGTCTTACCTCCATTGTTGATATTCGTCATCGTACGGGCAATAGCTCCGGTAGCGGGGATACCTCCGAACAATGGCGCTACGATATTTGCCGCACCCTGTGCGATTAGTTCCGTGTTGGAATCATGACGGTCTCCTATCACACCATCGGCTACGGTGGCAGACAAGAGTGATTCGATAGCTCCCAGCACTGCAATAGTGATAGCTACCGGAAACAGATTTTTGATAGCTTCCCAATCCAGAGCCGGTACAACAGCGTCCGGCAACTCTGACTTAATGGTGAAACGGTCACCGATGGTCGGAATGCAATCTATTCCGCCATAAGTCTTCATCAGATAGACGGCCACTGTCACTACAATAATAGCAATCAGCGATCCGGGAATTTTTTTAGAAAACCGGGGAGTGATTGCAATGATAATGATGCTGACAATACTTACGATGGTATTCCACCAATTCACGGTATCGAAATGACGGAAATAAATCATCCATTTCCCGACAAAGTCCCCCGGTACCTTTTCACCTCCGAAGGACAGTCCGAAGATATCGGCAATCTGCGTAGTAAAAATGGTAACGGCAATACCGCTGGTGAAACCGACGATAATGGGATACGGAATAAACTTGATAACGGCTCCGAGCTTGAACACTCCTAATAATATAAGGAGAACACCTGCCATAAGCGTCGCCACAATCAGTCCGGCTTCGCCATATTGCTGGATGATGCCGTAGATGATCACAATGAAAGCTCCTGTCGGTCCGCCGATCTGGACTTTGCTTCCTCCCAGCAGAGAGATGATGAATCCGGCAATAATAGCGGTGATAATACCTTTCTCGGGCGATACTCCCGAAGCAATACCGAAGGCGATGGCCAGTGGAAGTGCTACGATACCGACAATGACGCCTGCCATCAGGTCCGCCATAAACGTTTCTTTCGAATAATTCTTTAAACAAGAAACCAATTTGGGTTTAAATTCAAATAACTTCATTTCTGTGAATTATTATATATAATTTGCTCTTTTGCAAAGTAGAGGTTGCAAAATTACGCAAAATAATCGAGATAAGTATGTTTAGCAACATGCTATTTGATTGTTGATAGGTTTTATCTATGAATCGATAGTTTTTATTCATTAAGAAAAGGGAGCTTATTACGAACAAATCGCTTATATTTGCGTTATAAATAGTACGACAAGTTACGTTTGGTAATAACCAATTTTAAAATAGATTAGAATTATGACTAAAAGCATTAAAGGAACCCAGACAGAGAAGAATCTGCTGACTTCATTTGCAGGAGAATCACAGGCAAGAATGCGTTACACTTATTTTGCAAGTGTTGCAAAGAAGGAAGGTTACGAACAAATTTCAGCAATCTTCACAGAAACAGCTGATCAGGAAAAGGAACACGCTAAACGTATGTTCAAGTGGCTGGAAGGCGGTATGGTGGAAATCACCGCTTCTTATCCTGCAGGTGTTATCGGCACTACTCTGGAAAATCTTCAGGAAGCTGCTGCCGGCGAACACGAAGAATGGTCATTGGATTATCCTAAGTTTGCTGATATTGCAGACGAAGAAGGTTTCCCCGAAATCGCTCTTATGTACCGTAACATCGCCATTGCCGAAAAGGGACACGAAGAACGTTATCGCGCTTTTATCCAGAATATAGAGACTGCCAGCGTATTTGCCAAGGAAGGTGAAGTGGTATGGCAGTGCCGCAACTGCGGTTTCATCTACACCGGTAAGGAAGCTCCTCAGGTATGCCCGGCTTGCTTGCATCCGCAGGCTTACTTCGAAGTGAAGAAGTCAAACTATTGATAATGTCTCCTGCTTGTGCAGGTATGGATAACGGAAAACGCCCGGATGCTCTGAAGAAAGCATCCGGGCGTTTTGTTTAAGCGGGCATGACCATGCCCGTATTCCGTGCCACTATAGTGGCACAACTTTGCCAATGCGATGGCACAACTTTGCCACTATAGTGACACGGTTTTTGATTTATGTTTATTTCTTGGCGTGCGGATAGTCTATCGTGTAGTGCAGTCCGCGGCTTTCCTTGCGTTCCATGGCTTGCTTTGTTATCAGGTATCCTACGTTTATCATGTTGCGCAGCTCGCACAGCTCTCGGGTAGCCTTGCTACGCTTGAAGAGTGCTTCTGTCTCCTCGTAAAGGATGTCCAGTCGGTTCCAGGCACGTGTCAACCGGGTATTGCTGCGGACAATGCCTACGTATGCCTCCATAATCTGGTTCACTTCCTTCATGCTTTGTGTGATGAGGACACGTTCTTCGGTGGAGATGGTACCTTCGTCGTTCCATTCGGGAATGTCTTCGTTGAAGTCATAACGTTCCAGTACGCTCAGCGCGTGTTTGGCTGCCGCGTCGGCATAAACCACGGCTTCAATCAGTGAGTTACTTGCCAGACGGTTGCCGCCATGCAGTCCGGTGCACGAACATTCGCCGATGGCGTACAGACGGCGGATGCTGCTCTGTCCGTCCAAATCCACCGTGATGCCTCCGCAGAGATAATGGGCGGCGGGGGCTACCGGTATGTATTCCTTTGTGATGTCGATACCGATGCTGAGGCATTTCTTATATATGTTAGGGAAGTGCTTCTTGGTTTCTTCGGGGTCTTTGTGGGTGACGTCCAGATACACATGGTCCTCACCGCGCTGTTTCATTTCGTTGTCGATGGCACGCGCCACAATGTCACGCGGGGCCAGCGAGAGTCGCGGGTCGTACTTCTGCATGAATTCTTTTCCGTCTTTGGTGCGTAGCACGCCGCCATAACCGCGCATGGCTTCGGTGATGAGGAACGAGGGGCGGTCTCCCGGATGGAAAAGGGCTGTGGGATGGAACTGGATGAATTCCATGTCTTTCACTGCTCCCTTGGCACGGTAGACCATGGCAATGCCGTCTCCCGTGGCCACCAGCGGGTTGGTGGTATGGCGGTAAACGGCTTCGCAACCGCCCGTTGCCATGATGGTGACTTTGGAAAGGAAGGTATCTACCTCGCCCGTCGCTTCGTTCAGCACGTAGGCACCGTAGCACTTGATGCCGGGGGTGTGGCGGGTAACGATGATTCCCTGGTGATGCTGGGTGATGATTTCCACAGCGTAATGGTCGGTCAGTACGGTGATGTTGGGGTGTTGCTTCACGGCTTCGATGAGGCTGGTCTGTATCTCTGCACCCGTATTGTCCTTGTGGTGGAGGATACGGAATTCGGAGTGGCCGCCTTCCTTGTGGAGGTCAAACTCTCCGTCCTCCTTTTTGTCGAAGTTCACTCCCCATTTGATGAGCTCCTTGATTTGTTCGGGGGCATTGCGCACCACCTTCTCTACGGCTTCGCGGTCGCTTATCCAGTCGCCTGCAATCATGGTATCTTCGATATGCTTTTCAAAATTGTCTACGGCCAGGTTGGTGACAGAGGCGATACCTCCTTGTGCAAAATAAGTGTTTGCCTCTTCCAGACCTGCCTTACAGATGAGGGCTACTGTTCCTTTATGCGCCACTTTCAGCGCAAAACTCATACCGGCAATTCCGGAGCCGATAACGAGGAAATCGAACTTTCTTACCATAGGTTTTGTGTATTAAACGCTGCAAAGATAGTGTAAACCAAACGTAGAGCAAAATAAGCGGGCTTATTTTTATTTGTTATGTAAGGTATTGTTTCAATACTTCATCCAGGGATTTTTCTTTGGGCAATTCCATGTTCTTGCGCATGCGCGAACGGACTACGTTTACACTATTCCGGTTGATTCCCATGATAAGGGCTATTTCATCGGTACTTTGGTTCATGCAGATGAGCATGGCCAGTAATTCTTCGTTGCGGGTCAGTTGAGGATAACTTTCGCGGAGCTTGGGCAGATAAGAAGGATGTATGGTGGCAAACGACCGGCGGAATGTGTTCTCATCTTCCCTGCTGAGCAGGCTTTGCACGGTGAGCTGGCGAATGGAGTTGAGGTTATTGGTAGCCATGGCCCGTTCTATTTCTTCCGTCAGTTGTTCGTTGCGGCGGTTCAGGTCTTGCTGCCGGGTGATGAGGGTCTGTATTTCCCGTTTGTTGTTTTCTATAAGCTGGTGGTTGGCCTTTCTTCGGATGATGAAATAGGCTGTAGCGGTGATAAGCAGCAACAGTAATGTAATGGAGATACAGATGTTGTAGAATAATTGCTGTTGCTGCCATTGCACTTGTGCCGAGAGCAGTTTGTTTTCTTCCTCTTTTTGGTTGGCATCAAACCGGATGTTGGCTGCTGCCACAGCACGTTTCTTTTCGTTATTGTCCAGAGAATCGGCAAACTGCCGGTTACGGATGTAGCAACGGGCAAAATCGTCGTTCATGCCTTTGGCCAGATAGTAATCCATTAATATCTCATTAGCATCGCGGCCTTCCATGAGCTTCATGTTGATGAGGTCTTGTGCAGCCCGGTCTATCAGGCGTATGCCGTTTTGCTCCTTCCCGGTTTGCAGTAAGGCCCTTCCCAGGTGGAGGTTGAGTTGGTATTTGGCCCATTGGGGCATCCGTGTGGTATCGGGACAGATGCTCAGGGCAAGTTGCAGTGCTTTTTCCAAAGAGTCGGGATAGTCCAGATAACTGTTTACCGTTTCTACTTTGTTTACGAATACGCCCTTAAAACTGTTTTGTATCATTGACAATTTTTCTCCCAGCCTGAGGTAGTGGAATACAGAGTCTTTTTGATTCATTTTACGAAAGATCTGGGCACGGTAGCGGTACAAGTCTCCCAGTCCGAAGCTATCTTTCAGCATGGAGTAGTATTGGGCTTTTTTGTTCATTTCCAGGGCTTTGTCGTACATACCCAGTTCGGCGTAGAGATTGGCTTGTTCTCCGTAGGCAATCACTACATTTCCAGGTGCTATGCTGTCGTTGTAAGTGGCTATGGCTTCTTGGTTAGTGGCTATAGCTTTCTCGTATTCACCGCTGAGGTGGTAATAGATGCCCAGCCGTGACATCATCCGCAGCATGTTCGGGAAATTTCCTCCTTTCCGGTAGACATCTATTGCTTTTTCCAAGATTTGGATGGCTTTGGGCAGATTGTTTCCGGAGTATATGTAGACACCGCTTATGATTTCTGCCTGCCGGATAAAGTCGTTGGCACTGGTGCAGACCGGTAACCGGAGGTAGTCTTCTGCCAGTCGGATAGCTTCCGGGTTATTGCCATACAGTTGGTTCAGTCCGGCCTTGAAGCTCAGCAGTTCGTGTGGGCAATGTTCGCGGATGAGGGGATGATTTCCAATGCTGTCCATATAGTCGATGCCGGCTTTGTATTGTTTGGTGTTTATGTAATTGTTCCCGCAGGCATTAAATATCTTGCGGGCATAGTAAATCAGGGTATCTGTAGTTCCGTTTTTTTCTGCCGATTCCAGGATTTCGGGCAAGGTCTGCCTGGCAAGTTCCAACGTTTGTTGCGCTTTTCTTTCGAGTAGTAAGGCATTGATTTGTTGAAGTACATTGTTCCAATGCCTCACTTCGTCTTGTTCCGAAGAGGTGGAGCGGTTGGTGCAGGCTACAGCTATGAGAATCAGAAGTAAAAATGAAAGGTTTTTGGCATTCATATTTTGTGGATTGTTTGTTTTGTAAGGCAAAGATATAATTTCTTAATTTAAAATTTACAACAATAGGCTTGTTTTTTGTTCTTTGTTAATTATTTGATAATAAATATAATATGAAATTGTATATCAGATTGTATATCGTATTCTTATGGTTAGGTTGTGTATATTTTGCAAATTTGTATCAAAACGATTGTAAATATGTATAATGGGGAAATAAGATACAATGAAAACAAAGAAAACAGTGACACCTTTTAATATGCAGGAGATTGCCAGAGCTTTGCGCGAAATGATTTCGGAAGATTCTCCCAATGCTTCGGAGGCTTTGTTGTCCGGAACTCGTGAGGCTGTATTCCGTGAAATCTTTATTTTTCATTATCCTTCTTTTTTAGAGAAACTCCATCAGTCTGTTCCGGAGGTGGATAAGGATGAAGAGCTGATATGTATGCTGGTGGCTCTTGGACAGTCTGTAAAGGAGATTGCAGAACTGATTTATTTTTCGCCGGAACGGGTAGAATTGTTATGTGCTTCGGTCTGCCGCAAACTGAATATGATGGAAGATCGGGAAATGGAAATGCTGATGAAGAAGTTGTTATCATAAAAATGCGTACCTTAGCGGCAAAAATCAGCACACAATGAATAGAATCTTTCATGCCCGTATTGCTGTAGGGCAGTTTTTGTTTCTGGCTCTGATAAGTGGCCTTGCCATTTATATGTTGTGGGATAAATACGTGTTGCCTGCGGCGCTTTTCATGCTTTGGTTGATAGTTGTCATCGAGAAGCTGATTCATACTACCTATACGGTGACTCCGGACGGGAAGCTGAAATTGTATTTCGGCCGCTTCTCGCACAGCAAGGAGATTCTGCTGAAGGATGTCATTTCCGTGGAGCGTGCCTCTTCCATGCAGATAGGACGGTTTGCAGTAATGCGCTACGTACTGGTGAAGTATGGAGCGGGTAAGTGCGAGGTATTGTTTCCGGTCAAAGAGGAGGAATTCATCCGGTTGATGGAGAAACGGATGGGGCGATAACAAGAGTCTTGTCCTCTTTTTTAGTTCGGTATTTCCTCTGTCAGATATTTGGCGGTATGGTACTCCGGAATTGTCTGTATGAACTTTCCTTTTATCTGTTTTTCTGTTTTCGTATGTTCGCCTACGAATACCAATGTATAGGTAGCTACCATTTTGCTATAATGTGATATTCCTGTGGTAGTGAGTTGGGTATAGGGGGGTAGGGTGATGGTACTGCTGCTGTTGTTGGTACTTTTAGTTTTTATTGTTTCGCTGCAATATTTTATGTCTGCTCCGTCCGAATATAATTCATTTTTGAACATATAAGGAGTACTGACATATTGTTCCTGACCCTCCATCCATGCAAATGCTTCGGGATCGTTACTTTGGAAAGTTGTTTCCTGCCATGTATTGTCAAAAGGACGTTCTGTGACTGTCATTGGGGAAGATGAATTATTTCTTGTAATGGTAGGTGGACATTCCACATCATAGGTGCTGAAGCCGTCTCCTTCTTCTTCAAAAGAATATTTGATTTCTTTGAATTGATAATTGTCTGCTTCCAGAACTTCGTCTTTGTCATAACAGCCGGTTGTACAAGCAATCAGTATGACGGAAAATGCGAGTTGAAATAGTTTCCCAGCTTTCATAGTCTTATTGTTTTTAGTTAAGGAGCCTTGTCCGGATGTCAAGGAATAAGGCTGACACAATTACTACAAAGGTAATCTTTTTTTGTGAAATCCTTCAGACTAAGGAGGTTATTTCTTATGAATCTTTTTTTGATGTATTGAGAGAGCGTCTTCAATGAAAAGAATTCTTGAAAAATGCAAGGGACAGGGTACAATGATAGGATAATTCCCGTATATTGCAGGCTTAATCTTAAATATACAATGGAACACAATTTACAAACTATCCATGAGCAGGAGATAGAAGCTTATCTGATTGAATTAAGAGGGCAGAAGGTGTTGCTGGACCGTGATGTGGCAATGCTCTATGGGGTAGAGACAAAGCGGGTGAATGAAGCGGTGAAAAATACTGAAAAGTCTCCGTGCAGTAGCTACTACCCTTGCCATCATCGAATCTTTTGCCCATTTGCGCGAACTTACCCGCAATATAGCGCTTCTGTCCGCTGAGCCCCTCCCTATCTATAAATAAAGCTTAATTTTAGCGTCCTTGTTTGCAGTCTTTTCGCTTTTCAAGCGTCCATCATGTAAAAAAAGAAACGAACATGAATTTGAATTGCGCCATTTTACATGCGGATGCGGAGATTGCCGGGCGATTGGAGGAATACATTGAAAAGGTTCCTTTCCTCTCTTTGCACGGAAAGTACAGCAATCCCCTCGAAGCATTGAAGGACTACTATGAGACGAAAGTAGAAGTTTATTTTATCGGTATCTATCCGGTGGAAGAGGGCGGAATCAACGGGATGGACTTCTGCAAGTTATTGTCCTCGTCCACCCGCGTCATTTTCATTACAGATACCGACAAGTATGCCGCCGAGTGTTTCCGCCTGGATGCCTTGGACTATCTGCTGGATGGAGTCAGTTTCTCCACGTTTTTCCAGTCTGTCAGCAAAGCGGCGCGTTGGTTCTCCCTGCAGGATACCGGTACATCCGGTTCCAAATGCCAGCAGTACCCCGAGGAATCTCCGAAGGTGATTTATATGCGGTGTGACAACCGCATCATGCGGCTCGATCTGGAGCGGATAAACTACATAGAGGGTTTGGGAGACTACGTCAAGATTTTCTGCAAGGGTGCCTCCAAACCTGTCTTGAGCCTATGCAGTATGAAGTACATGGAGGAAAAACTTCCGGCGGACGAATTTATCCGCGTGCACCGTTCTTTTATTGTCCGCAGGGACTGAATCAGCGCCATCGGGCGCAGCACACTGCTCATCGAGCAGAAGGATGTCCCCATTGGCGATGCTTACCGCGAGAGGGTGAAAGGGTATGTGTCCAGGCTGGCAGTGTTGTAATACTCCGTTTTCAGATACTATATACTTTGTTTGTTGTATCTATAGTTCCAGCGTGCTGCATCTATATATGCAACGCGTTGCATATATAGATCCAACAAATGATAATCATTCGGTGTAAAATCCGTGTAATCTGTGGTGAACCGGAACCTTGTATTACTTTAGTTTTGCCCTCGAAATCCTCTCCCCGAACGTCAAGTTCAGATTCAGGCTGAACCGGCTTTCCTGCATCAGATTGCTGCGTGAGTTCAGTTGTTTCCGCCACGTGGCGCCCAGCGAGAGATAGGAGTACCGGATGGGGAAGCTCGCCCCTACGCTGGCTTCCAGATACTGCATCTTCCCGCCTTTCAGATTGATATAGGAGTTGCCGAAACCTATTCCGCCCATCAGCTCGGTGGAACGTGCCAGGCGTGGCTTGGTAATGTAGCTGCCGCCTATGTTCACTTTGTGCTGGTTCTCGTATTTCATGGAGGTATAGGAAGAGGAGTTACGGCTCCAGTCCAGGTAGTTGTAGTCGGCAGTCAGCACCCAGCGTTCGGTGGTTATGCTGAGGCCGGTGCCGAGGTGCATGGGCAGATATTGTGTACGGCTGTGGTATCCTTTATCGAGGTTCTCGCTGGTAGATGAGTTGCTGTAAGTCAGTGTATTGTCGTGGCTGATGGGAAGGGAGGGAGCAAATACCAGCCCTGCCGCCCACTTCCGTTGTCCGGTCGCACCCCATTCGTAATGTATGCCGAAGTCCGCATAAAAGGTCCGTTTAGAAGATTCGTACTTTACGACGGCGCTTTCCTGCGTTTCGCTTTGCGTCACTGTGCCCGCTATCATCCCCAGGTTGATGCCGACCGACAGTTGCCTGCTCAGTGCAAAGGCATTGGTGACGTAGCACCGGTATAGTCCGCCCGTACCCTCAAAGAGCGAGTAGGTGTAGTTGCCGGGCATTCCCTCTATCTCTTCTTCGGTCTGGATGACATAGCCCACACTGCTGTATGGTGCTGCACCTACAAGGGCATACCAGCGCGGCAGGACACGGAAGCTCATGCTGATGCGGTTGGGGTTGCCGGTGAAGTTGGAGCTGTGTTCGCTCAGAAAGGAGTAGCGGGCATATGAGGCAGATGCACCCACATCGAACGTGAAGCAGGCGGTGTCCATGCGGGTGATGGCTGCGGGGTTCAGCGTGTTCAGAAATCCGGTACGGTTCAGGGCGATGCCCGTGTTGCCCATGCCGGCATAACGTCCGCCGTCACCGGCACTCAGTTCGCCCACTCCGTACATGGAGGTGGGCAGGTTGGTGGTGTTCTGGGCCACGGCAGTGAGGCTTGCCGTACACAGACTGCACAGCAGAAGGGGAATCCGGTAATGGCGTTTCATTGCTCGTTGTATATTTTGAATCTTACGTCTAATCTGCATTGTCTCTCTTGTTCGGGGTCGTTGGTGAAGATGACCTGGTTGAAGGTGGTGGTGCTTTCTTCGTCTGTCAGACTCATCAGCAGTTTCTGCCGCTTGATGCCCGAAGTGCCGTAGTTGTTGCGGATGAATTCGGTGAGGTCGAAGGAGTAGTAGGTCTCTTTCCCGTACATCTCGTCGATGGTCAGGTCGCCGGTCTGTACGGTTACGCCGTCACTGCCGTATACGTAGTCCTCCAGCACATTGTTCTCGTCCGTGATATAAAGGCGGATGTCATTGGGAAGCTGGCTCACTTCGTTGTAGCTCCGGGCCAGAGGATAGAGGTAGAGTGTGGCGCTCTCTATGGAGACTATCTGTCCGGCACTTCCGAGGCTGTTGAGGTAGGGGAATTCCAGTTGGTTGTAGTAACCCGTCAATCCCTGCATATAGGCCAGGCAACCCATGTCGCTGGAGTGGACGAGGTTCTCTATTCCGCTTTTCAGGGAAGCAAGGTGGGTGCCGGTGGGGTCGTGCCGGATACCGGTATAGGCATAGTCGGTGTTTACGTTGAAAGTCAGCACTTGTCCGGTCCGCTGGTTGGAGACTTCCTGATAGTGGAGGTTGATGCTCATGGCAGAATCATTCACCATGAATCCGGTGATACACTGCCCGTCGTTTTCGGGAACAAAGACCAGTCCGGGGAATTTCTTCTTGAACTTGTCTTGGGTATCGAAGTAGTCGTCCTGGGCCACGAGGTCATTCAGCAGTTGTTGTCCCCATGAGTCGGGCAGGCGGACGCTTACTTCCTTCTTCCGCCCCGGGCAGGGGGTGAAGGTAAAGCTGAAGAGTGGGGCATCTTCCGTCGGGAGTACGGTGCTGTTGTAAAGGTCCTCGTCGTTGTCCAGCACGATAGGGTTTTTCAGCCGGTAGATGGAGATGCGCTGTTGCGTCAGGGTATCTCCCCAGAAATGGCCCGAAGGTATCATTCGCAGTACGAGGGAGTCGAGGGTATAGGTATAGTCTGTGTTGGGGGTGAAGTCGGACGTGGAGTATTCGGCATAGTAGGTGGCGGATACTTCTCCCCAGGCGCTGCTCCGGTAATGTCCTAGCTGGCAGATGCTGTCGCCCCGGGTCTCTATGGAGTCTAGCAGGATGGTGCTGATGTCTACCGAGCAGGTGTCTGCGTATACATTATAGAAGGAGCTTTCCACGAGGCTCTTTCCAAGCTGCGAGTTCTCGTCCTGGCAGGCGCAGAGGATAGCGAGGACTGCGAATAAGCTGTACAATGACTTCTTCATTTCTGTTCTTTTAGTTGGCGGCAAAGGAAAGGCAAAACTTTTATATCTTCCTACAAAAATCGGCGTTCGGACGGTTTTTATCGGTAAAGGCGTTTAACGGGAATTTCGGACTGTTCGTCGGTTATTTTTGTCGGTGTGGTTGCGGTGGTTTACTTTTGCGAACAGACAAAAAGGACCTCCCGCAGCTTCTTGTTTTGGAAAGTGGGAAGTATAAAGCTTAATCATTAAAAAAACAATAAACAATGAACAGACTATTGGTAGGAATAATGTTGCTGGCCATCGTGTGCATTGCCGGCAGTTGTACGGACGAGGATGAATACACTCAGGGGCAGTGGATGAAGAAAGCCAGCTATAACGGTGTGTACCGCGCTTATGCCTCCGGCTTCACCATCGGCAATTATGGATATTTGTGTGGCGGCTTCTACGGAGCGAACAAGGATTACCTGAACGACCTTTGGGAGTATGACATGAGCCGGAACAGCTGGACGCAGTGTGCCGACATGCCCGTTGCCGGGCGCAAGGCTGCCGTGGGCTTTGCCGTGAATGGCAAGGGATACATTACGACCGGTTCCGTGAAGGACGGCTCCTCGTCCTACTGTGTAGCAGATACCTGGGAGTATGACCCTGCCACGGATACCTGGACACGGAAAGACGACTTCAAAGGCGGAGTACGCGACGGTGCCCTGGCTTTCAGTATAGGCGGATATGGCTATGTCGGTACGGGCTGCAACAGCGACGCTACCGGCAGCGAGAGTGCCTACAAGATGGACTTCTACCGTTTCAACCCCAATGGCGCCGAAGGTTCGCAATGGGAAGCGGTGAGCGGGTATGGAGGCGAGAAGCGCTACTTCGGTACGGCATTCGTCATCGATGAGGTGGCCTACATCTGTTGCGGGCGAAACAACAGTACCGATCTGGTGGATTTCTGGAAGTTCGACGGAAGCAACTGGACCCAGTTGCGTGACATTGCCGATACGGACTCCGACAATGACTATGACGATGACTACGCCATCACACGGTCCGAAGCCGTATCCTTCGTCATCGGTGGAAGGGGATTTGTGGCTACGGGAATACGTAACAGCACTTCCCTGAGCAGCGACTACTGGCTGTACGACCCTGACAAAGACTTATGGTACGGCGATTCCGACGACGACTTTACTCCCATTACAGATGGACATAATTATCCTTCCGGTGCTTCTTCGCGCAGGGCTGCCGTTGGTTTCTCTACCGGCGAACGTGGTTTCGTGCTGACGGGAACAAGTGGTACCAGCTACTTTGATGATGTGTACGAACTTCTACCCGATGAGGAAGAGGAAGTCTGATTCGCCCCATAACTGAACGGAACTTATGAAGCTGATGTTTATTATGATAA
>ERZ833608.764-NODE-764-length-25062-cov-9.742952_pt1 | contig 25062 bp, 25 predicted proteins | sample MGYA00519694_ERZ833608 | MGnify/ENA primary metagenome ERZ833608 (study PRJEB31850, sample SAMEA3708742) | human gut metagenome | biome: human gut; feature: human-associated habitat; material: faeces | place: China | collected 2014 ... | reverse complement strand
CGCGCCTTGTAGGAAGGGGCTGCGCCCATGGCTTTTGAGCCCGCTCAACATAGCTTTATCACGCTCGAGGGCGTCGACGGCGCCGGCAAGTCCACGCAGGCGCGCCTGCTGGCCCGCGCGCTCGACCTCGCTGGCTATCAGGTCGTAACTCTGCGCGAGCCGGGCGGCACCGCCATCAGCGAAAAGATCCGCGCCCTGCTGCTCGACCCCGCCAATACGGCGATGGGCGACACCTGCGAGCTGCTGCTCTACGAGGCCGCACGCGCCCAGCTGGTGAACGAGGTCATCACGCCCGCCCTCGCTGCCGGCAAGGTGGTCCTGTGCGACCGTTTCTACGATTCCACGACCTGCTATCAGGCGTTTGCCGATGGCCTCGATCGTCAGATGGTACGCGATGCCAACAACCTGGCTGTCGCCGGTACGCATCCGGCGCTCACGCTCGTCTATCACATCACGCCCGAGCAGGCGGCGCTGCGCATGGCGGCCCGCGGTGCGGCCGATCGCATGGAGGCTAAGGGCATGGCCTTCCAGGAGCGCGTCTATCAGGGATTTTGCGCCATTGCTGCCGAGGAACCCGCCCGCGTAAAGCTCATCGACGCCACTGCGTCGATTGCAGACGTCTTCGCGCAGACGGTCGAGCTGGTTCGCGCGTACGGTCTCGACATTCCGCAAGACGCCGTCGCCGCCGCGCTTGCCCAGGAGGACGAGTAACATGGCCCCCGCGCAGACAAGCCTGCTGGCCAAGCTCGACACCCAGGAACGCGTGCGCGACTTTTTGGCCAACGCCATCGCAAGCGGCCGTGCATCGCACGCCTACCTGTTTTTGGGCGCCCCCGGCGCCGGCAAGCTCGATGCCGCATGGGCGCTTGCCCAGGCATTCCTGTGCGAGCAGGACGGCTGCGGCTCGTGCGACAGCTGCGTGCGCGTCGCGCGCCATACGCATCCCGACGTGCACTATTACACGCCCGAAAGTGCTACGGGCTACCTCATCGCGCAGACCCGCGAGCTGCTCGACGACGTGCCCCTGGCGCCCATCCGCGCCAAGGCAAAGGTCTACATCATCGACCGTGCCGAGCAGCTGCGCGCCAACACCGCCAACGCGCTACTCAAAACGATCGAGGAGCCGCCCGAGGGTGTCATGTTCATCCTGCTGGGCACCTCGGCCGACGTGATGCTGCCCACCATTGTGAGCCGCTGCCAATGTGTGCCGTTTCGGCTGGTATCGCCCGTCGCCGCCGCGCAAGCCGTGAGCCGCGTCACTGGTCAGGATATCGTGCGTTGTCGCATGGCCGTTGCCGTGGCGGGAAGCCCCACGCGCGGCATCGAGTTCCTTAAGAGCGCCGAGCGCCAGGACGCCCGCCGCCAGATGGTCCGCGCCATCGATTCGCTCATCGCTGCCGACGAGGCCGATGTGCTCAGTCGCGCCAAGTCGCTCATCGTCGCCGTCAAGGCGCCGCTCGCCGAGGTCAAGTCCACGCAGGAAAAGGTGCTCGAGCAAAACGCCGATTACCTGTCGCGTGGAGCATTGAAGCAGCTTGAGGACCGCAACAAGCGCGAACTCAACGCGCGCGAGCGTTCGGGTATCATGGAAGCGCTGGCGAGTGCGCGGACGCTCATGCGCGACGTGCTGCTGACGCTTCAGGATGAGGCGGCAGACGTTGTGAACGAGGACGTGCGCGACACGATCGGGCGGCTTGCCGCCGCGACCAATGTTGCGGGTGCCACCCGGGCGCTCGAGGCGGTCACCACCGCTGAGCGCAACATCGCCAGAAACGTTACTCCCCAGCTGGCCATTGAGGTCATGCTGTTCGATATCAGGAAGGCACTGAAATGCCGTTAGTCGTACCCGTTAAGTTTACCTACGCCTCGCGCGACCTGTGGTTCGACCCACAGGATCTGGATATCCTCGAGGCCGATTATGCCATTTGTTCTACCGAGCGCGGAACCGAGATCGGCCTGGTCACGGCCGATCCCTTCGAGGTGCCGCTCGACGAAATCGGTCAGCCGCTCAAGCCCGTGTTGCGCGTGGCGAGCGACATCGACCTGCAGCTTGCCGACGACCTGGCCATCCAGGGCGACGAGGCGATGGTCGATTTCCGCCGTCTGGTCAAGGAACTCGACCTCGAGATGAAGCCGGTCGGCGTCGAGTACCTGTTTGGCGGCGAGAAGGCTGTGTTCTACTTTGCTGCCGAGGAGCGCGTCGATTTCCGTCAGCTCGTCAAGGACCTGTCCTCGACGCTGCACATTCGCGTCGACATGCGCCAGATTGGCGTGCGTGACGAGACCCGCCTGGTGGGCGGCTATGCCCAGTGCGGCCAGGAGCTCTGCTGCACGCGCTTTGGCGGACAGTTTGAGCCGGTTTCGATCCGCATGGCAAAAGAGCAGGACCTGCCGCTCAACTCGTCCAAGATTAGCGGCGTCTGCGGCCGCCTGATGTGCTGCCTGCGCTACGAGTTCGAGGCGTACAAGGACTTTAAGAGCCGCGCACCCAAAAAGAAGACGCTTATCGATACGCCACTTGGCAAGGCGCGCATCCAGGAATATGACACGCCGCGTGAGCAGCTGGTGTTGCGCCTGGAGAACGGCAAAGTCTTTAAGGTCAACCTAGCCGACATGACCTGCTCTGAGGGCTGCAAAAAGAAGGCCGCCGAGCAGGGCTGCAGCTGCCGCCCCGACTGCGTGACGCGCGATGTGCTCGAGCGCATCGAGTCGCCCGAGATGCGCCTGGCGCTTATGGAGCTCGACCGCGAGAACGGCGTCGACGTGGGCGATGGCCTGTCGAGCGCCGACCGTCTGGCCGGCACGTCGATGCCCAAGCGCCGCCGTCGCGATGCGGACGCCGATACCCGTGCCGGTCAGAGCCAGGGCGAGGGTCGCGGCCGCGGTAAGGGTCGCGGCAAGGCCGAGGCACCCGAGGCTGAGGAGGCTGCCGGTGGACGTCGCCGCCGCAAGCGCTCGGGTTCGGGCGATGCCGGCGAGGCCGCTCCCGCAGGCAAGAATTCCCCCCGCGAGCGCGAAGCTCAGCAGCCTCAGCAGCAAAATCGCGGCGGTGGCATGAATCCCACGCGCCGTCGCCGCCGCCATTTGTCGAGCGAGGAGCGCGAGGACGCCTTCCGCGCCGCAGCTGCTCGCGAAGCCGGTGCCGCCCCCAAGGGTGGTTCGGGTTCCGTTGCGCCTGCCGACAAGGGTGGCAAGCAGCGCAACGATGACGAGCACGCCTCGCGTCCGCGTCGTCGCCATTCCTCGGGCACGCAGCAAAAGCCCTCGGTGCCCTCCGTGGCCGATCAGGTCTCGGATGGCGAGGTCAAGGTCACGCGTCGTCGCCCCGGAGATGGCGGAGGGGCGGCTGCCAAGGCCGCGCGCGGCGCTGCTCGCGACGAACGCGAGTCGCGCGAAGATCGTGGTGGCGAGGGTTCGGCCGACCAGGGCCAGAAGCGCCGTCGCCGTCGTCGTTCCCGCAAGCCGCGTCAAGACGGTGGCGAGGGCTCGACCCAAAACTCGTCCGCACCGCAACCGCCCGCCGGCGAATAACGTCCGCGAGCGGATTTAGCCCGCCTTGCCCCGAGCGCATCGGGGTATCATAGCGCTGAATCAACAACCCTCCCTGCGACCGAGCGTAGGGAGGGTTGTGTCGTGAAGAGACATTTGGATGTGTTGGGATGCCTGCAAGGTGCCGGCATCCTACCGTTTGCGGACGAATTGCTACCGTTTGCCGAGCAGGCAGCGCACGAGGCGCTTGAGGCGTTGTCGCCCACGCGATGCGCCGGCTGCGAGCGCTCCGGCGCGCTTATTTGCCAAGACTGCTTGGCGGCGCTTGCGCTCATCGACCCGCGGCATAGCTGCACTCGATGCGGCGCCCCGTTTGGAGACTTGCTGTGCACCGAGTGCTCGGTCGAGGGTACGTCCTTGGCGATGGCCGAAGCGCTCGACCGGTGCCTGGCATGTGCTGTTTACACGCATCCGCTGCCGCGGATCATTAAAGCGTACAAAGACGCGGGCGAGCGACGCCTGGCGCCGTATCTGGCGGAGCTGCTATACGACACCGCCTTACACGCCCAGGTCGCGGCACCCGATCGCTTTGGCGGTGTGTTGTCCGGCGCCGATGCAGTGGTGTTTGTGCCTGCGACGGCGGCGGCGTTTCGGCGACGCGGCTTCGATCATATGGAAGCCATCGCGCGCCCATTTTGCGAGCTGTCGGGTGTTCCGTTGCTCGACGCCCTCGTTAAATACGGCCATGGCGACCAGCGTGAACTCGGTCGTGAAGAACGCCGTGAACGCGCCCGAGGCATGTACGAGACCGTTGAGGACGTGCGGGGCCGCCGCCTGCTGCTTATCGACGACGTTATCACCACGGGTGCGACGATGGCAGCGGCTTCGGCGGAACTCAAGCGCGCCGGTGCCGCGGCCGTTGATGGCCTCGCTATCGCACGCGTTTGGTAGGGGTGATTCATGTGGCGGTAACAATCAGGCAGTGCAACAAACCGGCAAAAGAGCAGCTAGCGGCTTCCGTGATCCTGACGGGCGCCTCGGCGTTGCGCATGATTCGAGCCGAGCGCCGGCAGATGGGCTACATCGGCTGGAAGGACCTTGAGCCCGAGGAGGAGCGCCGCGTGCTGTGTACGTCATCGCCTTCGACCGAGGATATCTATCTTTCCGACCTGGTGCGAATTGGAGCCAAAATTTCACTGAGCGATCGCGGGAAGTATCTGCCTCCTTACACCTCGCCTGTTGCGAATAGACTTGCAAAGGACAAGGACCAACCGGCAGACGTGGGCTACTTTGAAGTCGAGCCGGTGCTGACGCCCGATCGCCTGGCAGGTTACCTTGCGGCATGCAAGGGGAATGTGGCCAAACAGCTGCTGCGCCTGTGTCCCTACCTGTCGGAAAACCTGCGCTCGCCCATGGAGTGCATCATGCTCGCTCTGTTTTCGCTTCCGTTTTCCTATGGCGGATTTGCCTGCGGCCCCTTTAGGACCGACTACAAGATCGAGTTCGATGACCGCGCGCAGGCAATCTCGGGGATGCCACATGCAGTTTGCGATGCGTATCAGGAAGCAGCCCGGTTTGACCTGGAATACAACGGTGAGCTGGGCCATTCCTCCCGTAGGGGACGTATCCATGATGAAAAACGCAACACGGGCTTGATCACTATGGGAATCGAGGTCGCGACGGTCAACAACGAAATGCTCTGCGACATGGAAGCGATGGAAGCGCTCGCATGGCGCATCCACCAGCGCATGCGAAAGCGGTACCGGAATCGTGCCGATGCCCGCAGGAAGAAACAAGAGGCGTTGCTTAACACGCTGCGGGCGTGTTTTGGGCTTAAGCCGGTCTAATTCACGTCGAAAATAGGGGGTTAATCATATGCCCTGGCCAAAATATGGCAAATATGAGTACTGTCACTAAATCAGTAACAGCAAAATCAAGGAATTTAGGACTCGGAGGCGGCGTAAAGTAAGAAGATAATAAACAAATGTAGAAAAACTAAGCATCAAGTTGGCGGCACTGAGCGCAAAATCTGTCCGAGAGGCCAAAATTACCTGTTACTAAATTGGTAACAGTACTCATATTTGCCATTTTTTGGCCACGGCACCCTAAGACGGGTGTGTTGGGGCTTTCCATAGGGGAGCGACGGGCTCAATCAGAGCGCGTGCGGCCCGTCCTGACCTGCGAAATCTGTACTCGCGATGCGAATAACGTCCCTAACCTTAAACTTTAGCTTGAACTTAGCTATAATGCGCTACGTTCCTGCCAGGCTGTGGTTGCGGATGGGTGAAATGCCCACCCTAGTCCAAGACAGACGCGGTCAAAGGGATCCACGTAAGCGACCGCGTGCGCGCGGCGCGATCATGGCGCGTCCTAGATGTAAGCCGCACCGTCCGTTCTACTTTCTTTGGGGCAATACCGCCTCGCGGGCGAGCGGGCCAGTCGTGAAGGTGGCTACGGCTTCCCGAGCAAACACCCCGGTGCGCAAGTGTGGGGTCAAATACCAGGTCAGCTGGTGGGAACAACCCGTTATTCCGCGCAACGCACGGATTGTATACGACACAGAAGGCAGGGTAGTGGACATGGTGAGGGGCAGCTTGATGCACGCGGCTCGGTTGGGCGCTGGGACCGCGGCGGTCATCGCCGTATTGGGTCTGAGCGGATGCGCATTCAACCCGCTGTCCACGTTCACGACGCCAACGATCGACCAGATCGAGCGCGAGACCGTCACCCCTACGGTGTCGGACGATGCCCTGGTCACTCCCGGTACCCTTACGGTCGCCCTCGACACTTCCGATGCCCCGCAGGCCATGCAGGGCGCCGATGGTAACCTCACGGGCTACGCAGTTGACGCCGCTCGCGCTCTTGCAAGCCGCATGGGCCTCAAGGTCGCTTTTGTCGATGCGTCCTCGGCCGATTCCGCGCTTGGCGATAAAAAGGCCGACATCTTCATTGGCGATATCAATTCCACGAATGGCGACGTCAGCACGCTTGGCACATGCCTCTATGATGCTGCCGCCGTGTTCGGAAAGACCAGCGACGGTAAGTCGTTGAACGTCTCTACCGAAACGCTTAACACCGCCACCTTGGGTGTTCAGACTTCCTCGGCATCGCAGGAGGCACTCGCCAAACAGAGCGTCACGGCCAACCAAAAGACCTTCTCCAACATTAATGAGTGCTTTGAAGCGCTCGAGTCCGGCGAGGTCGACTATGTGATCTGCGATTCCACTGCCGGCGGTTACCTTGCACGTCTGATGAGCCAGATCTCTTACGTTGGCGCTCTCGAGACGCCCTCGACGCTCGGCGTTGCGGGCCTTGCTGCCAACGACGAGCTGTGCCGTGCCGTGAGCGATGCCCTCGACGGTATTACGGCCGACGGCACGCTCGAGGCGGTCCACTCTGTCTGGTATGGCACGATGCCCTACGACCTCACCACTAAGACGGTTTCAGGCGTTAGCGTGCAGTCGGGCGACTCTGAGTCCAGTGAGGCCATGTCCTCCGGCGATGAATCCTCCGATTCCAGCAGCGATGACTTGTCCTCCGAGAGCAAATCGTCCAGCCAGGAGGGCGCTATCACCGACGACGACATTAACAAGCTCAATAGCTAGTTATTGCTAGGGGTGGCGTCTCCTATGCGCTACGAGAGACGCCTCTTCACGGTTTCAACACGCATTGCCGGGCTTTCCCAACAGGGGAGCCCGGCTTTTTCGTTTCCGTAAAACCAGCAGGTCAAAGACATTTTTTAGGTGCAAAACCAAAGTCGCCGTCGCCCTCCTATAGCGCACTTTGCCACAGAAAAGTGCGAGACTTCGGTATGCGGTATCAAGCAATCGTTATTCGGGTCTTTAGGAATCCGCGTGATTAAATGCACGGCAATGGGTACATAGCCAGTACAGTAAGTCCCCGAGGCAGATTGGAGCCACGTATGGATATCAAGGTTTCTGGACGCAAGACGACGGTAACCGATGCTCTGCGTGCGCATGTGGATGAGAAGATCGGCGAGGCGCTCAAGGTTTTCGATATCGAGCCCATGACGGTCGACGTTGTACTTCGCTATGAGAAGAACCCCTCGAACCCCAACCCGGCAATCGTCGAGGTTACGGTTCGCATCCGCGGTTCGGTGATTCGCGTTGCCGAGCACGGTGCAGATATGTACGCCGCCATCGACCTCTCCGCCGATAAGGTCACCCGCCAGCTGCGCAAGTTCAAGACCAAGGTCGTGGACAACCGCCAGGGCGGTGCCAGCGCGGCGGATGTCGCACCGGTCGAGCGCGTCGAGGATCTGGCCGACCTGCTGTTGCCCGAGGAGGACGATGACCTGCTCGTCCGCGAGAAGGTCATCGATGTCACCCCGATGACTGAGGAGCAGGCGCTGGTGCAGACCGATCTGCTCGGCCACGACTTCTACGTGTTCGAGAACGCGACGACTGGCCTCATCAATGTGGTGTATCACCGTAAGAATGGTGGATATGGCATCATCAAGCCCCGTATCGAAACACTTGACGAGTAAAATACGTTAACTTGCATGAGTTAACGGCTGGCGGCCATCCCATGCGGATGGCCGCCTTTTTTACGTAAGGAGTCGCTTTGATGGACAAGGCTGCATCTACCGGCCATTCTGACCGCTGCCGCATCGTCGTCGATACCTGCTGCGACTTTAGCCCCGAGGTCGCCGCGAACCTCGATGTCGATATCTTGGGCTTCCCCTTTATCATCGATGGCGAGGAGCGCACGGACGATATCTGGTCGAGCATGAGCCCTAAGGAGTTCTACGACCGCATGCGCGCCGGCGCTCGCGTGTCTACTTCCGCCGTGTCACTCGGTCGCTATATCGAGTTCTTTACCGAGTGCGCCAAAGAGGGTACGCCCACGGTCTACCTGTGCTTTACCTCGGCGCTGTCGTCGAGCTACAACTCCGCGTGCCAGGCGGCAGATGCCGTGCGCGCCGAGTATCCCAACTTTGAGCTCTACGTGGTCGACAACGCTCTACCCTGCGCGACCGGCGCGCTCTTGGCGCTCGAGGCCGTGCGCCAGCGTTCGGCGGGACTGACCGCCAAGCAGCTGGTCGATTGGGCAAACGAGGCAAAGACCTACGTCCACGGCTACTTTACGCTCGAGAGCTTCGACGCACTGGCTGCCGGCGGCCGCATTCCGCCCGCGGCGGCGCAGCTCACGGCAAAGCTCGATGTCAAGCCCGAGCTCTCCTACGACCTGGCCGGTTCGCTGTCGCTGATCGGCGTCAACCGCGGCCGCAAGAAGGCGCTCAAGTCCATCCTCAAGTCGTTCCGCGAGAACTACGTGCCCGATCGCACCATGCCCATCGCCATCATGACGGCCGATGCCGAGAAGGACGGCGACTGGCTCGAGGCCGCCATCCGCAAGGAGGAGGGCTGCGCCGACGTCACGATCATTCGCAGCTCCGTGGGCCCCACCATCGGCTCGCACGTGGGCCCCGGCATGGTGGCCTGCGCGTTTTGGGGTAAGAACCGCGCCGAGAAAGCCTCGCTTTCCGACCGCATCGCGCGCCGTGTGCGCGGCGAGTAGACAGGCGCTACGACCACGGGCGCCCCGCAGCTCAAGCGCTGGCGCTGAGTATTCAACCTGGTAACAACACCCAACCCAAAAGGAAAGGTTTCATGGCAAATAAGCTCTCCGTCGCATTTATCGGCACCGGAATCATGGGTGCCCCCATCGCCGGTCACATCCTGGATGCCGGCTATCCCGTCACGGTCAACAACCGTACCAAGTCCAAGGCTGCAGCGCTCGTTGAGCGCGGTGCCGTCTGGGCCGATACGCCGGCAGATGCCGCGGCGAACGCCGACGTCGTCTTTACCATGGTGGGCTATCCCTCCGAGGTCGAGGAGCTCTACCTGGCGGGCGACGGACTGCTCGCGTGCACCAAGCCGGGCGCGGTCTTGATCGACCTCACCACGAGCTCGCCCGAGCTCGCCCGTGACATTGCCGAGGCCGCCCAGGTTTCTGGTCGCATGGCGTTTGACTGCCCCGTCACCGGCGGCGAGTCGGGCGCTATCGCCGGTACGCTCACGGCTATCGTGGGCGCTACCGAGAACGACATTGCGCCGGTCCGCGACATCCTTGCCACCTTTGCGGCCAACATCTGCTGCTTCGACGGCGCCGGCAAGGGCCAGGCTGCCAAGCTCGCCAACCAGGTGTCGCTGGGCGCCTGCATGGTCGGCATGGCAGACGCCATGGCATTTGCCGAGCTGAGCGGCCTTGACCTGGAAAAGACCCGCCAGATGATCCTGGGCGGTACCGGCAAGTCCGGCGCCATGGAGAGCCTGGCCCCCAAGGCGCTCGACGGCGACTACAAGCCCGGCTTTATGGTTGAGCACTTCATTAAGGACCTGCGCCTGGCGCTCGCTTACGCCGACGATCGCGAGCTCGCGCTGCCCGGTGCCGACGTGGCATTTACGCTCTACGACATGCTCGATGCCATCGGTGGCGCCAAGCTGGGTACCCAGGCCATCACGGTACTCTACAAGGAGGAGGCCGACGCCATCGCTGCCGGTCTGGACTGGTCGCAGTATCGTCCCGAGGAGCACAGTGCCCACGAGGACGGCTGCGGTTGCGGCGAGCACGGCGACGACCACGAGTGCGGTTGCGGCCACCACCATGGCGAGGACCACGAGTGCTGCGGCGGTCACGGCCATGACGATGGTCACGAGTGCTGCTGCGGCCATCATCACGAGGAGTAGCGCCCATGAGCTGGACGTTCGTGGTGCTTGCGCTGGTGCTCTTTCTCTTTGCGATCTACATCGGCTTTTTGTGCGGCCAGTGGGCTTGCGAAAAGCGCGTCATCACCAAGCGCGACTACTGGATTGCCAATTTTGCGGGTGCGGCGGCAGTCGTCCTGCTGACTTGGGTGTTCTCGCTGTTCCCGCTGGTGCAGTTTGCGCCGATCGGCTGGCTCGGCGGCTTTATCGCCGGTCTTAAGATGAGCTTTGGCGAGTCCGTCGGTCCGTGGCGCAAGCACGACGAGGTCTTCAACGTCAACAAGGCCCATCGCGCCGCCGCCGACGCGGGCGACGCCGAGGAGCGCCGCCGTGCACGCCGCAATGGCGCTGCCGACCGACAGCTCATCTCGGTCACCGATGACAGCAAGGGTGCTGGCAAGCACGCTAAGAAATAGTAAGAAGAGGTAACTATGGCAGAAAACAAAGACGAACAGCTCACCGACGAGGAGCTGGCACAGCTTCAGCTGGCAGAGGAGAACGAGAACGCCGTCGACCGTCTGGTCAAGGAGCTCGGCTGCCCCACGCGCCGCATCCGCCAGTTTGCCGCCCGCGTGCTGCACCTGCTTGCCGAGCGCGATCCGCAGCGCGTCGTGCCCTGCGTGCCCGCGCTGATCGAGGCACTCGACCGCCCCGAGGCTCAGACCCGCTGGGAGGCTCTCGATGCTCTGGCGGCACTCGCCACCACCTGCCCCGAGCAGATGGAGGACGCCTTTGAGGGCGCCGAGACCGCGCTGTTCGACGAGATTTCCTCCACGCTGCGCTATGCCGCCTTCCGCCTGCTGTGCGTGTGGGGTGCCACGAGCGTCGAGCGTTCGCGCGAGGCTTGGCCGATCCTGGACGAGGCCATCCAGTGCTACCACGGCGACCTCGAGTATCGCGACATGCTCGGTTGCCTGTACGAGTTTGGCCAGGGCGAGATCGACGCCGAGGTCGCCGAGAAGCTTGCGCTGCGCCTTAAGTTCGACGCCGAGAACGGCAAGGGCAGCTATCTCAAGGCCCGTTCGAGCGAGATTTGCGAAATGCTTGTTAAACGTTTTGGCCTGGATCTCTCCAAAAAGAAGAAGCGTGCTAGCGTTAAAAAATCTGACGACGCCGAAGACGAGGAGTAACAGATTATGGCGCACGATGTAGTCCTGATTCCCGGTGACGGTATCGGTCCCGAGATTGCGCAGGCCATGCGCCGCGTGGTCGAGGCCACCGGTGTCCAGATCAATTGGAATGTCCAGGAGGCCGGCGCCGGCGCCATGGACGAGTTCGGCACGCCGCTGCCCCAACATGTGCTCGATGCGGTCGAGCAGACCAAGGTTGCCATCAAGGGCCCCATCACCACACCGGTCGGCATGGGTTTCCGCAGCGTCAACGTGGCCCTGCGCAAACACTTCGACCTGTACGCCTGCGTGCGCCCCTGTCTGTCGCAACCGGGTGACGGCTCGCGTTTCCGCGACGTCGACCTGGTCATCGTGCGCGAGAACACCGAGGATCTCTACGCCGGCATCGAGTTCGATGAGGGCGCTGCCGAGGTCGAGGAGCTCTCGCGGCTCGTCGAGCGTTCGGGCCAAAAGACCTTCGCCGCCGATTCCGCCATCTCGATCAAGCCGATCTCTATCGCCAAGAGCCGCCGTATTGTGGAGTACGCCTTTGAGTACGCCCGCCGCTGCGGCCGCAAAAAGGTGACGGCCGTGCACAAGGCCAACATCATGAAGGCGACTGATGGCCTGTTCCTGCGCGTGGCTCGTGAGGTGGCCGCCAACTATCCCGATATCGAGTTCAACGACAAGATTGTCGACGCCACCTGCATGGGCCTGGTCCAGAACCCCAATGACTTCGATGTCCTGGTGCTGCCCAACCTGTACGGCGATATCGTGAGCGACCTGTGCGCCGGCCTGGTGGGCGGCTTAGGCATGGCCCCCGGCTCCAACATCGGTGCCGACTGCGCCATCTTCGAGGCAACGCACGGCTCCGCGCCCGATATCGCTGGCCAGGATATCGCCAACCCCACGGCCGAGATCCTCTCTGCTGCGATGATGCTCGACCACCTGGGCGAGAACGATGCTGCCAATCGCATTCGCGCCGCCGTATCTGCCACGCTCGACGAGGGCGAGCAGGTTACCGGTGACGTACGTCGTGCCCAGACCGGCTCCGTTGAGGGCGCCGTGGGCACGCAGGCCTTTGCCGATGCCGTTATCGCGCACCTGGTCTAAGGTATGCACGCTGCAAACGCCTAAATAGTACTTAAGTGTTTGCGTATAACCTAAGAATCAATACGCCCGGCGCCTCGTCGGGCGTATTCTATTGGGGACTATGTTTCCTAACAAGGAGTAATTGATATGGGTCTGATTCAAAAGAAGGACGAGAAGGACGAGATCGACGGCATCCAGATCATCGAGCGCGGCGAAGGCCCCGACGGTGACGAGGACGAGAAGATCGATCTGGTCGCCGGCACGTCTGCCGAACATATCGCCGCTGGCACGACCGCCGAGGAGGAAGACGCTCGCCTGGAGGCAAAGATCGCCGCGGACGCTGCCGACGAGAACCTCATGCCCGAGGAGCAGGACGAGGATGACTCCGATGCGGACGACTATGCATCCAAGCACAAGAAGACGATGATCGCCGCCTTCGTGGTTGCAGTCGTGATCGCTGCCGTGGTCGGCTTCTTTATCGGCAACGGTGGTTTTGGCGGCAAGGGCGTCGGTTCGTCGACCCTGACCGAGGACCAGCTCGATTCGACCGTGGCAAGCTATAGCTACAACGGCAAGAAGAGCGACATCACCGCGCGTGAGGCCATCGAGAGCCAGTACAGCCTTGATACCGTCAAGGACGACGACGGCAACTACACCGCTCCGTCTGCCGACGTTATCCTGTCCTACGTGCGCAACCAGATTCTGCTGGACGCTGCCGAGGACGAGGGCATTACCGTTTCTTCCAAGGAAATGAAGCAGTACGCCGAGGATTCCATCGGCACCTCCGACTACAAGACCATGGCCACGCAGTACGGTGTTTCCAAGGACCAGGCCAAGCAGATCGTCCGCCAGTCTGCGACGCTGCAGAAGCTCTACAAGAAGAAGGTGGGCGATAGCTCCGCAAGCATGCCGACCGCTCCGACCGAGCCTGCTGACGGCAACGAGGAGACCGCGAGCAAGGACTACGCCGACTACATCATCAACCTTGCCGGCGATGAGTGGGATAGCTCAAAGGGCACCTGGAAGGACGCCGACAGCACCTATGCTAAGGCCTTTGCCGACGATGCCTTTACGGCCGATAGCGCTACCTATAAGCAGGCCATGACCGCCTATTACACTGCTTACCAGCAGTATTCTTCGCAGGCTTCGAGCGCCAGCTCCAAGTGGACCGAGTATGCTAACGGCCTCTACGCCAAGGCCAACATCAGCATCTACGGCCTGTTTGCGTAAGGTTTGCCTGCACTACTGCGCGCTAACCGATTTACCTGGTCAAGCCCGCTAGGACGACAACGTTCTAGCGGGCTTTTTGTTACCGAAACCACTAGGGTAGGCCTCGCGCCCGCGCAAATGCTTCATCGGGTTTCCCTAATTCATCTGGGAAAACAACTGCAAGCGATTGCAAGTAACCGGTGAACGGTCGAAAACTACCGTTCACCGATAATCTCAAAACTGGTTCTAACTGGTATTAAGTCAAAAAGACCAATTCACATATCTTCACAATGACCTGCAATTTTTCTACACGCTATTTTTAGCCGCCCTGCGTTGTTCAGACACAAAAATAGTTCCGATCTTTTGCCAAAGCATTTCCAAACGGTTTCAAAACCGCAGGTAGAAGTGTTAACGAGCGGTGAACGGTCGATTTTTTACCGTGAGCGGTGCAAAAACGTTTTACTGTATGAATCAACGAAAGCAACCTCTTCTGTGGTGATATAGTGACAACACGTCACGTGGTTACTACCAGTTTAGAAACCACTGGTCTTCAAAGAACGCTTTCTAAGAAGCTTTAAGGGCGAGCGCCCGCTGGCTTTCGAAAATCATCGGACTCAGATCGTACACACCTTCGGAAGGGAAATTTGAATGGTTGGCTTTATTCTTACCGGTCATGGACAGTTCGCACCCGGCCTTGCAAGCGCTATCGCTATGGTTGCCGGCGACCAGCCTGCTTTTACCGTCGTTCCTTTTGAGGGCGACCAGGCCGCATCCTACGGTGAGGATCTCCGCGCCGCTATTACTGCCATGCGCGAGGAGTGCGATGGCGTGCTCGTCTTTACCGACCTGCTTGGCGGCACCCCGTTCAACCAGTCGATGATGATTGCCCAGGATGTCGACAACGTCGAGGTTCTGACTGGCACCAACCTTCCCATGGTTATTGAGCTTCTGTTCCTCCGCGGCAATGCCACGCTCGCCGAGCTTGGCGAGCAGGCAGTGACCGTTGGCCAGACGGGCATCACCGCCCAGACGGTCGCTTCTGTTGCCGGCTCCGAGGAAGAGGATATCTTCGGCGACGAGGACGGCATCTAATGGCCGATTTCGGAGCCAGCGTCTTGAGCTCCTCGGTCGCCCTTTTAGGCCTGCTTGTCATCATGGGCTTGATTTACACCATCTGGTCGCAAATCAACATGAAGAAGAAGCAGAAGTACTTCAAGGAGCTGCACACCGAGCTCAAGCCGGGTCAGGAGGTTCTTTTCGCCGGCGGTATCTACGGAACCGTAAAAGGCATCGAAGGCGAAAAGGTCCAGATCAAAGTCCGATCCGGAGCCGTCGTAGACGTTTCGCGTTACGCGATTCAGGAGATCAAGTAACTGTCGTCAGCAAATAACGAAAGGAAGCTGATCAACATGGCAGAACCCAACATTCTTCTTACCCGCATCGATAACCGACTGGTTCATGGTCAGGTTGCCACCCAGTGGAACTCCACTCTGGGCTCCAACCTCATCCTCGTCGCCAACGACGACGTGGCGACCAACACCATGCGCCAGAACCTCATGAAGATGGCCGCTCCCGCCGGCGTCGCTACGCGTTTCTTCTCTCTGCAGAAGACCATCGACGTCATTGGCAAGGCGAGCCCGCGCCAGAAGATCTTCATCGTGGCCGAAACACCGGAAGACGTGCTTACGCTCGTCAAGGGCGGTGTGCCTATAAAGAAGGTAAACATCGGCAACATGCACATGTCGGAAGGAAAGCGCCAAGTCGCCACCTCCGTCGCAGTTAACGACGAGGATGTCGCTGCGTTTAAAGAGCTGCAGGAATTGGGGGTGGAGTTGGAGATCAGGCGCGTTCCGAGCACGCCTGTTGAGGACACGAGCAAGCTCTTCTCGTAATCCTCATGATCCACGTTGTCAGGAATGAAAACCTGACATTCTGTACGTGAAATCCAAAGTGCGTACATACATTTTGAAAGGAGGAGCAAGATGGAATACTCGATCATCCAGGTCGCTCTGGTCTTCATCGTCACGTTCGTCGCGGCAATCGACCAGTTCAACTTCCTCGAGTCTCTCTATCAGCCCATCGTCACCGGCGCCGTCATCGGTCTTATCCTTGGCGACCTCAACACCGGTCTTCTCGTGGGTGGTACTTATCAGCTCATGACGATCGGCAACATGCCGATCGGAGGCGCTCAGCCGCCTAACGCCGTCATCGGCGGCATCATGGCAGCCATTCTCGCTATCGCTACGGGCCTCGAGCCCAACGCGGCAGTCGGCCTTGCCATTCCGTTCGCTCTGCTTGGTCAGCTCGGCGTTACCCTGGTCTTCACGCTTATGTCGCCGCTCATGTCCTCCGCGGACAACATGGCTCACAACGCTGACACCAAGGGTATCGAGCGTCTGAACTACTTCGCCATGGCTCTGCTCGGCCTGATCTTCGCTGTCGTCGTCACCCTGTTCTTCATCGCTGGCGCTACCATCGGTCAGACCATCGCTTCCGCCATCCCGACTTGGCTGCAGACCGGTCTCTCCGCTGCAGGCGGCATGATGCGCTTCGTCGGCTTCGCCGTCCTGCTCAAGGTAATGATGAACCGCGATATGTGGGGCTTCTTCCTCATGGGCTTTGGCCTCGCGCTCATCACCGTTGCCAACGATTCGCTGGCAACCCCTGCTCTGCTCATCCTCGCTCTCATCGGCTTCGGCATCGCTTTCTGGGACTTCCAGCAGCAGACCGAGCTGAAGGGTGCAGCTGTTTCTGACGGAGGTGACTTCGAAGATGGCATCTAATGAGTATGTGATCCCGGAGCACTACGAGGATCTCACTCCTGCTCCGCAGCTCGACCAGAAGACCCTCAACAAGATGGCTTGGCGCTCCTGCTTCCTGCAGGCCTCGTTCAACTACGAGCGTATGCAGGCCGCTGGCTGGCTCTACTCCATCATCCCCGGTCTGGAGAAGATCCACACCAACAAGAACGACCTCGCGGCTTCCATGAGCCACAACCTGGAGTTCTTCAACACCCACCCGTTCCTCGTCACCTTTGTTATGGGCATCGTGCTTTCGCTCGAGCAGAACAAGGTTGACATCCCCACGATCCGCGCCGTCCGCGTCGCCGCAATGGGCCCGCTCGGTGGTATCGGTGACGCCCTGTTCTGGCTGACGCTCGTGCCTATCACGGCCGGCATCACCTCCAACATGGCCATCAACGGCAACGCCGCTGCACCGATCATCTTCCTGGTGATCTTCAATGTCGTCCAGTTCGCTCTGCGCTTCTGGCTCATGAACTGGTCCTACAAGCTTGGCACCAGCGCTATTGACGCTCTGACTGCCAACATGCAGGCCTTCACGCGTGCCGCTTCCATCATGGGCGTCTTCGTCGTCGGTTGCCTGGTCGTCACCATGGGTGGCACCCAGATCAACCTCCAGATCCCCAACGGCACCACCCGTGGCCTCTCCGCTACTACCGTGATCGTCTCCGAGAAGGAGGCCGAGAACTTCACCGGTATGGAGGGCATCGATACCGAGACCGCTGAGGCCGGTACCATCGCCATGACCGATGAGGACGGCAACGCCCTCACCGCCTCCGATGCCGACGGCAACGCTGTCGAGTGCGGCGTCACCGATCTGGGCAACGGCATGGAGTCCGTTACCTACGGCACCGTTACCGAGGATCCGGTCAACTTCTCTGTTGCCGACACCCTCAACACCATCGTGCCGAAGCTCGTCCCGCTTATGCTTACGCTGCTGCTTTACTACATGTTCGCTAAGCACAGCTGGACCCCGACCAAGGGCATTCTGCTGCTCTTCGTCCTCGGCATCCTGGGCGCTGGCCCGCTTGGTCTCTGGCCGAGCATCTGGTAAGGCTCTAGCTTGAGGGGTGTGTCCCTACGCGGCTCACACCCCGACCCCTTAAGCCATGTGTATGTTAAAAGCCGCGTGCTCGAAAGAGCGCGCGGCTTTTGTTTTCTTGTTGATTTGGGTGTGGCAGACAGATAATGCTAAACACCCAAGGTAGTAGCCGAGTTTGAGAAAATGGGAGGATAGGATGGCGATCGGAGCGCGTAAGCAACCGCTGTACGATCAGCTGGTCGATATTCTGACCGAAAAGATCGACCATGAATATCGCGCCGGTGACATGATTCCTTCCGAGCGCGAACTATCGGAGCGCTATGGTCTCTCGCGCACTACGGTACGCCTGGCTCTGCAGGAACTGGAGCGTTTAGGATTGGTGGTTCGGCAGCACGGTCGCGGTACCTTTGTGACCGACCGTTCGGCAAAGGCAACCAATCTTATGCAGTCCTACAGCTTTACCGAGCAGATGCGCGCGATGGGTCGCGACCCCGAGACCACGATTCTCGAGTTTTGCGAGATGGAGGCCGATAAGAATCTGGCCGAGCATATGGGATTGCGTATCGGCGATCGCATTTTTAAGCTCAAGCGCCTTCGATCTGCCGACAACATGCCCATGATGGTCGAACGCAGCTATCTACCGGTTCGTCAGTTTCTGTCCCTAAAGCGACCGCTGCTGGAGCGTAAGCCGCTTTATGATGTGATTGAGCAAGACTTTCAGCAAAAGATACGCGTGGCCGAAGAGGAGTTCTATGCGAGCATAGCCCGTCCCACCGACGCTCACCTTTTGGGAATTGTCGAGGGCTCGCCTGTGCTCGATTTGGTCAGGACTACGTATAACGAGTCAAACGAGGTTGTGGAGTATACACTCTCGGTTGCTCGTGCCGATCAGTTTAAATACAAGGTTTACCACCAGCGTAGCGACTAGTGTTCGCATCGTATCCATATGATGATTCTTTGCATTTAACTGGTTACTACCAGATAACCAACTGAAGTGTATAATTGCACGTCAGAGGATTACTTCTAGAGAGAGGTATTAGAAATGTTCGAGAAGAGTGTCGAGGAGCTCACCGAGCTCGGCGCCCAGATCACCACGGCCGAGATTGCTCAGCAGCCCGAGCTTTGGCGTGATACGCTCAACATCTATCGCGAGAACAAGGAGGCCATCGAGGCCTTCCTGGCCGAGGCTCGCGCTATGGGCGAGGGCCGTCTGTCCGTTGTCTTCACCGGTGCCGGTACGTCCGACTACGTTGGCGATACCTGTGCCCCGTACCTGCGTCACGCTGGCAACACTGATCTCTACGACTTTAAGCCCATCGCCACGACCGACATCGTGAGCGCCCCGCGTGACTTCCTGCGCGCCGAGGATCCCACGCTCGTGGTTTCCTTTGCCCGCTCTGGCAACAGCCCCGAGAGCCTTGCTGCCGTTGCCGTTGCCAAGGAGCTCGTCCACAACGTCAAGTTCCTCAACATCACCTGCGCTCCCGAGGGCAAGCTCGCCGTCGAGTCCGCCGATGATCCCAATGCGCTGACGCTGCTCATTCCGCGCGCCAACGACAAGGGCTTCGCCATGACCGGTTCTTATTCCTGCATGACCCTGCTCTCCACCCTTATTTTCGACACTGCCTCTGACGAGCAGAAGGCCGAGTGGGTCGAGACCATCGCCAAGATGGGCGAGGAGGTCATCTCCCGTGAGCCCGAGATCGCCGATTACCTGGCTGGCGACTTCAACCGCGTGACCTACTTGGGTTCTGGCTCCTTCGGTGGCCTTGCCCAGGAGAGCCAGCTCAAGATCCTCGAGCTCGCTCACGGTCTGGTCGCTACTTCCTACGACACCTCCATGGGCTATCGTCACGGACCTAAGTCCTTCGTCGACGATAAGACGCTCGTCTTCGTGTTCGTCAACAACGACGCCTACACCCGTCAGTACGACATCGACATCCTCAACGAGATCGGTGGCGACGAGATCGCTCAGCACACCATCGCCGTTCAGCAGGAAGGTGCCACCGTCTATGAGGGTGAGTCCTTCACCTTTAAGGGTTACGAGGCACTTCCCGAGGGCTACCTTGCTCTGCCGTTCGTGATGTTTGCCCAGGCTATCAGCCTGCTCAACTCCGTGCGCGTGGGCAACACGCCCGATACGCCGAGCCCCACCGGCACGGTCAACCGCGTGGTTAAGGGCGTGACGATTCACCCCTTCACCGCTTAATCGCGTCCCCCTGTAAGGGCGCCCGTCCGCTCATAACGGCGGGCGGGCGCTTTTTGTTTTACGTGAGCTGGGTATAAGCATCACCACAGTCAACTGCTTTGGAAGCAAGGAGTGCATATGAGCACATACGCAATTAAGGCTGACAAGTTCTTCTTGCCGGCAGGCCCGCAACTGGGCGGCTATCTTATGGTCGAGGACGGCGTCTTTGGCGCCTGGCAGGCCGACGAGCCCTCTTGCGAGATTAAGGACTACACGGGATCGTGGATCGCACCGGGTATGGTCGATACTCACATCCATGGCTTCTACAACCACTCAACTACCGATAACGATCCCGAGGGCATCGATATCAGCTCAACCGAGCTCGCCCGTCGCGGTACCACCAGCTGGCTGCCCACGACGTTCACCGATGGCGTCGAGCAGATCAAGGACGCCTGCGCCGCTATCGCCAAGGCGGACGAGGGCCGCGGCCCCGACTTCTGCGGTGCTCGCATTCAGGGCATCTACCTGGAGGGCCCCTTCTTTACCATGAAGCATGTGGGCGCACAGAACCCCGCTTATCTTATCGACCCCTCCGAGGAGGTCTTCGATCAGTGGCAGGAGGCTGCGGGTGGTCGCATCGTTAAGAGCGCCATGGCGGCCGAGCGCGACGGTGCCGCTGCTTATGCGGCTGCTCTGAACGCCAAGGGTGTGGTGACCAGCATCGGTCACTCCGACGCCACCTACGATGAGTGCATCGCCGCCATCAACGCCGGTGCCAGCTGCTTTACGCATACCTATAACGGTCAGCGCGGCCTGCATCACCGTGAGCCCGGTGTCGTGGGCGCTGCCATGTCCACGCCCGAGACCTACGCCGAGATCATCTGTGACGGCAAGCACGTAAACCCTGCCGCCATCAAGGCACTGCTGCAGGCAAAGGGCTGGCAACACACGGTGCTCATCACCGACTGCCTGGGTTGCGGCGGCATGCCCGAGGGCAGCTACACCAGTGGTGGCATGGACGTCATCATGAAAGACAACCTGTGCTGGCTCGCTGACGGCAAGAGCATTGCCGGCTCGGTGCTCACGCTTGCCCAGGGCGTCAAGAACATCGTCGACTGGGGCATCGCCAGCGCCGATATCGCCATTCGCATGGCAACCGAGGTGCCGGCACGCTCCGCGCACATCGAGGATAAGTGCGGCAGCATCATGCCGGGTCGCGACGCCGACTTTGTCGTGTTCGACCATGAGCTCACCCTCGTCGAGACGTATGTTGGCGGCCAGAGCGTCGGCAACGCCTTTACCGAGTAACGATAGAAAAAGACGGCGGGCCCGAATCTGCTCGGACCCGCCGTATGGGTTAAACGCTCAAAAGCACCTTCACAGTTACAGCTTGTTAGCGATCTTCTTTGCCGTGCGCTTGACGCCGGCCACAAGACCTCCCGCAGGATGCTCCTTTTCGTAGGCTAGACGCTTCTCACGCTTGGCGTACTCTTCGACGATGATGTCGCCATACTCGTCTTCGATCTTGTCGAAGAAGTCGACGGCGCCCTTAATTTCCTCGGCGGTCGGGTGTCCCTTTTGGACACCGCCGGCGAGCTTGAACGGCCCCCACGTATCAAAACCGGGGCAGCCGTAGACACCCATAAAGATGGCCTGCTTCATGCGGCAGATGCCATCGATATCCTTGCCGTACCACTTGTTTTTGCCACCGTAGGTCATGAGGCCAAACACCTTGTCTTGCGGCTGCAGCACATTGGTGAGCACGCGTGCCATATCTTTGTCGATCTCGGAGTAATAGATGCCCGTGGCGACGCCGATTAGATGATATTCGTGCAGGTTGGGGTACTCGTTTTTGCCGAGTGACTTCACGTCGAGGGTATCGATCTCGGGGTGCGCCTCGACGATGGCGTCCACGAGCTTTTTCGTATTGCCGTGATGGCGCGAGGCGTAGAGGATGATGGTTCGCATAAGAAGGCCTTTCAGCTGTAATTGCATCAATGTCTGTATGGTACCCCGTTACATGGCGGGGATACCGGACGCATCGATGAACGTGCGGGTTTGTCCTTTGGTCAGGGCCGAGACGGGTTCTTGCGAGCAAAAAAAGCAGTTGTTCGAAAGGATGGATAATGGAATACGCTCTTTCCAACGATTCGATTTCTATTAAGGTGTCCACGGCTGGCGGTTCGTTTACCTCGATTGAGGCCGGAGGTCGCGAGTATCTGTGGCAGGGCGATCCCGCCGTGTGGTCTGGCCAGGCACCGATTTGCTTCCCGATTTGCGGAGGCTTGCGCGACAACAGCGCCATGACGTTTGCCGGGCATCATGTAAAGCTCGCTCGCCACGGGTTTGCGCGCAAACAGGAGTGGAGGCTGCTGAGCCAAGGCGAGAACGAGCTGGCGATGTGCCTGGCTTCGGAGGATAACGCCGCGCTGCTGAGCGATTATCCCTACCCGTTTAAACTTGTCGCCCGCTATACGCTCGAGGACGCCGCCGTGCGTGTCTCCTATGAGGTTACCAACGAGGGTACCGAGGACATGCCGTTCTTTATCGGCGGTCATCCCGGCTTTAGGTGTCCGCTCGATGAGGGCGAGGCCTATACGGACTACGAGTTGCGCTTTGAGAAAGACGAGGCTGCGGAGCTCTGCACCGCCGTTCCCTCGACTGGATTGATTGACGTGGCAAACCGCTCCAAGAACCCAATGGTGGGAAAGACGCTGCCCCTGTCGCACGAGCTCTTCGATTTTGCGGAGACCATCTTTGACGTGCTCGAGAGCCGTCAGGTTACGCTTTCTAAGAAGGGGGAGGACAAGGGCGTCCGCCTGAGCTTTGAGGGCTTCCCGTATCTCATTGTGTGGAGTAAGCCCGAGGGCGATTATGTGGCAGTTGAGCCTTGGGGCGGCCTTTCGACCTGTTCCGATGAGGATGACGTGCTTGAGCACAAGCGCGGCTGCCTTGTCGCCAAGCCTAAGGAGACCGTCGTTCGCTCGTTCACGATTGAGATTCTGTAATTCCGTTTTTGTCGACTCGTATCGCGAGGCACAAGGAGCCTGCGAGATAAGGAGCTAAAAATGATCCTCACCGTTACGATGAACCCGTCTGTCGATACGCGCTATCAGCTCGATGAGCTCATTATCGACGACGTCAACCGCGTGACGCCCGAAAAGACCGCCGGCGGCAAGGGCCTTAACGTGGCCCGCGTCCTAGGCCAGCTGGGCGACGACGTTGTGGCAACCGGTCTGCTCGGTGGACACATGGGCGCCTACATGGCCGAGCTCATGGATGTCAACGGCATCAAGAATGATTTTGTACCCATCAAGGGCGAGACTCGTATTTGCCTCAACATCCTCCACGCCGGCAACCAGACCGAGCTGCTCGAGAGCGGCCCGACGATTGCCCCCGAGGAGCTCGATGCCTTTACCGCCAAGTTTACCGAGCTTGCGGGCAAGGCCGACGTCGTCGCTATTTCGGGATCGCTGCCCCGCGGTGTCGAGGCAGACTATTATGCCAAGATCACGGCCATTGCCGAGAACGCCGGTGCCAAGGTGCTGCTCGATACCTCGGGCGCTTCGCTTGAGGCTGCGCTCAAATCCGAGGTCAAGCCCGAGCTGGTCAAGCCTAACCTGACCGAGATTAACGGCCTTCTGGGCACGAGCTTTACCACCGACGATGTGGACGAGCTCCGTGCCGCGCTCGCCTCTGACGCCCGTTTCTCCGATATCCCCTGGGTCGTCGTGTCCATGGGCGCTGCCGGCTCCGTTGGCTTCCACAATGGCCGTGCGTTCCGCGCAAAGACGCCCGATATCCCTGCCGTTAACGCCACGGGCTCTGGTGACTCCACTATCGCAGGCTTCGCACATGCCATCGCTGCTGGCGCAGACGACGAGACGGTGCTGCGTACCGCCAACACGTGCGGCAAGCTCAACGCCATGGATCCCATGACCGGCCATCTGGTCATGGACCGTTGGGACGAGGTCTACAACGGCGTTGTCGTGACCGAGCTGTAGGAGCTTGGGCGTCGGTCCCGGCATCGGTTGCTTGCTTGTGGTTAGAGCCGATGACAAGTGCGGTAGCATTATGCCGGGGCGCGACGCCGATGCCGTCGTGTTCAATCCCGACCTTAGCCTGGTCGAGACGTATGTGGGTGGCAACAGCGTCGGTAACGCGTTTGCCGAGTAGCCGCCAAAGAAACGATCCGAGAGGGGATTTAGATGATTTACGGTGCACTGGGCGATATCGAGGAATACCGCGGAATGCTCAAAGGCCTCGACGTGCTGATCGATTGGCTCGAGGAGAACGATCCGGCGGAGCTCGAGGTTGGCAGCCATCCGATTCTGGGCGACAAGGTCTTTGCGAACGTCATGGCTCCCACGACGCGTCCCGAGGCCGAGGCTCACTATGAGACGCATCAGCGCTATCACGACCTGCAGATTGACGTCGAGGGTCGCGAGGCCTTTAAGGTCGCCACGGGCAGCCTGACGCTGGTTCAGGAGTTTGACGAGAAGGACGACTACGATCTGGTCGATTCCGACGCCTCGATCGCCGGCGATCTTGCCGACGACAAGTTCGCACTGTTCGTTGCCGGCGAGCCCCACATGCCCACGCTCGAGTTCCCGGGCGATGGCGCACAGCCGGTCAAGAAGATCTGCTTTAAGCTGCTTGCAGACGCTTACTGGGAGGAGTAGCGCACTGCTCGTGAGCTAGCGTGGTTCCCCTTGGGAAGCGCGTTTAAGCCCCGCTGATCGCGGTTCCTTTGGGGATTGCGATCAGCGGGGCTTGTTGTTGAGTAGGGGAGTTATAGGCGGCGTTGTGCTTGGATTGGCGGATGTTCGCCTGAAATCGGCAACAAAAAAGCCGCCCGAAGGCGGCTGTCTTGTGCAATGGAGCCAGCGACCGGGCTCGAACCGGTGACCCCCGCTTTACGAGAGCGGTGCTCTACCAACTGAGCTACGCTGGCGGCCATGTGGTGACACAACTGAGGCGTCAACGGCTGTCTATGATACGGGACATTGCACATCCGCGCAAGTGTTCTGACGGCTTTTCTCACTTTAAATGCACTAATATTGGAGACGCGATGTCTCGCTCTTACGGGTCTCAAACAGAATGGGGCTGCCATGGCTCAATCCAAGATCCTTCTCACACGTATCGACGACCGTTTCATTTACGGGCAAGACGTTGAGCTGTGGAACGAGACTGTGGGTTCCAATCTTGTCTTAATCGTCAACGATGAGATCGCGGCGGATTCGCGCCAATGGGCACCCATGAGGGCGGCGGCGCCAGAAGGCGTTTGGATGCGGTTTTTCTCGGTGCAAAGGACCGTCGACATCATTCATACCGCAACGCCGCGTCAATGGACTCTGATCATGGTGGCCTCACCCGCCGATGCGCTCGCGCTGGTTAAGGG
>ERZ833608.763-NODE-763-length-25072-cov-52.066395_pt1 | contig 25072 bp, 18 predicted proteins | sample MGYA00519694_ERZ833608 | MGnify/ENA primary metagenome ERZ833608 (study PRJEB31850, sample SAMEA3708742) | human gut metagenome | biome: human gut; feature: human-associated habitat; material: faeces | place: China | collected 2014 ... | reverse complement strand
TGGCCTTGTCCCAGTTCGCCACTTCGTAGGCGCTCAGAGGGATGTAGTACCCAAAAGGCACAAAGTAACTGGCAAGCGGCGGCATAAAAGCAGAAAACAGCCCCACCAGTGCCCCTACGATGCCCATGCAGAGCGCCGGCAGGGGATTGCCCACCCACAGCATCAGCAGAAATTCGCCAAAGAAGAGCATTGTGTCCACCGCCAGCGTGCAGATGAATAGGTAGACCAGCTGCCCAGTGGGAAAGGCTTCGGTATAACCATGAACGCGCCCCAGCACCGGAACGCAGGCCAGCTCCAGCACCGCGACCAGCAGCACCTCCAGTACCCCAAAGACCGCTTTGCCTGCAAACAGGCTGCGGCGGCTCTGCAGGGTGTAGAGAAGCTTGGTGGTGTTGCCTTTGATCTCCATATCCCACAGCCGGGAGGCCAGTACTGCCATCATCACCGGCATCAGAATGGCTTCAATGACGGGCAGGCTGTAAAGCAGGGCGCTGTAACCGTTGGCAAGTTCCTCCGGGTCTGCCGGGGCAAGGCCGCCCACCCACAGCACGACAATGCCGGGAATGAGCAGGCAGAGGGCGAGGTCGTGGCGACGGTGGGCTTTTTGCAGTTCTGCACGGAAAGCTGCCATCTTACGCCACCTCCCCGCTGGTCTGGGTCAGGCTGAGGAAGATGTCCTCAAGGCTCTTTGTCTGTGCAGTCAGTCCAACCACGCCCACGCCGCTTTCGGCAAGGGTACAGACCAGTGCCGCCAGCGCTTCGTCCGGCAGCGGGGGCAGCTGCAGGGTATCCGGCTGGTCTGCCAGTGTAGCAGCCTTTACCCCCTGCCGCTGCAGGACGGCTGCGGCGTTGGAAACGTCCAGCACCCGCAGCAGAATGCCGCCGCGGCTGTGCTTTTGCAGCTGCTGCAAGGAGCCCTCGAACAGCAGTTTGCCGTGGTTCAGGATGCCCACCTGATCCACCATCTGCTCGATCTCGCCCAGCAGGTGGCTGGAGATCAACACAGTGGCTCCGGTGGTCTGCGGCATGGAAGCAATCAGGCTGCGCATCTCCTGAATACCCGCCGGGTCCAGACCGTTGGTGGGCTCGTCTAAAATCAGCAGCTTGGGGCTGCCCAGCAGCGCCATGGCAATGCCCAGCCGCTGTTTCATGCCAAGGGAATACTGCCCCACCTTCCGGTCAGCGTCTTTTGTCAGGTGCACGATCTCCAGCACCCGGCTGATGTCCTTCCAGTCCACGTCTTTCAAGTCAGCCACGATGGAAAGGTTTTCCCGAGCAGTCAGGTGCAGGTAACCGGAGGGGGATTCGATCAGACTGCCGGTCTGCCGCAGCAGGGCAATGCGGTTTGCTTCGTTCAGGGTGTGCCCCAGCAGTTCCACGCTGCCGCCGGTGGGGTGTACAAGCCCCAGCAGCATCTTCATGGTGGTGGATTTGCCCGCACCGTTGGGGCCTAAAAAGCCGTAAACACAGCCCTCCGGGACGGTCAGGTTCAAATGATCCACCACCGGACGGCCATGGTAGCTTTTGCAAAGGGCATGGGTCTCGATCACAGGTTTCATAAATGGTCTCCTTTCGCATTCATGGTTTTCGGAACGATGCCAGAATACACCCGCTGCCTTAAACTGACCGGAAGCGCAACTTAATTTACCCTTAAATTTGCAGGTGTTTTCCGCTGCGGCGCAAAAAGTGTGGTATAGTAAAGGCGGGAAAGGAGAACTGCCCTTATGGATACCATTTATGATGCAAAGCTTCTCATTGTGGATGACAACGCCGAGCTGCTGGCACTGCTGTGTGAGCAGCTGCGGGGCGCAGGATATGGACATATCAGAACCGCCCAAAGCTGCGCCGCTGCCCGCGCCTGTTTTGCGGCAGAGCAGCCGGAGCTGATGATCCTGGATATCAACCTGCCGGATGGGGATGGATTTTCGCTGTTCCGGGCGCTGCGGGCAAAAGCGGATGTCCCGGCGCTGTTCCTCTCCGCGCGGGATGCGGATGCCGACCGTCTGTTCGGGCTGGGTCTTGGCGCAGATGACTACCTGACCAAGCCCTTTCTGATGCAGGAACTGCTGCTGCGGGTGCAGCATATTTTGCAGCGGGCGTACCGGGCAGAGCTGTCCCGTACAAAACCGGCACCTTTGCAGCTGGGGGAGCGGTGCGTAGACCTGAATGATGCCATTGTTACCCTGCCAGAGGGCAAAACACTGGCGCTGACCGCTACCGAGCTGGCGCTGCTGCGGAAATTGGCAGAGAACCGGGGACACATCGTTACCTACGATGCCCTTTGTGCTGCGGTCTGGGGCGCAGATTACTATGGCTACGAGAACAGTCTGGGGGTACATATCCGGCATCTGCGGGAGAAGCTGGAAGCCGAACCCGGTGCGCCGCAGTTTCTGCGGACGGTACGGGGCATCGGCTATAAGCTGACAAAGGGGGAAGAAGCATGAAAACCTTTGTGCGCCTGATCCGGCGGTATGTGCTGGCGGCGGTGGGCATCGTTCTGCTGCTGTTGTTTTCCGGTGTTGCAGTGCTGGGCTGGCTGGGTTGGCAGGAGGGCTGCCGCCTGCCGCAGCGGGAGTACTCCTCCAGCGAGATCGCGGATTCCATGGTGGAGACCGCCGAAGGGCTTGCCTTTGGGGCAGAACGCACCCCGCAGGAGTGGATGAATGGCTACGAGTGGGCGATGGTGCTGGACGATGTGGGAAACATCCGCTGGAGCTACGGCCTGCCGCAGGCTCTGAACCATGCCTACACGCCCGGCGATATCGCCAGATTTGCCCGCTGGTATCTGGCGGATTACCCGGTGTTCTGCTGGACAGAACCCTACGGACTGTTCGTCATCGGGCTGCCAAAGGGGAGCCTGTGGAAGTACAGCATTTACAGTTCACCGGACTTTGCCCTGAGCATGGTGCGGGTGCTCCCGGCAGCAGCGCTGGGAATGCTGCTGCTGGGTCTGGTTCTCTGCTTCTGGCTGAGTTGGCGGGGGGCAAAGCGGCTGGAGACCGTGGCAAACGGTCTGGATGCGCTGGCGCAGGGGCAGACCGTCCGGCTGCCTACCGACGGTTTTGCCGGGGAACTGGCAGAAAAGCTGAACCAGACCGGGGCGCAGCTGCAAGCCAAAAATGAGATGCTTTCCCGGCGGGACAACGCCCGCACCCAGTGGATCGCAGGGGTCAGCCATGACGTGCGCACCCCGCTGGCGCTGATCTTGGGCTGGGCGGAGCAGCTGGAGCAGGATGCACTTTTGCCGGACAGCTCCCGGCAGAAAGCGACCGGCATCCGCACCCAGTGCGAAAAGCTGCGCACCCTCATTGATGACCTGAACCTGACCAGTAAGCTGGAATACGGTGCCCAACCCCTGCGCCGGAAAGACCACCGGGCAGGGCCGCTGTTCCGGCAGCTGGTGGCGCAGTTCTGTGAAAGCCCGCTGGCAGAGCGCTGCGAGATCACACTGGAACAGGAAGAACTAGCAGAGCAGACAGTGCTTTCGGTGGATGAGGCGCTGCTGGCACGGCTGCTGGAAAACCTGATGAACAACAGCGTCCGGCATAATCCGAAGCCGGTGAACATTACCGTGCACACCCGGCAGGTAGGAGAGCGCTTCTGCCTGACCGTGGCAGATGACGGTATTGGCTATCCGGCTGCCGTTCTGGCGGCGCTGAACGCTGCGGAGCCTGCCGAAAATGCGCCCCATATCCTTGGCTTATATGTAGTGCAGCAGATCGCTGCCGCCCATGGCGGCACGGCAGTGTTCGGGCAGAACACCCCCTGCGGAGCAAAAGCAACGGTCTGGCTGCCGGTAAAATAAAAAATGTGAACCTTTTAGGTGTTTCCACCCAGAAAAGTCCACATAGAAAGAGCTGCTTTGGATTTATAAGAGATCGCAGTTGTCCAAATCCCTGCCATGAATCGTAGTTGTTGATGTACATTTGATGCTTGGTTTAAACAGGTGAAATTGCAGATGCCATTTTCGAGCCAAACCAGCCCATTTTCCCGGCTTTGCATAAAAATCCGATCCCTGTTTTAAGGGGCTGGTTTTGGCTCTGCACATTTTTGCACACTTTTTGCACACCGGAATAGCTGGATAACAGATGCAAGAGGGAACAACAGGTGCAAAGAATGCAGCGGATGCAAAACACAAATTTACGGTGAAACGATAAAAGTGACGAATTTGCGTAATTCCGGAAATTGATGATTGTTGCACATTGGTTTCTCTTAATCAGTGGGCCCAGGGTTCGAGTCCCTGGAGGTGCACCAAATTTTGAACGTCAAATCGTAAGATTTGGCGTTCTTTTTTGTTATGTAACCCCGAAAAATCGGGGTCTGCACGGTCGATGCACGGTTTTTGCACGGTCGGCTTTTTCGTGGGAATCCTCTGCATAAGCTGGAATTGCTTTGAAATGCGTGGTAAATTTTGTATCAGGTCAGCAGAGCCAGACGGAGCTGCGCCTTTACTTCGGGGTCTGCATTCTTCAGCAGTTCCAGCAGAGCGGTCATAGAGATGGTCGATTCGCCTGCGGCATTTACAGCCTGCGGGCTGGAGTTTTCCTGTTTGGCATAGAACCCTTCTTCAAACTTTTTCCCAAGTTCTACACGAGAGGACTGCTGGATATGAGCGTAGGTGTTTACCAGCATATCTGCCGTAGCGTGTCCTGTGGTGCCCTGAACGGCCTTCACATCGCCGCCGGAGATCATCAGCTGATAGGTTGCACTGGAATGGCGCAGACCGTGGAACACGATACGCGGGAACTCCGGGTGTGCATATACAAAGACCATTTTTGCTCTGCAAAATACTTGTTGGGGAACACCCAAACCCTTGAACTGCATCCAGTGGATGCAGGCTGCATGATTGCATCGCAGGAAAACCGCAGACAGTACGGATGAAAAATCGTGAAGCAAGATGAATTTTTTAAATTGTCATAAATAACACGATTTTTTGACTGATAACACAAAATTTTGCACCCTTATTCCGTGGGATTCCCTCTATAATAAGAGCAGAGATCAAACGGAAAAAGGAGATGTGGATGATGCAAGCAACAAACCTGAAAACGAATCATCTGACCCAGCCTCTCGGCATAGATGCCGGGACGCTGTTTTTATCGTGGCAGTGCGCCGAAGGCGTGCGCCAGACCGCCTACGAAATCGAAGTGACCGCCGGAGCCGAAACGCTGTGGACAAGCGGAAAGATTTTGAGCAGTATGATGCACACCGAAACGCCCACCCCTGTGCCGCCTAAGACGCAGGGACAGTGGCGAATCCGGCTGTGGGATGAAAATGACCAGCCCGGTGCATGGAGCACCGCTTCCTTCGAGACCGGGCTTGCACAGGCAGACTGGCAGGGCGTGTGGGTCTGCCCGGAGACAGAAGAACCAGATATCGATTGCACCGATGCCATCAACGCCTTTGCAAAGCCCAGCTGGGAGCAGAAGCAGGCTGCGCTGGAAGCCTCCGGCAAAGGCACGGCGCAGCCGTATCAGCCCCACCGTCCGGCAAGCTATCTGCGCAAGGTGTTCACGGCCCCGGCAGGAGAAAGCAAGCGGCTGTATATTACCGCCAAGGGTCTGTATACGGTATGGCTGAACGGCAAGCGGGTCGGCGATATGGTGCTTGCTCCCGGCAGCTTTACCGCAGACAAGCACCTTGGGGTACAGACCTACGATGTGACAGTGCTTGTTCATCCCGGCGAGAATGAACTGCTCATCGCACTGGGCGATGGCTGGTACCGCAGCACTTCCGGCGTGGATGGTGACCGCGACCTGTTCGGCAAGGAACTGGCTGTCCTGTTCCAGCTGGAAGTGGATGGCAAGGCGGTCTGCGTTTCGGATGATGCCATGGAAGCAACCCAGTGCGGCCCCGTCCGCCAGAACGATCTGCAGCAGGGCGAAGTGTACGATGCCCGGCTGGAAGGAGAACTGACCGGCTGGCACGGCGTGAGGACTGCGCCCAACACGCTCCCCCTCATTGGCATGAACACCGTGCCCATCCAGGAACAGGAAACCTTCACGGGCAGGCTGTTCCGCACACCCAATGGAGAAACGGTTCTGGATTTCGGGCAGAATATGGCAGGTTATGTAGAAATGAAGCTGACTGCCCACGAAGGTCAGAAAATCCGTCTGCTCTGCGGCGAAACGCTGGACGAGAACGGCAACTTCACCCAGGAGAACTTTCAGGATCGGAACCGCCACAAAGAGGGCGGCACGGCACAGCTGCTGGAACTGATCTGCAAAGAGGGCGAAAACCACTATAAGCCCAGCTTTACCATCATGGGCTTCCGGTACGCAAAGGTGGAAACGGACATCGACCTGACCGGTGCAGAGTTTACCGCCCATGCCGTCTATTCGGAGATGCCGGTGACCGGCAGCTTTGGGTGCGGCAATGCGGATGTGAGCCAGCTGGTGCAAAACAGCGTATGGAGCCAGAAGGGCAACTTCTGCGATATCCCCACCGACTGTCCTACCCGTGAGCGTGCCGGCTGGACGGGCGACATGGGGGTGTTCATTGAAACCGGTCTGACCCTGATGGATTGCTACCCGGTGGTGGAAAAATGGCTGGCAGAATGCCGCCTGAACCAGTACCCGGATGGACGCATGGCAAACATTGCCCCGCCCACCAGCCGCCCCGGTTATATGACCCCCATGCTCTGTATGTCGGCGGGCTGGGGCGATGCTGCCATTCTGGTGCCCTACGCTCTTTATAAGCGTACCGGCGACCGCAAGATCCTGGCAGACAACTACGAGATGATGCAGAAGTGGTATGCGTTCCTGCTGGGTCGTGCCCAGCAGACCACCGAGGAGCAGCAGACCGGCGAGTACGCCAAATACACCGTTCTGAATGGTCTGGACTACGGCGAATGGTGTGAGCCGGGCATCACCGCGATGCAGGCGATGATGAACCCGCGCAAAAGCGTGGGTACGGCGTATCTGGCTTATTCCGGGCGGCTTCTGGCAGAAATTGCACAGGCGCTGGGCAAGGCAGAGGACGCAGCGCAGTACCGTGACACAGCAGAAAAGGCCCGCCTTGCCTATCGTGCCGCCTTTACAGATTATGGAAAAATCACATCCGACCGGCAGTGTGAATATGTCCGTGCCATTGCATTTGGTCTGTTGGATGAAGCTGAGAGCCAAGCCGCTGCGGATACGCTGAACCAGATGGTGCTGGAAAACGGCTGCCATCTGAACACCGGTTTCCTTTCCACGCCCTTCCTCTGTGAGGTGCTGGCAAAGTATGGCCACACCGACACCGCTTACAAGCTGCTGCTGCAGGATACCGCCCCCAGCTGGCTCTATGAGGTCAAACAGGGCGCTACCACCGTCTGGGAAACGTGGACGGGCATTGACACCAATGGACACCCCAGCGAATCGCTGAACCACTATTCCTACGGTGCCATCTGCGGCTGGCTGTTCGGCGGTGTGTGCGGCATCCATCTGGCAGGCCAGACCCTGACCATTGCCCCCACACCGGACCCTGCACTGGGTTGGGCAAAAGCGGTGTACGATTCCCCGCTGGGGCGCATTGAAAGCGGCTGGCAGTATGCAGGCGATGCTGTGACCTACACCATCACCGTGCCCTGCAATCTGACCGCAGAAGTTGTCCTCCCGGATGGCAGAAACCTGACCTTGCAGCCGGGAACCCATACCCTGTAACGCAAAAATATTCCCCGCAAAACACAACGCCCCGCACCGGAAGGAGTAACCGGTGCGGGGCGCTGCTTTTATGGGGATAATGAAGAAGAAAATGATGAGAAAATGGCAGATCAGAATTTTTGTGCAAGGTATTTTGCACTGAGCTGGAAGCTCTTGACAGGGGAATTGTCCACCCAGTTGCGGTGGCTTTCCAGAATGATGGCATCTACATTCACGGAAAGTGCCTGTGTCATCAGGCTGTCCAGATCCATGTTGCCGGTGCCCAGCTCCATACTGTCGGTTTTCAGGATGGGGGTAATGGCGCTGCCGGTGATGCGGGTGCCACGGTCATTGATGTGCCACAGCTTCATGCGCGGGCCAAGCCGCTGCATCCATGCCAAGGCGTTTGCACCGCCCTCGGTGAACCAGTAGCTGTCAAACTCAAAGTTGACGAAGGCCGGATCGGTCTCCTCTAAAAGAATATCGTAAGCGCGCTTGGCTGCGTTCACAGGACGCAGCTCGCAGTTGTGGTTGTGGTAGAGCAGGTGGATGCCCTCTTTTTGCAGGGTCTCGCCCGCCTTGTTCAGACGTTTGGCCAGTTCGTGCATCGTGGCTTCATCGCCGTAATCAAAGCGGTACATCCCGGTGATGACCACATACTCCGTGCCAAAACTTTTTGCTTCCTCGGCCACTGCATGGGCATCCCGCTCCAGACTGCCAAGGTCGGTGTGCAGGCTGACCACCTTCAGGCCGGCTTCCTGCACCAGCTTGTGCCAGTCCAGATTGCCGCCCTTGCCCACCGGCATTCCGGCGGCTTTGGTCAGTAGCTTTACCACAAAGCCAATGGGGTGGATCATAAATCCACATAGTTCAATGCCGTCGTACCCGGCGGCTTTCATGGCGGCAAGGGTCTCTTTGGCCTGCTGTTCGTTGTTCAGCACAGTGCCCAGCATAAATTGCTGCACGGCTTTGATGGGCATGATTTACCCCTCCAGTTTGAATGTCTTGCCCGGCGTGATGCCGTTTTCGTTAAAGCTGTCCACGCAGATGTAGTATTCCTGCCCGGCCGTCAGGGTGGAAAGGGTCACTTCGTCTGCATCGTAGACCAGCCAGCTCAGATAGAGCTTGTCGGGTGCAACGCCATAGCGGACATTGCAGCCCTGTGCGTTTTCGATGTGCTGCCAGCTGATCTTTGCATCCAGTGCATCCACACGAATCCCGGCGGCTTCTGCCTGTGCGGGCTTTGCGCCTTCGCCGTTGCCGAACACCCGCAGGCCGCTGATGCGCAGTGCCTGCCCATAGGGCAGTTCGCCGCCGGTCACCCGGACATACCGGGCACGGATGCCGTCGGCATATTCGTAGTAGCCGTTGGAGCACTCCCGGGCAACCGTTTCGCAAATCGTCCAGTCTGCTCCGTTCACACTGGTCTCTACCGTGTAATGGGAGATCTGCGGCCGGGTCTCGATGTGGCGGGTCTTGCGGGTATCGCCGTAGCTGTCGGCCGGGAAGTCCACCACAAGCTTTTCATCTGCCATATTTACCTGAATGGCGCGGATATCACTCTCTTTGCCAAGGTCCACGCAGAGCCATTCGCCGGGCTCTGTACCAGCGGCGCTCCACCAGCTGCGACAGTCCTCGTTGACGGCCAGTGCCGGGCTGCTGCCCTCGGCAGTGCTGGAAGCCGTGACCGGCTTTTTGTAGCTCAGAAGCATCCATTCCGGCTGCTGGCTGGCGGCATCGAACTTGCCAGCCGGGATGCGGTGCGGATAATCGGCAAAGTTCTGGTTGCAGTAGAAAACCCCGTCTTTGTCGAACCCGGCAGGGAACAGCCCCACCCGGCGCTCAAAGTCATAGTTGACGGAAATGCGCATGGTAGAGGCGTGCCACCAGTTGCCATAGCGGTCGGCAATGGTGCTGCCGTGGCCTGCGCCGGTGATGAATCCACCGGGCTTTGCGGAAAACGGGTTGGATGCCTGCCGCACAAAGGGACCCAGCGGAGAAGTGGAGGTGTATACACCATCGGCGTAAGTGTTGTACTGGGTGCCGGGGCAGGCGTATTGCAGGTAATAGAGGCCGTCATGCTTTGTCATAAAGGCACCCTCAATGTAGGGTTTGCCCACGGCGTTGAACATGGCAGTCAGGCTTTCGGCACTCAGGCCGGGGATGCTTGCCATCTGCGGCGGCAGATCCAGCTTGCCGGTTTCCGGGTTATAGAACTGCTTCATGGACTGGTACAGCACGCTGGCTTCCCGGTCCACAATGCCGTTGTCGCCGGGGCGTTCGTAGCCCAGTACGGTTTCATTGCCGAAGATCAGCTCCTGCTTTTCACCGATGGGGGTCATGGTGTCCGGGTCCATCTCCACGCCGTAGATGGGCGTAGTATTGGAGCAGCCCCAGTAGAAGTACACCCGGCCATCATCATCGCAGAACAGGTCCGGGTCCCAGAAAGCAAAGGGCGCAGATACTTCGGTAAACGGCTCGGTCAGGGGGTCGGCGGTGCGCAGGATGGGACAGTTGCGCCCCTTGCGGCTGGCGCAGAAGTACAGGAAATCGCCCACCTGCCGCACATCGGGGGCATAATCGTAGATCAGCAGATCCGGGTCTGCATGGAAGTCCCAGTGCAGCAGGTCGTCCGAATACCAGAAGCCTGCCGACATGGAAACAAAGAGATAATATTTGCCCTTGAAAGATACCAGCGTGGGGTCTGCACCCTCCCGGAAACCTGCTGTACGGGGACCTTCCTTCATGTGCTGGTAACGGTAGCCCAAATCAAGGGGGTTACAATAGGTTTGTTTCATCGAATCACTCCTTGGAAATGCCCTGCAATACACGGTTCAGCTGCTTGATGTCCTCTTCCGAAGCACCGGCCTGCATCAGCATGGATTCAATGGTCATCCGCCGCATGGCACGCTCCATCATCGCCACCAGAGCCGGGTTGTCCTTCACGGCGGCGGCAACATCTCCGCGGGCAGCGGCGGCTTTATCAGAGATCTGCTTCAGAATGGGACCAACTTTCGGGTCTGCCGTGGCGGCAGCCATGTTGTCCTTGACCGACCAGCAGCTTTCGTCCAGCTCGCCGTCAAACCAGTTGGTCACGTTCTTGCGGTTGTCCATAGCGTAATCCGGGTTGGGGGCGTCCACCTTGTTCACCAGGATCACGCTGCTGTGCTCGCCGGAGCGTGCCTCAATGCTGTGCTTGCCGGTGATGGGCAGCTGGAAGGTGAACACCTTGTCGCCCTTACGGGTCTCCACCAGCTGACCGTCCTTGTACAGCGAAACCTCCGGCAGATTGGAGTAGACCTTGATCTCGGTCACATCCTCGGCGCGGTCCACATAGCGGCTGCCGCACAGGTGTACGAACGGCTCCTTGCTCCAGTAGGCCTTGTAGAGATAGAAGGGGTCTTTTTTGAGCTTGCGGTCAAAGGTGACAAGTCCCTTCTGATTCTCGCCGTGCTTGCCGCCCTCGTCACGGCCATCGGCGGCAAAATCAAACATATTCCACACATGGGTCGCCCACAGCCACGGACGAGCGGCAATCATCTTTGCGATATGCTCATGGTAGACGCACTGATAACTCTCGGTGTAGTCGCCTTTTTCCGGGTGGCTGCTCTGGTACTGGGGGTTGGCATCTGCGCCGTACTCCGAAAAGCCGATGCAGCGGTCAGGGTAATCGGCGTGGTACTTGTCAAAGAACTCGTCGTTCTGCTCCAATTCGCCCAGATACCAGCCGAAGTAGAGGTTGTAGCTGTTCACATCGGGAATTTCCAGAATGGGACTGGTGGTCTCCAGCATAAACACGTTTGCCATGGTGGTCTTGCGGGTGGGGTCCAGCTTGTGTGCCAGCTCGTTCAGCAGACGGTGGTTTTCCAGCAGATCCTCGTTGACAGCAGAAGCAGCGGTGATCTCGTTGGACAAGCCCCACACGGCAATGCAGGGGTGGTTGTAGTTCTGGACGATCAGCTCTTCCATCTGGGTCAGGGTGTTGGCACGGCCGTTGGTCATGTGCATGGTGATGTAGGGGATCTCTGCCCAGATGACAAGACCCTTTTCATCACACAGGTTGTAGAAATACTGTGCGTGCTGATAGTGTGCCAGCCGGATGGTGTTGGCGCCCATTTCCAGAATGATGGAGATATCCTCCTCCATCATTTCTTTGGTCAGGGCATTGCCCGCACCCTTACGGTCCTGGTGGCGGGAAACACCGCGCAGCGGATATTCCCTGCCATTCAGGATAAAGCCCTTCTGGGGGTCGATCTCAAACTTGCGGCAGCCGAACCGGGCGGAGGTCTCCTCGCCATTGTCCAGCTTGGCAGATACGGTGTAGAGGAAGGGGTCGTCCACGCCATCCCACAGATGGGCGTTGTTCAGCGTGAAAACAACCTTTGCGGTGCCCTTTTCCACCGGGGCGGTGAGGGTCTGCCCCTCCAGTGCAAAGGTCACGTTCTGTGCGCCCACCACGGCGGCTTCCACGGTGACCTCGGCGGTCTTGGCAGCAAGGTCGGTGACGATGGGGGTCACCTTCAGTGCCGGTGCGCCATTAGCGGGCAGGGCAAAGTGTTCTGCCGGGACGATGTGCAGGGTCACATCCCGGTAAATGCCGCCGTAGAAGGTAAAATCGGCTTTCTGGGGATAGACGGTGTCGTTGTCGCGGTTGTCCACGGAAATTGCCAGCAGATTTTCCTCTTTGAGGTGGTCGGTCAGGTCTACCCGGAAGGTGGAGTAGCCGCCCTTGTGCTCGGCCAGCTTTTCACCGTTCAGGTAAACGGCGGCGGTCATGGCTGCGCCGTCCAGCTGCAAAACAGCCTTGCCGCCTGCCGGGATGGTGGGCTTTGCCAGGGCCAGCGTATACCAGCAGGTGCCGCGGTAGTAATCGTTGCCGCCGTCCTGACCGTCCACTGCGTTCCAGGTGTGGGGCAGAGCAATGGCCTCACCCATAACAGCGGTGGGGATGCCGGGGTTCTCCTTGGTAAAATGCCAGTCGCTCTGATTTAACAGGATGGTCTTGCTCATGGTAAAAACTCCTTTATAAAAGATGGATGGAATCAGCAAAGACCGAAAGAGCGTATGAGCCCTTTCGGTCTTTGCAGGGTGTTACTGCATCTGTTCTGCAATTACTTCATGACGAAGGGCTTCTTTCTTATCTGCGATGCGCTTCTGGACGTTGACCATTTCTTCCTTGGTCAGCGGGCAGCCCAGCATGGCGATCAGGGTGATGGCCCAGCCCAGCATGGGCAGACCGAACTTGATGGCAAGGGTCATCCAGAAGATGCCGCTGGTGTAGGGATCCGTGGGCTGGGGCATGGTGGTGGTGTAACCCAGAAGGGCGACCGCACCGGTGGCGATGACAGCAGCCACCGAGGTGATGAGCTTGTCCACCAGACTGTAAGTACCAGAAACGACAGCCGGGATATAGCGGCCGCTGCGGTCCAGCTCGTAGTCGATGGTATCGGCCATGTAAGAAGTGTTGGAGGTGGTAATGCACATCATGGAACCGTTCTGCAGCAGAGTCAGCAGGACGTAAACGATCATGTTCCAGCTGCCGATCACACCGATCTGATGAGTGTCGGTAAAGATGAAGAACAGGAACAGCACAGAGGCGATGGCCATGCTGACGCAGGTCCAGGTCACGATGCCCTTTTTGCTGCCATTTTTGCCCACATACTTTGCACCGAAGGCCGCAAAGAAGATGGAAGGCACCATGCTGATCACGCCAAGGGTGGTAGCAAGACCCATGTTGCCGATGAGGATGCCGTTCAGCATCGTGTTGATGATGGCCTGACTGCCTACCTGCTGTGCCAGCTTATCGGAAGCGTTGGAGGCGATGTAGCACTGCAGGGGCTTGTTGTGCTTGAGCACCTCAAGAATATCCGCAGTTTTCAGCGGCTCGTGTTTTTTGTTGGTGCCCTCGAAGTTTTCGGGCTTATCGTAGGCGGAGATGCCGGCGCAGACGACCAGGGTGCCGATGCCGGCAATGATCAGCACGATGGTGCAGACCGTGCTGAGGAAGTCCTGATTAAAGGTGCCGCCGCACTTGGGCAGGATGACGGTGTAGATCAGCATACTCATGCCCATGGGCACGAAGTAGTTCAGCGCAGTGCTCCAGACACCGATGGTGGGACGCTGGCGGGGATCGTTGGTCATAATAGCCGGCAGGGTCTGGGCGGTCATGTTGGTGACGGTATAGCCGATGATGTAAATAATGTAGGTCAAAACGAACACCGGCAAGCCGAAGCCCTTGCTGGAGCACAGGTTGAACATACACAGCAGGCCGACAGCCTCGATCAGGTAGCCGCTGATCAGCAGAATGCGCAGCTTGCCGAAACGGGTGTTGACGCGGTCGTAGATGAACGCCAGCATCGGGTCGGTAAAGCCGTCCAGAATGCGGGCCAGCATCAGGATGAGACCGACGGCTGCAGTGGTGATGCCGTAGCCGATGCTGGCAGAATAACTGGCCATACCGATCAGGGAATAGATGCTCATGCCCACAAAAGCGTTGCAGGCGTAACAGATGATCTGCCAGAGCTTTGCACGGCGGTACTGGACGCCGTCTACTTCACTGGCACTGGGTTTCTTTTGGAACATAATGATTTTCCTCCTTTTTGTGTGAACTGAGTTCCGCTTTCTCTGACACCAGAATAACAGAATGCAACAGCCACTGCCGGATAAAAAACGATAGTTAAGGATAAAAATTCGTGCAATAATTTGCGGTGCGTGAATTTGCGCCCGCCTTCACGATTTATTGTCCCATAGGGGCAAAACAGGTCTGCTACAATAGTCTCAACAAGCAACACGCAGGAAGGGAGAACCATCATGCAGAAATTTGAAAAAGGCTTTTTCATCGGTGCTGCAACAGCAGCCCATCAGGTAGAGGGCAACAATACGAATAGTGACTACTGGGCACAGGAGCAGCTGCCCCATTCCAGCTTTACGGAGCCCAGCGGCATTGCCTGCGACCATTATCATCGGTACGAAGAAGATATCAAGCTCTTGGCTGATGCCGGGCTGAACGCCTACCGCTTTTCTATCGAGTGGGCACGGGTAGAGCCGGAGGAAGGAAAGTTCGACCCGGAAGCCATCGAGCATTACCGCAAGGTGATCGCCTGCTGCAAAGCGCATGGCGTAGAACCCATCGTGACGCTGCTGCACTTCACCAGCCCGAAATGGCTCATCTGCAAGGGCGGCTGGGAAACCGAAAGCACCGTAGAGGATTTTAAACGTTATGTGACCTATGTGATGGAACAGCTGGGCAGCGAGCTGCGCTATGTCTGCACCATCAACGAGGCCAATATGGGCTTGCAGCTTGCCGCGATCTCCAAGCGGTTCCGTCTGATGGCAGAACAGGCTGCCCAAAATGCCGCATCGGCCGGAAAGTCTGCCGAGGGTACGGTGCAGGTGGGCATGAACTTCCAGAAGATGATGGAAAACATGAAGTATGCCGCCATGGAGAATGCACAGGTGTTCGGCACACCCCAGCCGAAGATCTTTGTCAGCGAGCGCACCCCGGAAGGTGATCTGCTGGTGCTGCGTGCCCATGCAGCCGCACGGGATGCCATCAAAGCCCTCTGCCCGCAGGTCAAGGTGGGCCTGACCCTCTCGCTGCACGACTTGCAGGCACTGCCCGGCGGCGAAGCCTTTGCCGAGGCCGCATGGCAGGAGGAGTTCACCCATTATCTGCCTTATATCAAAGACGATGATTTTCTGGGTGTGCAGAACTATACCCGCACCCTTTATGGCCCGCAGGGGCAGCTGCCGGCACCGGAGGGCGCGGAACTGACCCAGATGGACTACGAGGTCTATCCGCAGGCACTGGAACACGTCATTCGCAAGGTGGCAGAGGAATTCAAGGGTGACCTGATCGTGACCGAAAACGGCATTGCCACCGCCGGTGATACCCGCCGTGTGGCGTTTATCCGGCAGGCGCTGGATGGCGTGCAGCACTGCATCGCCGACGGCATCCCGGTGAAGGGATACTTCCATTGGAGCCTGATGGACAACTTTGAGTGGCAGAAGGGCTATGCCATGCAGTTTGGACTGATCGCCGTGAACCGCGAAACGATGGAGCGGACAGCAAAGCCCAGCCTTGGGGTGCTGGGTAGTTACACAGAAAGATAAGCTGCAATAGCAAAAAACAGGCTGCGGAAGATGCTTCTTGCAGCCTGTTTTGGCTCAGCGGGAAAGATGCAGTCCATGGACACCATCCGCAACCACGGCGGCGATCACATCAATTTGTTTTTGTGCCAGTTTTGCGTCGGTGTTCAGAAGCCCGGAAAGACCGTTCATTACAAAAATCAGGATCGCACCGACATTTTCATATTGGGATGGTTCCATGTTTGCGAGTTTGATTTGTTCCAGAATCGCATCACGCAGATGCTGTGTAAAGCGGTTCATCGCGGATGCCGGAACGACACCGAGGTAATCGGTTGCCTGTTGGAGAGAAGCAAACATCTCCCGAACAAAAGCCTCCGGCGTATCCAGCAGCTGCTGTGCGCCGCCCATATTGTCGCAGACGAGCTGGACCGTTTGCCGCTCCATTTCGGCGGTGAGGGCATCCAGCGTTTCATAGTGGGAATAAAAGGTCGTTTTGTTGATCTCGGCCCGTTCGGCAATTTCTTTGACCGTGATCTTTTCGATCGGCTTCTCCCGCAGCAGGGCAACAAACGCTTTCTGAATGGCACGCTTCGTTTTTTTGACCCGGATATCCATAGAATTCCTCCATCAATTGATTTCATAAAGGGTGCTTAACCAACGCTTTGAACGTGATTCGTTGCTTAAACACCGGACACGCCGGAAACTGCTGATTGCGGCCCCTGCGGCGCAGTGCTATTATAGCACCATGGAGATGGATAAGCAACTCGCAGTTGAGTATTTGAGAATGAAACATCAAGTGGAGGCATTTTATGGATTTCAGCAGTGTGAACGGAAAAGTGGCCATCGTTACCGGCGCAAGCCGTGGCATCGGCCGGGCCATTGCCGAGTGCTTTGGCGAAAACGGCATGAAGGTGGTCTGTGCAGCCCGCAGTGCAGAGCAGGGGCGGGCTGTGGCAGATGGCATCTGCGCCAAGGGCGGCGATGCCATCTTTATCCAGACCGATTGCAGCAAGGCTTCTGCCATCAAAGAACTGGTGGATAAGACGGTGACGCACTACGGCAAGCTGGATGGCGTTGTCAGCAACGCAGGCATCGGCATGGGCGGCACACCGCTGCATGAGTATGAGGTGGAGGATTACGAGAAGATCTTCTCCCTGAACAGCGAGGGCGTCTTTGCCGGGATGAAGTACGGCGCCAAGGCCATCCTCAAGAGCCACAGCGAAGGCGGATTCCTCATCAATGTGGCATCGGTGGCGGGTCTTGTGCCCCAGCGTGGACAGGCGCTGTACAGTGCCACCAAGTTCGGCGTGGTCGGCATGACCCGCGCAGCGGCGCTGGATTACGCAGAACACGGCATTACCGTCAACGCCATCTGTCCCGGCTACACCAGAACCAGCATTTTCGGGGATGCACCGGCTGCGGCCATGGACTTTTTTGCATCCGACTGCCCGGCAAAGCGGATGGGCGACCCGGAGGAGTGCGCTGCATTGGCACTTTTCCTTGCCAGCGGTCTGGCACGGTACATCACCGGTGCAGCCATCCCGGTGGACGGCGCACTGTCTGCCGGACACCAGAGCATCAGCAGCTGGAAGCACCCGGAAATTTTGACCGGCAGCAAGCTGAACAGCCAGAGCACGATTGCAGCACTGATGGAAAACGAGGCCGCAAAGGCCATCGTGGAGCAGTACCTGCCCGGTTTTGCCGACAACCAGCAGGCAAAAGCTGCCTACGGCATGACCTTTGGCAAGATCGGCCCTATGCTGGGTCTGCCGGAAACGGCGCTGAAAGCACTGCTGGATGCGCTGGACAACCTGTGACCGAAGCAGCTCGGAAAGCCTCTTTGACAGGGGCTTTCGTTCTGCCTGCGTGCAGTTGATTTTTGGGAGGAGACCATGAAAAACGAAGCACTTTTCCGTACCGGTTCTGTCTGGAAATCCATCATTTCCATGGCGGTGCCCTCCATTATCATTATCCTTGTCATGGTGCTGTACAACATGGCGGATATGTTTTTTGTGGGCTGTCTGGGCGATACCGCACAGGTGGCGGCGGTCTCCGTTGTGGGGCCGGTGTTTTCGATCCTTTCGGCAGTGGCGACCATGCTTGGCGCAGGCAGCAGCGCCATCATTGCACGCTGCTTTGGCGCAGGCGAGATCGAGCAGGGCAAGACTTGCTCCTCGCTCTGCTTCTGGAGCAGCTTTTTTCTGGGCGTTCTGGTCAGCATCGGTCTGCTGGTGAGCAGAGTGCCACTTCTGGGGGTGCTGGGCTCAAATGCAGAATTTTTTCCCTATGCAGAGCGGTATCTTCAGGTCCTTGCACTGGGTGCGCCGCTTTTTATCCTGTCCAACAGCATGGCGATGCTGGTGCGTGCAGAGGGCGCAGTAAAAGAAGGCTTGATCGGCAATCTTTTGGGCACGCTGGTCAACTGCATTTTTGACCCGCTGTTCATTCTGGTGCTGAACTTCGGCGTCAGCGGTGCGGCTGCTGCCAGTGTGCTGGGCAATCTTGTGGCAACGGGCTGTTATCTGCGCTACATCGTCAAACACGGCACGGTGCTGACCATTGATCTCCGTCCTGCCCTGAAAAAACCGCAGATGCTGGGTGAGATGCTGGCCATTGGTCTGCCCAACGGGATCAGCAGCCTGCTGGCAGGGTTTGCCTCCTCCTTCAGCAACCGGCTGCTGGTGACCCACGGCACGGCGGCGGTCGCAGCCATGGCGGCAGCGGGCAAGACGACCATGATCATCAGCATGATCGCCATGGCGATCTGCATGGGGTGCCAGCCGCTTCTGGCGTACAGCTACGGCGCAGGCGACACAAAGCGCCTGAAGCAGCTTTTGAAGGATCTGATCCTCCTGACCGTTGTTTTTGGTGTTCTTGCCGGGGCGGCCAGCTTTGCCGGACGCAATGCCCTGATCGGGATGTTCATCAAGGAAGAAGGAGCATTCCGTCTGGGGACACAGCTGGTGGTCTATCTGGTGCTGGGCAGCCCGGTGATCGGTCTGACCTATCTGGCAACCAGCCTGCTGCAATCCGTAGGCAGGGCAAGTGGTGCGGTGGTGCTCTCTCTTTTGCGGCAGGGGCTGCTGCTGATCCCGCTGCTGTACCTGATGAATGCGCTTTGCGGGGTGCAGGGCATTGCGGCGGCGCACCTGATGGCAGACGTGGGCGCTGCGGTCATCTCCGCAGGCATCCTGCTGCACTGGCTCCGGGCATCGGTAGAAAAAACGGCAGAAGTATGATATACTGTTTCTATCAATGAGCCGGAGGGATTATGCATGGATGTTCTCCAGAATATGATGCTGTTTTCCGAGCTTGTCCAGTGCGGCGGAAATGTATATACATGGTGCTATGATGCACAAGGTGTGCTCTTGCGGAGCAACTGCCCGGACGAGGCATTTCTTGCCAGTGCATTTGAACTGTTCGGCTGCAAACAGCGGATGCTGGAGCATGGGGATCGGGACGACGTACCTGTTACCTTGGGGACGGCATTGGGTCTTTTGTGGGGCGCAGCCTTTGAAAAGGAAGAGGGAAACCTGAAGCGTGTCTGGGTCATCGGGCCGGTGTTCTATCAGGATGTGACAATGCGCGGGATCGAGGAAGGGCTGAAATATTACAGCAAGCTGGAGATCAGTGTGGCATGGTCGATCCAGCTTTACAAAGCCCTTGAAAAAGTTCCTACCCTGCAAAACACCATTATGAACCGCTATCTGCTGATGATGCACTACTGCCTGACCGGGCAGCGGCTGGAGCTGAGCAGTGTGAACAGCAGTGCAGCACAGGACGAACGGCTGAAAAGCGATGCGATTCCCCATGACCGCCATAAGATCTGGATGGCGGAGCAGGGAATGCTGCAAATGGTCCGCACCGGAGACCTGAATTACAAGCAGGCACTTTCCAACAGTATGAGCATAAGCGCAGGCGTGCCGGTGCAGAGCAGCGATGTTCTGCGCCAGAGCAAGACTTCCATCATCGTGTTCACCTCGCTGGTGTGCCGTGCCGCCATTGAGGGCGGTCTTTCCCCGGAGGAGGCGTACTCGCTGGGGGACAGCTACATTCAGACGGCAGAAGCGGCAAAATCGTTGGATGAACTGAGCCCGCTTGCAATGATGATGTACGATGATTTCATTCGGCGTGTCCACAAACACCGGACGAACCCCAACCTCAGTATGCAGATCCAGAAATGTGTGGATCATATCGAGATGAATCTGGACAAAAAGATCGTGGCGGAAGATCTTGCCGCTCTGGTGGGCTACACGGAATACTACCTCACCCATAAATTCAAGGAAGAAACGGGTCTGAGCGTCACGAACTATGTGAAGTTTGCAAAGGTCGAACGCGCGAAGGTTCTGCTGAAAAGCACAACGCTCAGCGTCCGGGAAATTTCCGAGCAGCTTGGCTTTGCCACTCGCAATTATTTCAGCGCAGTCTTTCAGCAGGTCACCGGAAAAACGCCTATGGAGTTCCGGGAAACATAAAGCAGAACAGGCATCCTGCGTTACCGTTTGGCGGTATCGGACAGGATGCCTGTTTTGCTAGGATGAAGAAAAATGGGGGGGGGAGAAGGGCTCGGTTAAGGAACTTCTCGTTCAGGGTCACGCCAAAGTCGCGGGCAATGGCGCGCAGGTCATCGTCGGTGATGGTCTGCCGGATGATGCCGCCGCCCATGGAGAGAACCTTGACGTAGATCTCGGCGCTCTTCTCGATGGTGTGGGCAAGACCAAATGCAATGTCAAATGGCTGCGGGTCAAAGAAGGGGCGGCACTGGGCCACTTCCTCCTCCTTCATGCGGGAGGTCAGGTTGCCGCCGTTGCGCTCGTGCCAGCCCTGCAGCCAGCCATCGTTGCACATCCGCATAAAACCTTTGACGATCTCAATATCCAGAATATCCATCTTCAAACACCTCTCTGTTTTCAAATGCGCTTGCACAGCACATTCTGCTCGTATTTCTTTACTTCCTCAAACCATGCGCCGTCTACCGGCACACCGTTCCGGCGGCAGTATTCGTCCCAGACCTCCCCAAAGGGCAGGGTCTTCAGCTCCTCCTGCCGCACCATCAGCTCGGTAAACTGGTTAGTGTCCTGCAGCTCCTTCAGTGCCGTGTGGGGGACGCACAGAGCCGACAGCAGTGCCTTTTCCACGCTGCGGAAGCCCACCGTCCATGCGGAAATGCGGTTGATGGAGGCATCAAAGTAATCCAGTGCAATGTTCACCTTGTCGCGGTAGGCGTAGACAGGGGAGAGAGACTGCCCGTCTTTCAGCAGCACATAGTCCACCGCCCACGTATCAATGGAAAGGCTCTCAATTTCCGGGTACTTGGCAAAGGCTTCCCGGATGCCCTGCTTCACGTGGACGAACAGGCTGTGGATGTCCCATTCTAGATGACCGTCCACCCGCCGGACGCTATTGGGAAAACGGTACACTTCCTCGGTGCGGAGAACGCCGTTCTCCATCCATCCAACAATGTGCCGCCCGCTGGATGCGCCAATGTCGATGGCAAGATAATTTTTGTGCATAATGCGCCTTCTGTGTGGCTTTGACTGCTACCAGTATAGCCCCATGATGCCGCCGATTCCATCCGCAAAGGTGACGCATTTTTTTGTGAAAAGTCTACTCTTGCACGGCAAAGGCTGGTGCGCTATACTGAACACAGAAAGAGAGGAATCGGAAAATGCTGACCTACAACATGGATGTGACCCCGGAAAGCGTTTGGAAGCGCACCACCCCCAGCGAAGCAGAGCTGGCACAGCCCTATTACTGCACCGAGGCAGGGGTGTTTTACGCCCAGCAGCACTTTTCCACCGCCCGCACCGATAAAGAAAGCTACCTTCTGTTTTACACCCTCCGGGGTGCAGGGCTGATCGAACAGGGGGAAAGCCATGTGGTACTCAGCACCGGGCAGGCGCTGCTGCTGAACTGCCGCACTCCGCAGAGCTACTGTACCGCCCCGGGGCAAAGCTGCTGGCATCATTACTGGGTGCATCTGGACGGCGCAGGGATTGCCGCTATGGAGCCGCTGCTGCTGCCGGGCAAAAAACTGACCCCGGTGCAGCTCACCGGGGTCAAGATGCAGGAATATTTTGAGACGCTTTTAGCGCAGATGGAGCGCAGCACCGTGGACAGCATGGTGACCACCGGCTTGGCGCTCCACGAGATGCTGGCCCTGTGCGCCCGGGGCATCCTTGCACAGGCTGAAGCCACCAGCGCACGGCAGGTCATTTTGCAGGCGGCGGAGACCCTGCGCAAAAATTACCAGCAGGAACTTTGCCTTGCCGACCTGCTGGCAGAAGCGCACATGAGCAAAAGCTATTTTCTGCGCCTGTTCCGGCGGTATATGGGCACGACACCGTATAATTATCTGGTCAACTTCCGCATCACACAGGCAAAGGAACTGCTTGTCCTCACCGACCACAGCGTCAGCGAAATTGCACAGGAGGCAGGCTTTGGAGATGCCAGCAATTTTTCCACCCGCTTTGCAAAAGCCACCGGGCAAAGCCCCCTGCAATACCGCAAAAGTGCGCTGAAAAGTGCAGAAGAACGATAAACAGGGCTTCCTGTTCGGGTGTCTGCCCTGAAAGCTCCACAGGCAATCGGCTGTTTTTTGCAAGTAAAGAGCCTGATCTTGCGGTGCGGCCACTCAAACCAATGCAGTCAAGTCGGTGGGGGATAGGGCGATTTTATTTGTCGGAGAGTAAGTGCACGGTTTCTGCACGGATTTTGCACGGTTTCAAAACGTGCAGAGGGTACTTTTTGGTGCAAAATCCGACAAAGGGTGCAGAAATTGCAACGCCAAAAATCACGTTGCTTTGCATAAAAATGACGATGACTCGAAACTTCCATCTTTTGAGACGAACCGGCGGCTTGCTCTCTTAATCAGTGGGCCCAGGGTTCGAGTCCCTGGAGGTGCACCAGATATTGAACGTCAAATCGTAAGATTTGGCGTTCTTTCTTTATGTAGGAAAGCGGCTGCACACTTTCTGCACACCGTTTGCACATTTGCCAGAATCGGGGGCTTTTCTGCGCAAGGTCTCTCATTGTGGATGACAACGCCGAACTGCTGGCACTGCTGTGTGAGCAGCTGTGCGGCGCAGGCTACTCCGAACGATGTTCCTAGAAACACAAATTGCTACAAAACGGCAAGGCCGCCTGGCAGCAGGCGGCCTTGCCGTTTTGTACTGTATTTTGCTGGATCAGGCAGTTTTCCGCAGCCTCACAGCGCCACGTTGACCGGCAGGACATACACGCCATCGGCGGCGTAGAAGGTGATCTGAGTAACAGTCTTACCGATGATGGATGCAAAGTAAGGGTCATCGGCATTGAAGCCCAACTTGGTACCATGCCAGATGTTGGTCACATGATGCAGGCCATACTCGGTGCCGTCGGCGGTGGTCAGCACCACGCCGTAGACCTTGTTGGTCTTGTAGTCCAGATCAAAACCGGAGATCTTCATCTCGTAGGTGGTGTGGTGACCGTTGGTGTTCAGTTCCACGGTTGCGCCCTCTACAGTGGTCTCAGTGGCGTGGACCTTGCCAAACTCCCACTTGCCGCTCAGCAGGTTGTACCATGCGGTGATGTAGTAGGCCGGGGTCTCGTTGAGTTTGTAGTAAGCGTAGCTCTCGTTCTCAAACAGAGCATCTGCGCCGGTGTAGGTGGTAGTGGATTCCTTGCCCTTCAGGGTAACAGTAATGTCGTAGCTGTCGGCATCGGTGACCTGCTTTGCGTTCTTCAGTGCCCACGGGGTCAGCACCTTGACCGGGCAAGAAACGCCGGTGATGTCGGTGCCGTCGGCGTTGACATGGTAGGAACCGGCAGCAAGCTTGCCTGCACGGGTCTTGTTTTTGGTGGCGCTGGTAACAGCATCGATCTCAGATGCGTTGTCCACACCGGCAGCTTTGTAGAAATCGGCGTAAGGGATGTTCATCTGGACATAGCTGGAGGACAGGCAGTTCTCCTGCTCCACCTCTTCCGCAGCGAAGGCCGGAACTGCCACGGCACATACCAACATAGCCGCCGCAAGTGCACCTGCAAATACCTTTTTCAATCTCATCGTAACACACCTCTATCTCAGTTTTGAAAATAGTTAGTACCGCCTAACAATTTGTGCAAAAAATGCAGGGGTAAAACCCCTCAAATGGTTAGGCAGAACAAATCTGTGGGATTAAAATAGCACTCCCACAGGGCGTTGTCAAGCAGAAACAGACAAGTTTGCAGAGGTGAATTTTTTCGATGCAGGAAACGATTTGCATCTTTCATGCGGCGAGGGGAGACTTCGATAACGAAATCTCTTTCGGAATCTTCGAAAACGCCTAAACATCTTGACAGAGACAACAGCAGGGCGTATTATTTTGGCAGAAGGACCGCTGAGAAGCGGCTTTTTATAGAACAAAAAGTTAGTATTACCTAACTACAGCGCGAGGAACTGCGTGAAAAGCATTGCATTGTGAACTGTAAATAGAAAGAGGGTGGCGTTATGTCCTTTTTTGAAAACACCCGCAAGCCCGTAGGCCTTGGCGGGAAGATCATGGTTGCCATGATGAACGTTGGCCACAGCGCAATGGCAGCGTGGGGGCTGCGTTTTTTGCAGCCTGCCCCGGATGCCATGGTGCTGGACTGCGGCTGCGGCGGCGGGGCGAACATCAAAACGCTGTTGAAGCTGTGCCCCAAAGGCAAAGTGCAGGGCATCGACTATTCGGCTGTCAGCGTAGAAAAAGCGCGTAAGGTCAATGCGGGTGCCATTGCGGCGGGACGGTGTACCGTGCAGCAGGCAAGTGTGGCAGAACTGCCGTTTGGATCGGAGCAGTTTGAGGTAGTGACCGCCTTTGAAACGGTCTATTTCTGGCCGGAACTTGTGCAGAATTTCAGGGAAGTCTATCGGGTTCTGAAGCCCGGCGGGGTCTTTTTCATCTGCAATGAAGCAAACGGCGAAACAGCAAAAGACGACAAATGGACACAGATCATCAATGGGATGACCATCTACACGGATACTGCCCTGAAAGCATATCTGGAGCAGGCAGGATTCTGTAAGATTCAGAGCCACAAAAATAAAAAGGGCTGGCTGTGCGTTACGGCGCGAAAGCGGTGAAACAGTGTAAGGAGGACGAAGCATAGGACGAAAAGAAGCGATCCGCGGTGCCTATCGTACGGTAGGCATGGCAGTCATAGCGGCGGTGCTGTCGGCAATGATGACTATTTTTACTCACTGAGGGAGGAACCTATGAAATACAAAATCGAGAAAAATACCGTGCAGGAGACGCTGATCCTCCCGCTGTATTCCCGGAAGCTGTGTACCGAGTTGTACCCGAACCTTTATCGAGATGAAACAGCGGTTCGTCTGCTCGACCAGATCGACTACGATTTTTCAGGGGCGG
>ERZ833608.750-NODE-750-length-25344-cov-7.258057_pt1 | contig 25344 bp, 28 predicted proteins | sample MGYA00519694_ERZ833608 | MGnify/ENA primary metagenome ERZ833608 (study PRJEB31850, sample SAMEA3708742) | human gut metagenome | biome: human gut; feature: human-associated habitat; material: faeces | place: China | collected 2014 ... | reverse complement strand
TAAATATTATATTTATTATTTCATAATTTTCCTAGAATTTATAGTAAGAGCAAAAAAATGATATTAAAAATATCATTTTTTAAACTAATAATCCTACTATTATTCCAATTGTTGCCCCAACTATTACTTGTGTAGGTGTGTGTCCCAAAACTTCCACTAATTTTTCTGTAACTTGAACTCCTGTTAGTCCTGGTGTTTCTACTATTTTATTTAATAACTGAGCTTGTTTTCCAGCAGCTCGTCTCACTCCTGCCGCATCATACATTACTATAAATGCAAAAATTACTGCTATTGCAAAAATTGCAGAATCAGTACCATAGTTTTTTCCCACCATAGTTGCAAGTGAAGTTACAACTGCAGAATGAGAACTTGGCATTCCTCCTGCTCCCATTATTCTTTTAAAATTAAATTTTTTAGTTACTGCCAAATCGTACATCACTTTAAATGATTGTATTGCAATCCATACAAGTATTGGAACAACTAAAAACCTGTATTGTTGTAAAAAATTTATCATTTTTATCTCCCTTTATTATTCCTTATTAGTATTAAACTCTTCCTCACTAAAATTATCTTTTCCATCGTTTATTAAAATAGTAATTTTCTTTTCTGCATTTTCAAGAATTTCATTACATTTTTTTGACAATTTCATACCTTCTTCAAATTTTTCAACTGCTTTATCTAAATCTAAATCATTTCTTTCTAATTGATTTGCAATTTCTTCTAATTGTTTCATTGCAGTTTCAAAATTTAAATTTTCTTCTTTTTCTTCCATAAAAATATTCATTCCTTTCACATAGAATATATTAATTAATTTGAAAATTCTCCTGTTTTTGGATTTACTGTATACCATTCCATAACTTGTGTTGTATCTGCATTATTTACAGATATAACATAATTTCCGTTTGCATCAATTGCTTGAACTTTAAAGTATACACCATCTGTGCTTCCCCAATCTTTTTTTACTATTGCCAAAGCTTTTTCTTCGTCACTATCTGATTCTATTTCAGAATCATTATTTGAAGAAACTTTATTTTCTTCTGTTACTTTTGTTTCATTTTTTATTTCATTGTTATCTTCATTTTTTGCTGTATTATCTTCTACAATATTATTTTCAGTAACAGTATTATTTTCGATTATATTGTTCTCCACTGTATTATTTTCTACTAATGCCATATTTCCATTTGTATTATTTATGTTTGTATTATTGTTAGATGCTTCTTGTGTATTAAAAAAATATTTAACACCGAAATATGCTCCTACAACAACTATTATAGCAATAACTATTCCTAATATAATTTTTGCTGTTTTATTCATATGTATATCACTCCTTTATATCTATAACTTTTGCTTTTGCATTTCCATCAATTAATCTTATGCTTATTTCATCATTTATATTTAATGATTTAACAGATTTTACAATTTTATTATCTTTTTCTAAAATTGAATATCCTCTTGTTAGAGTTTTTAATGGACTTAAGCTATCCAGTTTAGTAATTAATTCAACCATTTTTGTTTTACTTATTTGCACTTTGTTATTAATACTATTTTGTAATGATTTATTTATCATATCTAAACTAATATATTTTTCATGAATGTTTTGTAATGGATCTTTAAAAACCTTATTCATCATACATTTTTCATATCTTAATTTCATTATTTCTATTTTTTTCTTTAATGCATTCTTATATCTTAAATTATAATTTTGTAATTTTAATAAGATATCAGATATGTTCGGTACAGCAAGTTCTGCCGCAGCTGATGGAGTTGGTGCTCTCAAATCTGCAACAAAATCAGATATTGAAAAATCTGTTTCATGACCTACTGCAGAAATTACTGGTAGCTCAGAATCATATATTGCTCTTGCAACAATTTCTTCATTAAATGGCCATAAATCTTCAAGCGAACCTCCTCCTCTTGCTAAAATTATTACATCTGCCAATTTCTGTTCATTCATTATTTTTATAGCTTTTGCAATTTTAACAGCAGCGCCTTCACCTTGAACAGGAACTGGTAATAATTTTATATACACATTTGGATTTCTTCTTGTTGAAACATTTATAATATCTCTTATTACAGACCCAGTATTTGATGTTAAAACACCTATACACTTCGGCATTTTAGGAATTGGTTTCTTATGTGCCACATCAAATAAACCTTCATGCTCTAGTTTCTTTTTTAATTCCTCATATGCAACATGCAAACTACCTAAACCGTCTTCTTGCATTGCTTTACAATAAATTTGGTACACTCCATCTCTTTCAAAAACAGATACTGTACCTAATATCATTACTTTTAATCCATCTTTTGGAACAAAATTTAAATTAGCTGTATATGATTTGAACATAATACATTTTATAAGTGATTTATCATCTTTTAACGTAAAATACATATGTCCTGTATAATGATGTTTGAAATTTGATATTTCACCTTTAATAAATACATTATTTAAATATTCATCTCTTCCTATTTTGTCTTTTATATATTGATTTAGCTCACTAACTGTAATTGGATTATATTCCATTTATAAACCTCTTTCTATTCTGTTATATTGTTATCTTTAACAACACTAGCTAATACTCCATTTATAAAAGATGCTGATGCTTCTTCTCCATATTTTTTTGCAAGCTCAACAGCTTCATTTATTACAACTTTATAAGGTAATTTTCCATAAATCATTTCATAAATTGCAATTCTTAAAATTGAAATATTAACTTTTGATATTCTTTCTATACTCCATCCAGATTTTAAGTTTTTAGAAATTTGATTTTCAATATCTTCTTTTAAATCGATAATTTTACAAACCTCTTCTTTAATTTTTCCTTTTTCTTTATCTGAAAGCTCAGAATTTTCTAGATAAAGATCTATTTGACTTGATTCATCCTCTTTTTGAACTTCTAAACTATAAACTAATTTGAATATTTCTTCTCTTAAATTTGATTTATTCATTTATTACAACATTCCCTTCTTATAATTTATCTATAAAGTTCTTTAGTTTTTCTTTTACCATTTCTTTATTCTTTTGAATGTAATTACCTGCCCATATTCCAAATATTACAAAAACAATGGCTAACATATATTTATAAAAACTAGTAAAAGCTAGCACTGTTGCAATTATTCCTCCTATAATTGCTCCACCATATTTTTGAAAAAAGCTTCCAAAATTATCCATGTCTAATTACCTCCAAATTTATTTAATAACTGATTTATTCAGCTTTTTGACTTTCTATAATAGTTTCATTTTTTTCAACAATTTTTTTGCTTTCTTTTTTTTCATTTTCTTTTTCTTCAACGCTATCAATTTTAATATTAACTTGTTTTACATCTAAATCAAAATCATCCTTTATTTGTGATTTTATTTTTAATTGTAAATCTAATGTCATATCTCTAATTTTTAAATTATTATTTAGTAAAATTGAAACATATACACTTAAATAATTTGCTGGATCAATATCTACTATAACTTTGCAATCTTTAGTATCTTTTACAGCATTGTTTACAACATTTTTTACTGCATTTTCAATTGCTCTTTTTGAAATTAATAATCTTCCTGATTCATTTTCTAATAATATATCTGTTGCATCTGATTTTTTTATTTCTTTACGTTTTCTAAAAAACAAACATCTTATAGATAATAAAATGCATACAATTGAAGAGGCTAATACCGTTATTAGTATTGTTGAATCTTCTAGCATATATTTTATACAATTATTAATTGTTTCAATATCTATTATTTTAAATATTACTAAACATAATACTACTGAAATTACTAAAACTAGGAAAGAATATAAAATTAAAACAAATTTTTCTAATATTTTCATAAAAAATTCCATTCCTTTCATGATTCTAATTTTATGTAACTATATTATCATAAATTTTATTATTAATCAATTTTATATTTATTTTTTGCTATAGAAAACTAAATTGAGCTATATACAAGCTCAATTTAGTTTTGTAAAATTATTCTGATACTGTTGTATTATCTTTCTTTTCTATGTTTGTATTTACTCCTTGAACATGTACATTTACTTCTGTTACTTTTAGTCCAGTCATTGTTTCTACTGCTTTTTTAACTTTAGTTTGTATTTCAAATGCTATTTCGGGAATTCTTACTCCATATTCTACTATAATATTTACATCAATTTTTGCATTTTTTTCTGTTGCAACAACTTTTATTCCTTTTGCTAAGTTTTTCTTTCCACTTAAAACTTCGCTTATTCCTCCTGCAAAACCTCCAGACATTTCATATACGCCTTTTATTTCTGATACAGCTTTACCAGCAATTATTGCTATAACCTCATCTGCTATTTTTATTTTATTATTTTCCCCTTCATTAACTACGATTTCATTTGCATCTGTAGTTACCATTTCGTTATTATTGTTGTTTTCTTCGTTTTCCATAAAAATACCTCCTATGATATATTTTTGCATTATTAGTATACCAATTTATGAAAAATAATACAAGCATATTTGGAATTTATTTTTTATATAAATTCTTCCCAAACTATGTTTCCAAAATCGATTCCTTGTTTTGTTAGCTTTATTGATGTTTTTGTTATTTGTATTAAATTTTCTTTTTGTAATTTTTCTAGGATTTCTTTGTATTTTATTGTTGGGTCTGTTTTGAATTTTTGCTTGAATTCATTTATGTTTATTCCTTGTATCATTCTTAGTCCTAGTAACATATATTCGTTCATTGTTGATTCTTCGGTTTGCTCTTCGTGTATTGTTATATTTTTACTGATATTACTTTCTTGTATATTTTTTATATATTCTTCTATATTATTTGTGTTTGAGTATCTTTTTTTATTTAGATATGAATGTGCTGATGTTCCTAGTCCTATGTATTGCTTTTGTTTCCAGCAATTTGTGTTGTGTTTGGATTCGTATGTTTTTTTTGAAAAATTTGATATTTCGTATTGGTTATATCCATTTTCTTTTAATTCATTTACTACTGTCCAGTACATTATTCTTTCTGTTTCTTCATCTGGTAATTGTAATTTGTTTTCGTTTATTAATTTTTCTATTGTAGTTCCTTCTTCAATTATTAGTGAATATACTGATATATGCTCTGGATTTTTTTGTATTATTTTTTCTAATGTTTGTTTTACATCTTCAATTGCTTGTGTTGGAAGTCCAATCATTAGGTCTACATTTATATTTTTAAATCCACATTTTCTTGCAAAAAAAAATGTTTCTTCAAATTGTTTATAGTCGTGAATTCTTCCTATGTTTTTTAATATTTTATCATTTGCTGATTGTAAACCTATACTTAATCTATTTATTCCATACTCTTTATATCTTTTTAATTTTTCTTCATTTACAGTTCCTGGGTTTATTTCAATTGTTATTTCTGCATCATCTAATATTTTAAAACTACTTTTAATTTCTTGTAATATATTTTTTATATATTCTGGATTTAAAATCGATGGCGTTCCACCTCCCAAATATATTGTTGTTACTGTATATTTTTCCTTATGTGTTATATTTTTTATTTCATTTATTACTGTTTCAACATATTTTTCTTGCATTTCATTTTTATTTGCAAAAGAGCAAAAATCACAGTAAAAGCATTTTTGCTTGCAAAATGGAATGTGTATATATATTCCTAGCTCTTCCAATACTTAATTCACTACCTTTTTATTTTATTTATCTCGTAATTCATCTGCTATTTTTGATAATGCAGTCAGCCTATGGCTCATTCCAGATTTACTTATTGTATTTCCCAATAAATTTACTAAATCAGTTAAAGATGCATCTGGATGTTCTAATCTTATGTTTGCTACTATTTTTAAATTTTCTGGTAATTCACTAAATTTATGTTTTGATTTTATTAATTTTATATCTTCTATTTGCTTTTGACCAGCTTTTATTGTTTTAGCTAAATTGGCTGTTTCGCAGTTTATTAACCTATTTACATTGTTTCTTGTATCTCGCACAACCCTATTTTCTTCAAAATTTAATACCGCACTATTTGCTTCAATAAAGGCTAAAAATTTTGAAATTTCTTCACCATCTTTTATGTATAATGAATATGATTTTTCTTTTTGTATTTTTTTAGTAAAAAATAGGATTTTAAATACAGAGTTCTCCGCAATGAGCCACGCTATTCATAAGATTGTCAGCAAAAGGCGCTACCAATCTTATTTCCAAAACTTCTTTTTCTTGCCATCCTTGGAGTCTTTCTCCTTAGATCCGTTTTCTCCTGCTTCGGTTGCATTTTTCACTGCATTCAGGGAATCTCCGGTCAGTGCATCGAACTGCTTCAGCAGTTCCTTAGCCTCCGGTTTTAATTTATCGGGTGTCTGTACCACCAGTGTTACATAGTGGTCACCGCGGACATCCTTATTTCTCCAGGAAGGAACACCCTTGCCGCGCAGACGGATCTTGGTATCTGTCTGCGTTCCTGCCTTCACATCATAGACCACCTTACCGTCTACGGTGTCGATCAGTACTTCCCCGCCCAGTGCAGCCACTGCAAAAGAGATGGGAACGGTAGAGAAGATGTCGAATTCCTGTCTTTGGAAGATCGGATGACGACCGACAATTACCTCTACCAGCACATCGCCTCTGGGGCCGCCGTTAACACCCGGCTCACCCAGTCCCGGCATACGGGTGGACTGTCCGTTGTCAATACCTGCAGGAATATCTACTGCATAACGCTTCTTCATCGGAATGTATCCGGTACCACGACAATCCGGACACTTCTCCCTGATCACCTTACCGGTTCCCTGACAGTCAGGACAGGTCTGTACATTACGTACCGTACCAAAGAATGACTGCTGGGTAAATACAACCTGACCCTTACCACCGCACTTGCTACAGGTCTCGGGGCTGGTACCCGGCTTTGCGCCGGAGCCGTTACAGGTCTTACAGGTCTCTTTTACCGTCAGGTCAATTTCTTTCTTGCAGCCAAAAACAGCTTCTTCAAATGTAATATGCACGCTGGTGCGGATATTGGCGCCCTTCATAGGTCCGTTATTTCTGGCACCTCTGCTTCTTCCGCCTCCAAAAATATCTCCGAAAATATCTCCGAAGATGTCTCCGAAGTCTGCACCGTTAAAGTCAAATCCACCGGCTCCGCCTGCACCACCGTCAAATGCCGCATGACCATACTGATCATACTGACGTCTCTTCTCGGGATCACTCAGCACGGCATAAGCCTCGGAAGCTTCTTTAAACTTCTGTTCTGCCTCCTTGTCTCCGGGGTTCATGTCGGGATGGTATTTTTTCGCCAGTACGCGGTATGCTTTTTTGATTGCAGCGTCATCTGCATTCTTATCTACACCGAGGACCTCGTAATAGTCTCTCTTTTGCTCTGCCATTTCTGCACCTCTATCACATAAATCTTAAGACGGTTATGCACAGGGCACGCTTTCGCATACCCTGTGCCGTCTGTTATCACAATCACTGTTACACAGCATTTACTGTTATACCACGGATTGCTCTGTTTGTGAAGTTATTTATACTTCCCTGAAATCTCCGTCGATGACATCATCATCTGCGGTGGAACCTGCATCGCTGCCGCCGGCCTGTGCATTCATGTCAGGACCTGCGCCCTGAGCACCCTGCTGTGCCTGTGCAGCCTGCTCATACATCTTGGTGAATACGGACTGTGCACTCTGGGTCAGTTTCTCTTTTGCAGCCTTCAGTTCATCTACATCGCTGTCGCTCATTTCCTGATCCTTGGTTCTCTCCAGGATTGCCTTAACAGCTTCCAGATCAGCCTGTACCTGAGTCTTGTCACTCTCGGGTACCTTGTCACCTACTTCGTTCAGAGCCTTCTCGGTCTGGAATACGAAAGAGTCTGCTTCGTTTCTTGCCTCGATAGCTTCCTTACGCTTCTTATCCTGTGCTTCGAATTCAGCTGCTTCCTTGACAGCCTTCTCGATATCGGAATCGGACATGTTGGAGCCAGCGGTAATGGTGATGTGCTGCTCCTTGCCAGTACCCAGATCCTTAGCGGATACATTTACAATACCGTTGGCATCGATATCGAAGGTAACCTCAATCTGAGGGATTCCTCTGGGAGCGGGAGCAATACCGTCCAGACGGAACTGTCCGAGGGACTTATTATCCTTGGCGAACTGACGCTCACCCTGTACTACGTTGATATCTACTGCGGTCTGATTATCAGCAGCGGTAGAGAAGATCTGGCTCTTCTTGGTAGGAATGGTTGTATTTCTCTCGATCAGTCTGGTAGCAACACCACCCATGGTCTCGATGGACAGAGACAGAGGAGTTACATCCAGAAGAAGGATATCGCCGGCACCTGCATCACCGGCAAGCTTACCACCCTGGATAGAAGCACCGATTGCTACGCACTCATCAGGGTTCAGGGACTTGCTGGGCTCTTTACCGGTTAAAGCTCTTACCTTATCCTGTACAGCAGGGATACGTGTAGAACCACCTACTAACAGTACCTGACCCAGATCAGAATAATTCAGGCCTGCATCCTTCATAGCGTTCTGTACGGGGATAGCGGTCTTGTCAACCAGGTCTCTGGTCAGTTCATCGAACTTAGCACGGGTTAAGTTCATATCAAAGTGCTTAGGTCCTTCTGCGGTTGCGGTAATGAAAGGCAGATTGATGTTGGTGGTCATTGCACTGGACAGCTCTTTCTTAGCCTTCTCAGCTGCTTCCTTCAGTCTCTGCATAGCCATCTTATCACCGGACAGATCTACACCTTCTGCCTTCTTGAATTCATCCAGCATCCACTGAATGATCTTGTTATCGAAATCATCACCGCCAAGGTGTGTATCACCGTTGGTAGCCAGTACTTCGATGACACCGTCACCGATCTCGATGATAGATACATCAAAGGTACCACCACCCAGGTCGTATACCATGATCTTCTGCTCTTTCTCATTGTCCAGACCATAAGCAAGTGCTGCTGCGGTAGGCTCGTTGATGATACGCTTTACATCCAGACCTGCGATCTTACCGGCATCCTTGGTAGCCTGACGCTGAGCATCATTGAAGTACGCGGGAACTGTGATAACTGCCTCGGTAACCTTCTCACCCAGATAGCTCTCCGCATCTGCTTTCAGCTTCTGCAGGATCATTGCGGAAATCTGCTGAGGGGAGTATTTCTTGCCATCAATGGTACGTCCATGGTCAGTACCCATATCTCTCTTGATGGAAGCAATCGTCTTCTCTGCGTTGGTAACTGCCTGACGCTTTGCAGGCTCACCGACCAGTCTCTCACCGGTCTTGGTAAATGCTACAACAGAGGGTGTGGTTCTTGCGCCTTCTGTATTAGCGATAACGGTGGGTTTACCACCTTCCATAACAGCTACACAGCTGTTGGTTGTACCTAAGTCAATACCAATAATCTTACTCATAATATTTTCCTCCTGTTTTTACTCTCTGTTTTCATTTTATAGTTTCTATTTTCAAAAATATGTGATAATCAAATTATTGAACAACGCCTACCATGCTGTGTCTTACGACCATGTCATGGTATGTGTAACCCTTCTGAAGTTCCTGGGCTACCACACCGGATTCATACTCATCGCTCTCCACCTGCATCACTGCGTTGTGAAGATTCGGATCGAATTCCTGTCCGACTGCCTCGATGGGTTTTACTCCGATGTTCTCAAGCTCTGTCATCAGCTGCTTGTAGATACGGTTCATACCGTCTACAAAAGGATCTTCTTTGGATTCCTCGGGAACCGTTGCCAGACCTCTTTCAAAATTATCTACTACCGGAAGGATCTTCTCGATCACACTCTTGGCACCGGTATCGAACATTGCCTGTTTCTCTTTGTCGGTTCTCTTGCGGAAGTTCTCGAACTCTGCCATCTGACGCTTTACTCTGTCTTCCAGCTGATCAATCTTCTCCTTGTAGGAATCTTCCTTTTTGTTCAGCTTTGCCTGCTTCTTTGCTGCCTTTTTGTCTTCCTTGCTCACAGGCTCCTCATCTTCTGTCTCTTCTTCCTTCAGTTCTTCGGCATCCGAAAGATCCTGTTCCATTTCTTCCTCTAATATTTCTTTTTCCTGATCTGCCATTCTTACTTTCCTTTCTGGAATCTGTCTATTCTTTGCGGTAAAGGTCATCCAACTGGTTCTGCACCGTCCGCAGCGTTCCGATGACCTTGTCATAATCCATTCTCTTGGGACCTATGATTCCTATGGTTCCCTTCATGCCTTCGCCTAATTCATAAGTAGCGGTCACAACACTGCAGTCCTTCATGCCCTGCACCGGTGTCTCGTCTCCGATGTACACCTGGATACCTGTGCTGCCCTCGTCTGCCAGGGATTCCTGAATCAGACCGCCTAACTGCTGCTTCTCCTCGAAAGCATTGATCAGTTCACTTGCCTTGGACTGATCTGCCAGCTCCGGATATCGGAAAATGTTGTTCGCGCCGCTGGTGTAGATCTCCAGATCTTCGTCTGCCTTGATGGCATCTGCCACGGCATCGATCACCTCACTGACGATCTCACTGTGGATTCCGGCCTGCTGTTTCATCGCTGCGATCATTCCCAAATTGATCTCCTCCATGGACAAACCATTGAGGTGTGTGTTCAGCAGGATATTCAGCTTCAAAAGCGTCTCATCATCCAGTTCCCGATCCACTGCCAGGATATTGTTCTTGATCACATTGCCTTCGGCAACGATGACTGCCAAAATCTGTCCGGCATCTACCCGGGACAGCTGGATGAACTTCACCTTGTTATGATGTACCTGCGGAGCACTGATCATGGTGGCATACTGTGTGTTCTGAGCCAGGGTCTTGACTATCTGCTTTAACAGGTTCTCCAGCTTATCCTGTCTCTCTAAGAGCATATCCTTCATCTCATTGACTTCCTGCTCTCTGGTCGCCATCATGGTATCCACATAGAAGCGATATCCCTTATCGGAAGGAATTCTTCCTGCGGAAGTGTGGGGCTGTATAATATAACCCATCTCCTCCAGATCTGACATCTCATTCCGAATGGTTGCCGAACTTAGATTCAGATCCGTATATTTCGAAATGGTCCTGCTGCCTACCGGCTCTCCCGTTTCCAAGTAGTTCCGGATAATGGCTTGCAATATAATTCTTTTTCTGTCATCCAATTGCATTCCATCACTCCCTTTGGGATTATTAGCACTCGTCTAAAAGGAGTGCTAACATCTTCTTACCTTAAAATAGCACTACAGGATACTATTGTCAACTCATTTTCCCGAAATTAATTCTAAACAAAATATTAAAAAAAAACGATTCCAAAGACCCATTCGCAAAATAAATAGGATCAGACGCTCTTACGAATGCAAGCACCCGACGAGTATCCGATCCTATTAATGGCTCTGAATCGTTTCCACACTATTCCAGTACCAGTCCTGTCTCTAAATACACGGGAAGTGCCCGTATATATACCATTTCTATTGTGCCTCCGATAATGATCAGGAAGCATACCGCAATGCCTGCATTTACCAGCCATCTCGGAAAAGTCCTGCCTCTGAAGCTGATTTCCGAAAGCTTCTGAATCCCTTTTGTCATGTAATACATTAGCGGGATCAATGCCGGGAGCAGGTAACGTCCCTGGTTCTGATAATCCGTGGTATATGCATAATAAATTGTCAGAAAAACCGGCATGAAAATGCAATACAACATATTGATATGAAAGAACCATTCTCTTCCGGATATTTTACGCCGCTTTTTATAACGGATCAGATACAGAAGCGCTCCCACAATGCCTGCTGCAAAAAATACTTTATATGCCCGGTACAGCCAGATGGAGCCATATATGGACATGGAACCGAATGCCCCCACAAAACTGTGGAACAGTCCGGACAAGGTATAACGTTCCCGGAACATTTCGAATACTGTATATCCCATGGACTGATAGGTCTGCATCGTCAGGGGATTTACGCTCTCTACCGCATACTGTATTGCCATTTTTTCCCGGGTGGCAAGTCCTAACAGATCTCCGTCCAGTACTATATAACTACGAATGAACCACCATCCGATTCCTATCAGGACCACCGCCGCAATAAAGCAGCCGTATTTTAACATCTTCTTCCAGTCATAAGAATAGCCGCCACTTTCCTTTTTCTGTAAAAAGAACATTACAAACAGTAAAATGCAGCTTACGATATATCCATAAGCATTATAATAAGAAAGTGCGCATAAAATAATACCTCCGCTCATCCACAGGCTGTTCCGGACGTTGATGCCGTCCCTGTAGACACAGACCAGCGCATATACCATCATCGCCGTGGACAGCATGCAGCAGGAATCCGTATTCACATAGGTATGCATAAACAGTCCTTCCGGCAGATAGGTCACCGCGAAACAGAACAGCCAACGGAATCTGGCATCCTGAAATACTCTCTTCCCAATAAAGTATACAACAACTGCCATCAGCAGTCCGAAAGTCACATTCACCAGGCGTGCCGTGTACAGCAACGCGATCTCGGATTCCGTGAACAGGCTGACAAAACGCATGATATACCCCTGTACAATATAAGGAAACACGTTATACAACGCATAAGAAAATCCATACGCCGGAATCCGCACTTCTTCCTCCAGTCCCGTGGGGATTCTGCCGTATCTGCAGATAAACTGCGGGATCAGATATCTCGCATGCTCATCGGGCGGGTTGCCGAACAGGGGCGGTGTATTGGCCAGGGGCTGCAACAGGGCGATGGTAAGCGCCAGTGCCAGAAAACCCAGCAGATATAATGTGAGAATAATCTTTTCTGATTTTTTCTGCATTCTGTCATCCTTTAACATTGTGATAATAATGATACAAAGACCCCAAAGTGATGATTCAACTTTGGGGCCTGGTAAACTATTCAGACCCTATTCGCAAAACCGCACCTTCGGTGCTTTCCTTTTGCTCATAGGGTTACTTCGTAATATAAAAATAAGTATATATCCTTATGAATGCAAGCATTCAACGTATATATACTTATTTTTTATTACTCTGAATAGTTTATATGTAGAAGCTGCCGGTGGTCTCTTTGTTCATTACATAGTAAACCATGCTCTCTTCGGGTTTTACATATAATTCTACGCTGGTTAGATCAGCTGCCTTCTGCTTCAGGTCGTATTTCCATACATCCTTTGCAATCTTTAAAAGCTCTTCCTGAGAATAGGACTTGCCGCCGAACTGAACACTGATCTCGCTCTTTAACTCTGCTTTTTTTGCTGCGGGTTTCTTAGCGGGTGCTTTCTTAGCGGTTTCCTTTTTTGCTGCCTCTTTCTTAGCTGCGGGCTTTTTAACCTCTGCCTTTACAGGTGCTTTTACTTCAGCCTTTGCTACAGGTGCCTTCTCAGCTTCCTTCACAGCGGTCTTAGTTTCTGTCTTAACTGGAGTTGTCGGTGCTGCTTTCTTCACTTCTGCCTTAGGCGCTTCCACTTTCGCTGCTGCTACTGGTGCTACAGTTTTCTTAACTATTGCCATGTTACCGTCTCCCTTCTGTACGAATCATGTACAAAAACATTTTCATTCTCCTCACAAGTACCGTATTCCGGCGCTCGATAAGGGTAGTGTATTCCTTTTCCCTATATTTGTCAACTGTTATGCGAATACAAGGAAGTACAGTAATACGATAATACCAAGTACGATCCGGTACCATCCGAAGACTTTAAAATCATGTTTTTTGATGTATTCCATCAGGAAACGAAGTACGAACAGGGATACAATGAAGGATACCACCGTACCGACCAGCAGGCAGGCAAGCTCCATTCCCGTGAATGTGAATCCGAACTTCAGTACCTTCAGGAGGCTGGCTCCAAACATAACGGGAATCGCCAGAAAGAAGGTGAATTCCGCTGCCACTGTTCTAGATATACCAATCATAATAGCTCCCAGGATCGTAGCTCCGGAGCGGGAGGTTCCGGGCAGTGCCGCTGCCACCAGCTGGCACAGACCGATGATCAGAGCATCTCTGTAGGTCAGCTGAGACAGCTTTGTCGTAGTAGGTACACGGTTCTTGTTCCAATTCTCGATCACGATAAACAGTACGCCGACCAATACCAGCATTACAGCCACCACGATGACCTGGATCGTAACGCCGCTGCCGCCGATCTCTTTTTTGAAGGCTTCGCTTACCGCATCATCAAATAACAGACCATATACGACTGCCGGGATGCATGCCACAACGATCTTCACCCACATCCAGAAAGCATCCATGCTCAGTGCCACATTTCCCACTGCGGGGTCTTTTGCGGATTTTACAATGCCTCCCTTTTTCGGCTCTCTATTTTTCTTCAGGTAAAAGGGCCAGATCTTGTTCCAGAATAGGACAACGACTGCTATAATCGCTCCCAGCTGGATGACTACATCGAACATATCGAAAAATCCTTCACTGGTCTGTTTAAAAGGGATCAGCCGTTCCACCAGGATCAGGTGTCCCGTGCTGCTGATCGGCAGCCATTCAGTAATACCTTCTACAATACCGTAAATAATTGCTTTGATCATTTCTAACATTTCTTTTCTCTCTTTACTTTCTTATATTTTTAGTACTTACTTTTCCAGATATGCCAGCAGATCCTCGTAGCAGGCTTCTGCTTCCCGATAACCCTCTTCGTATAAGGCGATCAGTTTGTCCTTGTCTTTCTCGATCCGTCCCACATCACTCTTTTTATGAGGACGGATCACGAATGCCTGACCACATTTCTCCTGTCTTTCGATGTAGTCCAGGCTCTCATTATAACGAATATGTCTGTCTGCCATAAGTTCATATACTTTAGGATATTTCAGATATCTGAGTTTTATGAGTCCTAACTGCGATGCGGAGGCGGGTTTTCTCACGAATCCCACTTCCTTGGTCATGACAACAATGTTTTTACGGTTGCCGTCCAGGATTGATTTTTCCAGAGGGATCGCATCGCTGATGCCGCCGTCCAGATACAGCTTCCCATCTATTTTTACATTCCGTGCCACTAACGGCAGGGATGCGGAAGCACGGATCTTGTCAATATCCTTGCGGATATCACGGACACGCAGATACTCCGGCTGTCCCGTCTCGATGTTGGTCACCACGCTGTAGGCCTTGCCGGGATATTTTTCAAATGTTTCATAGTCATACGGATATAGATATTCCGGGATCAGGTGATAACAGAAATCCACATTGAACAGATCTCCGCTGGTCAATAAGCTCTCCAGACTGCAATATCGTCTCGTATCCAGATAGTCCACACTGACACTCAGCGCCCGTCCCTTTTGTCGGGACAGATAGCTGCACATATGGCACGCTCCGGCGGACACCCCATAGATATGGGAGAAGTCAATTCCTTTTTCGGTAAAAAAATCCAACACTCCGGCGGTATAGACACCCTTCATGCCACCGCCTTCCAATACCAGTCCTGCCTGATACATCTTACAATGACTCCTTTCCGTACTCAGTCTTTACAAATTTTCGAAAGGCTTCCAGAGATCTCTCTACCTTCTCCGTGTCCACACAGTAGGCCATGCGGAAATATCCGGGTGCGCCAAAGCTGTCGCCCGGTACCAGAACGAGATCATATTTCAATGCTTTCTGGCTGAATACCTTGGCATCCTCTTCCAGCGCCTTCGGGAAAATGTAGAAAGTTCCGCCGGGCTTCACACAGGTGAATCCCAGGTCTAGCAGTTCTTTATAGAGGATGTTCATATTCGTCTCATACACCGACAGATCCGCTGTCTTGTCCAGTACCTGTGCCACTGCCAGCTGGATAATGGAAGGAGGACAGTTATGTCCGATACCGCGGGAGATCTGTCCACACATATTGATCATGGTCTCCGCATCCTCACATGCCGGGTTCACTGCCACATAACCGATACGCTCTCCCGGCAGGGACAGTGATTTAGAGAAAGAATAACACATGATGGTATTGTCATAAAAATAGGATACGCAGGGACTGTCTACGCCTTCAAACACGATCTCACGATAAGGTTCATCAGAGATCAGATAAATAATATGACCGTATTCCTTGGACTTTTCTCTCAGGATATCTGCCAGTCTCTGCAATGTCGGGGTGGAATATACCACACCGGAGGGGTTGTTGGGAGTATTGATCAGTACTGCCTTGACCTTCTCTGTCAGCATCTCTTCAAACGCCTCGAAGTTGATCTGGAAGTTCTCCAGATTGGGCGGAACCACCTTCAGTACTGCCCCGGTGAGATCCACATAAGGATGATATTCCGGGAAAAACGGTGCAAAAGTCAGGATCTCATCTCCCGGCTCCGTCACCAGACGAAAAGCATGTGCCAGCGCTCCCGCCGCCCCAGACGCCATAAAAATGTGCTCTTTGCGATAGGGCAGGCCGAATCTCTTCTCCAGGTTCTCCGCAATTGCCTCCCTGACACTTGTAATACCGAGGCTGGGACTATAGCCGTGCAGTTCCAACGGTTCCTTCGTCGCCAGCATATGGATCATACGGTCGGTAAATTCTCTGGGAACCGGAACGGAAGGATTCCCCAGGCTGTAATCAAATACATTCTCGTATCCGATCTCCTGTCCTCTTGCCGTAGCGAATTCCGAAAGCTGCCGGATCACTGATTTTCCCGACAGCATGTCTTTGTATTTCTGAACTAACATACTACGCTCTCCCATCCGCGCTGTCTGCGCTGTTTATTTGATCTCTATACACTTATCACTGGACTTTTCTGTGGACAGACAAATGCCGTCTCTTCCACAGTTTTTTGCCTTATAGAGAAGCTCATCCGCTCTGGAAGTGAAATCCCACTCTCTGTTATTTTCCATCGGGATTCTTGCAAAGACTCCCTGGCTGATGGATACGTATTTACTGCACCTGCTGCACTCATGAGGTATTTTTAACATACGGACCTCTCTGAGAATGTCCTCTGAAATTCTCCGGATCTGCTCCACTGTCATCCCGGTATATACGATCATAAATTCATCGCCACCGTATCTGGCACAAAATACCTGTCCCGGAATCTGTATCTTTTGCAGAACTCCGGCAATAGCTTTCAGACACCGGTCCCCCATCAGATGACCGTAGTGATCATTGTACTCTTTGAAAAAATCAATATCCATAAGCTCCACGCCCAGAAGCTTTTCTTCCGCATAGGCGTGTTCAAAGCAGCCGGTCAGATATTCATGTAAATAAGTACGATTAGCCAATCCCGTCAGTTCGTCATGCATGGCAAGATCCTCCAGTACACGGTTAGAAGCCTGCATATTCTCTCTGTCAAGCGTTACATTTCTCAACCGGTCCTGTAATTCCATAACACCGACCAAGGCGCGGTGATTTTCCTGCCGGAATTTTTCATAAGTTTCTAAATATTGCCGGGTATATTTCACATATTCCCCCATGTCTCCTTTGCGTAATATGCTCTGCACTTTAAAAGGATACAGATCCAGGAAGATATTGTAATACACTTCAATATGTTTTTCATCAATGATCCGGATCAGTTCCTCCAGATATTTTCCATCGGGCAGGATAGCCAGAATTCCCGCCAGGATCACCAGTTCATCCATGATCTCTTCAAAAACATCCCGGTCTGACAATTGCTCCAGAAGATCTGACGCAAGTTTTAAAGCCTCTTCCTCATGCCCTTTTAATAATTCGCAGGGAATGCGATACATTCCTAATGTTATTTTCGAATAATAGCTTTCCGGTGCTTCTCTGAGGATCTTCTCTATTTCATTCCAAAGCTGCAGGGCTTCTTCCATTTCTCCCAGGTACATGTGACAGCAGCCGCACTCGATCATACAGTTGATCCTGTTATAATTCAGCTGATATGTTTTTTCTGACTTATCATAGCAGGCGATCGCTATACGGTAATGCTGTATCGCCTCCTGCCGCAGGCGCATTCTGACCAGGGTATAGGCAATATTGCTCTCCGCCATGCCCTGTATATAATAAAAATGATATTTTTCCGCATATTTCAGGCTGTTATAGTAGGAGCTGAGCGCCAACATCCGGTTATTCTTCCGGTCGGACACCGCTCCCATCATATTATGGGCTTTGGCCAACAGCTCGTACATCCGGGCATTTTCCAGGCAGCCGACACCCTCTGTAAGGCATTGCATGGTGTTCTCATACTCGCCCTTCTGCCAATAACACTCCGCCAGATAATAGAGTCCAAGCCCTGTCAGCTTCTGTGATCCGGTATCTGCCGCATACTCCAATATTTTCTGGCAGGTGTCATAGTCCAGACAGTTGCCTGATTCTCTATATTGGATAGTATCGTTTATGAAGTTCTGCACGGTCTGTGGTAAGCCGTTTAAATCCATCCTGTTTCCTTTCCGTGAACTCCCCTTAACCCCTTACTGCAATTCATTCCGTAAAAATATAATGTCTGGGTTGCAAGATAACCTTTCACCCAGACATCATAATACCACAGTACTTTATCACATTACAAGTTTGCTTTGCCAAAAAATACCATAGTCATATAAAATGATGTCGGGGTCAAAAACCCCCGACTTTGATGCCTGCGGATTGCTCCGTGCTACGCACTCCCACAATCCTACCCAATATTCGCATATCGTGGGATTATCATCCCACTTTTATGCTCATATCGGGGCGGGTCCTAAGGTCTTTCACCCACCTATGAGCAAGCTCATGTGGGCTTAGACCTTTTGACCCTGGCATCATATAATTTATACCTCATCCTCTGCCCATGCAAGAGCGCATTTCACTGCGCGATGCCAGCCCTTTAATAGTTGTCGCCGCTGTGTCTCCTCCATCTGCGGTGCAAAGGCTGCTCCGATCTGCCAGTTCTCACGGATCTCATCACGATTCTTCCAATAGCCTACGGCAAGTCCTGCCAGATAAGCCGCTCCCAAAGCCGTCGTCTCGATACATGCCGGACGGCGTACCTGGGTGTTGACGATATCCGCCTGGAACTGCATAAGGAAATCATTGGCACTGGCACCACCGTCTACTTTCAGACTCTTTAAATCAATACCGCTGTCCTTCTCCATGGCTTCCAGCACATCTGCCGTCTGGTATGCAATAGATTCCAGCGTGGCACGGATGAAATGCTCCTTGGTACAGCCTCTGGTAATGCCGACGATGGTTCCTCTGGCATACTGATCCCAGTATGGAGCTCCCATGCCCGCAAATGCCGGAACGATATAGACCCCTGCGGTATCCGGCACATGCTCCGCATACTCCTGGGACTGTGCAGAGGTCTTGAGCATACGCATACTGTCACGAAGCCACTGGATCCCGGCACCGGCTACGAACACGCTGCCCTCCAGGGCATATTCTACGTTTTTGCTTGTGCTGGCAGCAATAGTGGTCAACAGACCCGACTGGGAGGTAATGGCTTCGTGTCCGGTATTCATTAATAAGAAGCAGCCGGTCCCATAAGTATTTTTCACTTCTCCCTGCTCAAAGCAGCACTGTCCGAACAGCGCCGCCTGCTGGTCTCCCGCCGCACCGGCGATAGGAATCTCGCCGCCCAGAACGGACGCATCGGTCTTGCCGTAGATCTCACTGGAACAGCACACCTTCGGAAGCAGACTCTCCGGGATATTGAAGCGCTTCAGGATTTCCTGATCCCAGCAGAGGTTATGAATATCGAAAAGCATGGTTCGGGAAGCATTGGTATAATCCGTCACATGTACGGCGCCCTTGGTCAGATTCCAGATCAGCCAGGTATCCACCGTACCGAAGAGTAACTCTCCTCTCTCTGCGCGTTCTCTGGCTCCGGGAACATGATTCAGTATCCAGGCGATCTTCGATGCACTGAAGTAGGCATCGGGGATCAGTCCGGTCTTCTCCCGGAGGATTTTGTCAAAACCGTCTTTTTTCAATTCCTCGATCATATCGGAAGTCCGGCGGCACTGCCATACAATGGCATTGTATACCGGTTCTCCGGTATTTTTGTCCCAGAGGATCGTCGTCTCACGCTGGTTCGTGATGCCGATGGCTTCAATCTGGTCATCCGTGATACCCAGGACTGCCATGCTCTCGATCGCCACTCCCAGCTGGGAGGACCAGATCTCCATGGGGTTATGTTCTACCCAGCCGGGCTGGGGATAGATCTGTGTGAATTCCTTCTGTGCCATGGAGCAGATGTTTCCCTGCTTATCAAACAGGATGCAGCGGGAACTGGTGGTACCCTGATCCAGTGCCATGATGTATGTTTTCTTCTGTGTGTTCTGTATATCTCCCATTCTGTTATGTAACCTCCCGTTGTTCATTTCATCACAATTGACACATATCCCACTCAGATAAATTTGCGGAAGCCGTTGGGATATGTGGTCATTGCTCTAATTATATGATATCTTCTGTTATCCCCGAAACGACCGGGTTGCCACTATATTGACACCTGTGTCAGCCACATTTTCCAAGATGATATCTCCTACATGGATGGGTGCCGCTACAGTAACATCTGCCAGAGCTTTCATGCAGTCATCAATCCTGCCTTTAGGAATGTCGGAAGCTGTCTTCACGGATACCACAGCATCCGGATATCCTGTCACGCGTACGGTGGATGTCACAATACGCGTAGGGTTGGTCACTTCCTTCTCTCCGTAGGCTGCGCCTCTGGGACAACGGTTACCGGTCACTGTGACACTACTGTCATCTGCAATAGTCACGGTCAGAGCACACCCTACCGGACAACAGATGCATGTCAATTCTTTTTGTGTTGTATTCTTCTCTGCCATCGTCTCACCCTCTTTTCTGTCGGATATATTCCACCGCGTAGTCTCCAGCCTTTTCCGCTTCTGCGGATACATGGTCTACCAATTCATGGACGTGGAGCACATTGCCGCAGGCGAAGACTCCGGGGATACTGCACTCCAGATTCTCTCCCACTACCGGTCCTCCGGTCTTGCCGTCCATATCCGCTCCTAAGCCTTTGGTCAGTTCGTTCTCCGGGATCAGCCCGCAGGATAACAACAGCGTATCACAGGGAACCTCCCACTCGGATCCGGGGATGGGTTTTCCATTATCGTCCACTTTTGTCAGGGTCACTCCCTCTACACGGTCTCTGCCGTGAATCTGCGCCACGGTAGTATTCAGATACAGAGGGATGTTGAAATCGTCCAGGCACTGGACAATATTACGCTTCAATCCGCCGCTTTGGGGACGAAGCTCCGCCACGCACTGTACTTTGGCACCTTCTAACACCATGCGTCTCGCCATGATGAGTCCGATATCACCGGAACCCAGGATGACTACATTTTTACCGGGCATACGTCCGCGGATGTTTACATAATACTGTGCAGTTCCGGCGCTGTAAATACCTGCCGGTCTGCTGCCGGGGATGTTTAACGCACCGCGGGAACGCTCTCTGCAGCCCATCGCCAGAATCACGGTCTCTGTCTCGATCTCTAACAGCCCGTCCTCTTTGTTCATGGCAATGACTTTCTTGCGTCCGTCGGGAAGTAGGGAAATATTTGTTACCATGGTATTCAGCAGATAAGGGATTTTTGCTTCTTCTGCCATGTCAATATAGCGTTCCGCGTATTCCGGTCCGGTCAGCTCCTCTTTAAAAGTATGCAGTCCGAAACCGTTGTGGATACACTGGTTCAGGATACCTCCCAGTTCTCTGTCGCGCTCTAAGATCAGCACTTTTTCACAGCCTGATTTTCTCGCAGACAACGCTGCTGCCAGTCCCGCGGGACCTCCTCCGATGATGACGATGTCTTCTGTACGTTTACTCATGGAGTGCCTCCTTTCCGCCAGGTTCCTGTGTCCTCTTCCATGTTCCGCCCTCTCCGGGTGCGGTGTCTTTATTTTTACCGGTCAGAATCTCTGAGCCGGTTCCTTCTTTAGTGATCTGTGCCGGATCGAGATGCAGTTCTCTCGACAGGATTTCCAATGTCTTCGGGGAACAGAATCCCGCCTGGCATCTACCCATTCCGGCTCTGGTGCGGCGTTTGACACCATCCAATGTCGTCGCTCCCACTAGGCGGTGAATGGCTGACAGAATCTCTCCCTCCGTCACCAGTTCACAACGGCAGATCACGTTTGCAAAAGCGGGATTTTCCCGGATCAGCGCTTCTCTCTCCTCTTCCGTGGCAAGCGCCATGCTGGGGATTCCTTTTCTGGTGTCAACAAAATCCGCTTTACGTTCTGCAGGATAAATATTTTCAACAATCTGTGCCACATACTCACCGATCGCCGGTGCACTGGTCAGTCCCGGTGATTCAATACCCGCAACATCGATGAACCCGGGATGCCCTGCTGCCTCTTCGATGAGGAAATCCGATTTTTCCGCAGGATCTTCGTGCACCAGATGAGCACGCAGTCCGGCAAAAGAAGTGATCGTCTGTCTGCCGTCCAGGGCATCCACGCTGTTGCTTCCCAGGTTCAAAACCTTCGCCAGTCCCTCTGCCGTGGTGTCCACATCCTGCTTATCCGGAATATCCTCCGCTGTCGGACCTACCAGCAGATTGCCATGGACAGTAGGAGTTACAAGGATACCTTTACCCATTTTGGAGGGCTGTTGGAAAATAGTGGAATTTACCAGATCGCCACAATTTTTGTCCATCAGACGATACTCGCCTCTGCGAGGCACGATGCGGATCTTCTCCTCACAGATCATGTTGTGAATTTCATCCGCATAGACACCTGCCGCATTGATGACGATGGGAGCCTCGAATATCTCACCATCCACCTGCACCTGATACATCCGTCCTTCCTTCGCAGGCGGGTTCTCGGTCCATACCGGTCTCTGTTCCACGATGGCTGTCACCTTGTGGTCACGATAGAACTCTACGCCGTTTTCCGCCGCATTTTCTGCCAGCGCAATGTTCAGTCCGAAAGGACATACGATGCCGCCGGTGGGTGCATACAATGCTCCCACGATATTCCGGGAAATCGCCGGCTCCATAGCCCATACTTCCTCCGGAGACAGAAGCTTCAATTCCTTGACCCCATTCTCTATGCCGCGTCTGTACAGTTCTTCCAGTCCGGGCATGCCGTCTTCTTCAAAGCACAGTACCAGGGAACCGTTCCTGCGAAACGGAAAGTCCAGCTTCTTCGACAGTTCCTCCATCATTTCGTTGCCCCGGACATTTAATTTTGCCTTAAGGGTTCCCGGCACCGCATCATACCCCGCATGCACAATGCCGCTGTTTGCCTTGGAAGTGCCTTCGCAGACATCGCTTTTCGCCTCCAGTACAGCGATCCTACGCTTTTCCTTCGCCAGTTCCCTGGCGATGGCGCATCCACTCACTCCGGCGCCGATGATGATCACATCATAATCCTTCATAACCTCGCCCTGCCTTTCCTATGTTTACATTTATATTCGAATGTCCACCTTTACCTTCTGAATATCCGTTTTTTCTTTCTGAATGTCCATTTTTTAATTGTTGAAAATGTTTCCTTGATATTTATTTTACCATATCCCGCGGGAAAACACGACCGAAAACTAGCAACACTCTGTGTAAAATGTAGTTGAAAAAACCGGACAGTGATCGCTCACCATCCGGTCTCTTATTATTGTTCTATTTTTCTTCTATAATCGCATATCCCATACTTCCAAGCTTTCCGGCTTCATAGGATTCACTCAAAAGCACGCTGCCCTTTCCCAAATACTCCCGCAGATCAATCGTTGTACTGCCATTATTGAGACAGACTGTAATCTTGTGATCTCCCCAGGTTCTCTGATAGATATATCCTCCGTCATGATCCATATATCGCAGAGTGTAATCTCCATAGGTCAGCTCCTCATGTTCTTTACGAATAGCAATCAGCCGGGAAAAGAAATCATCCTCTTCATCCTGCACCTTTTCCCAAGGCATGGGCCCCCGCAGTGTTCCGGTACGATATCGCAGTAGCATCTTCACGATACGATCATGAAATTCCTCTGCGGAAATTTTCCGAAGGGCAAAGAAATCACGACAGTTCTTCCGGAAATCATAATTCATGGTGGAATCAAACATGTCTCCGTTCAGCCAGGTCTCCGAGCTCTCCCATATCTCCCCTATCATAACACTCTCCGGATTTTCCTCATGAGCAACTCTACGAAAATCTCTCCAAAATCCCCGATCCACTTCATTTGCCACATCCAGACGCCAGCCATCCACCTTAAATTCCCGAATCCAATAACGGCATACTTCCATAAAATAAGCTCTTTCCTCCGGATTAGAAGAATTCATCATGTAGTTGTACATTTAAGGCAATGAATACACATCTTAGGTAATGTCTATGAACCATTTTTTCAACACCTCAATATAGAAAATATAATTTATTTTTGAAAGGAACATTTTATGGAAAGCAAATCACAGACATTAGTTTGGCTGTAGTGTTTTTTATCAACATGTGTTAGACTACTGTTATACAAAATCGGAATTTATAGGAGGTGAATCTACATGAAATGTCCATATTGTGGTGATGAAATGATTAGAGGATACCTAATGAGTTCACGAGACATTACTTTTGCAGTTGATAATCTGACAAAAGTTTTTCGTATTAAAAAATCGGACGATCTGGAATTGAGTAAAGGTTCAGGAGGAATCCCTCATTGTGAAGCTTATCGTTGTAGTAGTTGTAAGAAGATTTTGATTGATTATGCAAATAGATAAATCGATATATGCTCAAGGGGGTGGATTACATGAAAAAAATTATACCTTGGATGTTAGCGACAGCAGTAATTATGTTGGTGTTTCCATGGCTTGCGGTTACATTCATAAAAGGTGATGGCGGCATGGCAGTTTGCTTCATTCTGTTTTTTGCAGTGAATCCTATTTATGCAATTTGTTCCGGAGCATACGCCGGCAAGGACATAAAAATATTTTGGTCACTACCAATTATTACAGCACTATTCTTTTTGCTTGGGACATGGCTGTTCTTTAGTATTGGAGAAAAAGCATTTGTTTTATATGCGTTTGGATATTTGCTCCTAGGAATTGTAGCAGAGTTAATTTCCATGTTTGTAAAGAAAAAGATTTTAAGAGGTTAAACAAATCGATATTTGGGGAGGTAAAGAGTGTATGAAAAAGAAACTGCGTATTCTGGTTATTTTAATTGCTGTGTTATTGGTAGGTACAGTAGGTTACTATTTCATGCCAAAGAAATTCGGTAAGAATGTAAATCCTTCTGAGGTAGACCATATAAATGTGTTCGATGGAAATACAGGAACTGGTTTTACTATCACCGATTCAGAAGATATCGAATATATAGTGGCGAATATTCAAGGTATTTCAATGAAAAGAGATGGCATTTCACTTGGAAGAACAGGATACAGTTTCAAAATTAGTTATATAAACAGCAACGATAAAGATATCATACCTGTATTTATTCTCAATAGTGATAATATAATTTGTAAAGATCCATTTTTCTATAGATGTGATGGTGGATTATGCTTTGATTACTTAAAAGCATGTGAAGAGAAATATAGAACTAATGTAACAGAATCTATAGAAGAAAAATAACTTCAAATTTGTCTGTGCATTGATGGTTATCTTGAGCTTAGGAGGCGTTTAATGAAAACTGTTTTTTT
>ERZ833608.745-NODE-745-length-25466-cov-8.857463_pt1 | contig 25466 bp, 25 predicted proteins | sample MGYA00519694_ERZ833608 | MGnify/ENA primary metagenome ERZ833608 (study PRJEB31850, sample SAMEA3708742) | human gut metagenome | biome: human gut; feature: human-associated habitat; material: faeces | place: China | collected 2014 ... | reverse complement strand
TGAACAAGGTGGACAGCTTCGAGTTCCCCGGCCTGACCGGCATGGAGAAGATGGCGTCCATCATGCAGAAGCTGCGCGACAACCCGCCCACCGAGCTGGCCGGCCACAAGGTGGTCAAGGTCACCGACTACAAGAAGCCCGAGGAGACCGGCCTGCCGGCTGCCAACGTGCTGATCTACACACTGGAGAACGGTGCGACTGTGGTGGTCCGTCCCTCCGGCACCGAGCCGAAGATCAAGACCTACTTCACCACCCTGGGCAAGGATCTGGCCGAGGCCCAGGCCCAGAAGGATGCCCTGGCTGCTGCCATTGAGCCCATCCTGGCATAAACCGCACTGAAATAAGGTCCCAAAGCCCTTTTGCACCCGCCTGCCCGGCGGTGCAAAAGGGCTTTTTTGCTGGGCGGAACCGGTTGCAGTTTGCGGGCCGATACGCTATAATAAAAGATGACTTATTATAGCCAGCCGCAGCCGGAAACACCGGCGCGGCGGCAGCAGGGGCAGGTGTGCAGATTGCAAAAAACGATTTCGGCCGTGCTGGTGGCGGCAGGTTCTTCCACCCGGATGGGGTTCGACAAGCTCAGCTTTGACCTGGGCGGCGAAACGGTGCTGCACCGCAGCATCCGCGCTTTTGACCAGTGCCCGCAGATCGGCGAGATCGTGCTGGTGGCGGGCAAAAACCGTGCTTTCGTGGAGCAGCAGGCCGTCGGCTGCACCAAGCCGGTGCAGATCGTAGCCGGTGGTGCCACCCGCGCCGAGAGCGCCAAGAATGGCGTGCTGGCAGCCCATGGTGAGCTGGTGGCCGTGCACGACGCGGCCCGGCCCTTTGTGAGCCCGGCCGTCATCGCGGCGGTGCTGGAAGCCGCTGCCCGCTGCGGAGCCGCCGCCCCTGCAGTGCCGGTCAAGGACACCATCAAGCAGGCCGTGCCCGGTGACGGCAAAACGGTGCCGGAAGCCTGCCTTGTGCACAGCACCCCGGACCGCAGCACCCTGTATGCGGTGCAGACGCCTCAGTGCTTTGACCGGGCGCAGTATCTGGCCGCCCTGCAGGAGCTGGACGCCGAAAAAGCCCGGCTGGTCACCGATGACTGCAGCCTGTTCGAGCTCACTGGCCGCTCGGTGCAGCTCACCCAGGGTGACTACGCCAACCTGAAGATCACCACGCGGGAGGACCTGCCCCGCCCGGTACAGAAAGAGGAAACGAGAATGCGCATTGGACATGGTTATGACGTGCACCGCCTGGTGGAAGGCCGCAAGCTGATCCTGGGCGGCGTGGAGATCCCCTTTGAAAAGGGCCTGCTGGGCCACTCGGACGCCGATGTGCTGGCCCACGCGGTGATGGACGCCGTGCTGGGTGCGGCGGCGCTGGGGGATATCGGCCAGCATTTCCCGGACAATGACCCCGCCTATGCCGGGGCCGACAGCCTGGAGCTGGCCCGCCATGTGGCCCGCATCCTGTCGGAGCACGGTTACCGGGTGGAAAACATCGACGCCACCATCCTCTGCCAGCGGCCTAAGCTGGCACCGCACATCCCGGCCATGCGGGCCAATCTGGCGGCGGCTTTCGGCCTGCCGGTGGACGCCGTGAGCGTCAAGGCTACCACGGAAGAGCATCTGGGCTTTACCGGCGAGGGACTGGGCATTGCCGCCCACGCCGTCGCCCTGATCGAAACACGGTAACAGGAGTGTGCGTCCATGACACTGAATGCGATCATTGCCAATTTTCAGACCTTCAAGCTCGTTGACCTGCTGGATATCATCATCATTGCGTTCCTGATCTACCAGCTGCTGGGCATCGTCAACCGCACCCGCGCCGGGCAGCTGTTCAAGGGCGCGCTGCTGGTCATGGCGGTTTATCTGGTGGCCGAAACGCTGAACATGCGCACGGTCACCTGGTTGCTCAACTCGCTGCTGCAGGTGGGCCTGCTCACCCTGGTGGTGCTGTTCCAGCCGGAGATCCGCCGTGCTCTGGAGCGCATGGGCCAGACCGACCAGTGGGCCGCAAAGCTGTTCAACGTGAAAGGCCGCTACAACGACCCCAGCCTGAAAGGGGCCTGGCGCAGCGCCATCATTGCCATCTGCGACGCGGCAGAGCGCTTTTCGGAGACCAAGACCGGTGCGCTCATCGTGCTGGAACGCCACACCAACCTGTCTGAGATCGTGCGCACCGGCACCCCGGTGAACAGCGCGGTGAATCTGGAGGTGCTGGGCACCATCTTTTACGAGGGCACCCCCCTGCACGACGGTGCCGCCATCATCGAGAACGGCCGCATCAAGGCCGCAGGCTGCGTGCTGCCGCTTTCCAATAATCTGGATCTGGGCAAGGACATGGGCACCCGCCACCGCGCCTGCCTGGGCATTGCCGAAAACTCGGACGCCATCGCCATCGTGGTCAGCGAGGAGACGGGCATCATCTCCATGGCAAAAAATGGCGTACTGATCCGTCATTTTGACCGCCAGACCCTGTACACCCGCCTGATCGACGAGATGATCCCCAAGGAGCCTGTGGTGGAAAAGAGCACGGCCGACACCTGGAAGGGCCGCGCAAAGAGCCTGATGAAGTGGGTCAGCCAGAAAGGGGAGGACGAGCAGCAATGAACAGTAAACCGAACAAGTCGAACGGCACAAAGCCTGCGGTGGGCAGCCACAGCCGGAGCATTCTGGACGACCGCCGCATCCGGCTGGCACTGTCCATTCTGGGTGCCATTGTGGCCTGGATGATCGTGACCATCATCGTGCAGCCCGGCACCACCAACACCATCTACAATGTGCCGGTGGACTATACCTACGATTCCTCCGTTTATACCTCCCGTGGACTGAGCATCGTCAGCGCCGAGGACAAGACGGTGAACCTGAAGATCTCCGGCGACGGCTACACCATCGGCAGCTTGACGGCCTCCGATTTTGTGGTCTACCCGGACTGGTCCAGCGTGCGGGACAGCGGCCAAAAGACCCTGCGCCTGCTGGTGCGGGGGGCCAACGGCATGCTCAATGGCGTCACCGTGACCATCGACGGCTCCGACAACATGGTGGACGTGATGTTCGATGTGGTGGAGGAAAAGACCCTTCCCGTCACCGTGACCACCAATTACCTGACCATCTCGGACGGGTATATCCTCTACAGCACCGAGGTGTCCAAGGACATGGTCACTCTGTCCGGCCCCAGCAGTGAACTGGATAAGGTTACCACCTGCACCGCCGAGGTGACCTACTCCGGCGAGCTGGACAGCTCGGTCACCCTGGCAACGCCGCTGCGGTTCTACACCTCCGGCGGCACGGAAGTGAACTTTGAGTACACCGAGCTGGAAGAAAGCAGCGTGGACGTGACCTTGCAGGTGTACAAGATGGCCACCCTGCCGGTGAACGTGAGCTTCATCAACGCGCCCCGCGACTTTGACGAGTCGGTGCTGGTGTATGAGCTCAGCCGCAAGCAGCTCAAGGTGGCCGGCCCGGCGGAAAAGATCGACGCTTTGTCCACCCTGTCCATCGGCACCATCGACCTGTCCACCTTCACACGGAACAAGGTCTATGAGCTGCCCATTGAGCTGCCCAGCGACATCTACCTGCTGGACAACATTTCCACCATCACCCTCAGCTTTGACTGCTCCGGTCTGGAGACCAAGACCATGAACCTGCCTTCCAGCTGTGTGCAGGTGGTGAATCTGCCGTCCACCTATCAGCTCACGGTGGAGACCGAACGGCTGATGAACGTGACCCTCTGCGGCCCGAAGGCTGCATTGGAGACCCTGACCCCGGAACAGGTGGTCGTGGAGATCGACGCGGAGGACTTCTCGGTGGCCACCGGCCAGCAGAACATCGCCTGCCGCCTGTATGTGCCCTCCAATGGCAGGATCTTTGCACTGGGCAGCTATGTGCTGCAGTGCCGCATTGAAAGCAACTGATAAAAAGGAACACACTGTACTATGATTCTCGTTCGCAACATCCGTCTGCCGCTCTCCGCCGGGGAACCGCAGGCATTTGAAAAGGCCCTGCGGGAGGCACGCATCCCCCGCGCAAAGGTGCAGCATCTGGGTGTGGCAAAGCTGTCGGTGGACGCCCGCCGCGGCCAGCCCAAGCTGGTGTACACCGTGGCTGTCACCCTAAAAAACGAAGCCGAAGAACCCGCCTTCGCCGGGGCATCGGCCAATGTGTCCCTGCACAGCAGGACCGACTTCCGGGTGCAACGGGGCACGCAGAAGCTGCCCCACCGCCCGGTGGTGTGCGGCCTGGGGCCTGCCGGTCTGTTTGCGGCGCTGCTGCTGGCCCGGCAGGGCTACCGGCCCATCGTGCTGGAGCGCGGCCCGGCGCTGGACGAGCGGGTGCAGGCGGTGGAACACTTTTCCGCCACCGGCGAGCTGGACCCCAACGCGAACATCCAGTTCGGTGAGGGCGGCGCAGGCACCTTCTCGGACGGCAAGCTGACCACCCGCATCGGTGACGAGCTGTGCGGCCTTGTCACGGAAGTGTTTTTGCAGCACGGTGCCCCGGCGGAGATCGCCTGGAAGCAGAAGCCCCATGTGGGCACCGACCTGCTGCGGGGGGTCATCACCTCCATCCGCAAAGAGATCGAATCCTTGGGCGGTGAGGTGCATTTCAACACGGCCCTCACCGGTCTGGAACAGAAAAACGGACACATTACCGGAATTTTCACAACGGATGGTTCCTTTGCCTGCGAAGCACTGGTGTTTGCGGTGGGCCACTCGGCCCGCGATACCTTTGCCATGCTTATGGACAGCGGCCTTGTGCTGGAGTGCAAGCCCTTCAGCGTGGGCTTCCGCGCAGAGCATCTGCAGAGCGAGATCGAAAAGAGCCTGTATCACGAGGCGGCAGGCCACCCGGCCCTGCCCCGCGGCGAATACCAGCTGTCCCAGCATGTGGGGGAGCGGTGCGTGTATACCTTCTGCATGTGCCCCGGCGGGCAGGTGGTGGCCTCGGCCAGTGAGGAAGGCCGTGTGGTGACCAACGGCATGAGCTACCATGCCCGCAGCGGCAAAAATGCAAACGCCGCCGTGGTGGTGAGCGTGAACGGCACCGACTTTGCAAACGACCCCCGGCAGGCCATCGCGTTCCAGCGGGAGCTGGAGGCAAAGGCCTACGCCGCCGGTCGTGCCGCCGGAGCCTATGCCGCCCCGGCAGAGAATGTGCAAAGCTTTTTGGAAGGGCGCGGGCAGCTGCATATTGGCAGCGTACAGCCCACCTACGACCGCGGCGTGACCGCCGCCGACCTGGGCAGCCTGCTGCCTGCGGAGCTGGCCGACACCCTGCGGGCCGGTCTGCGTGCCTATGAGCACAAGATCGCGGGCTACACCGCACCGGATGCCATCCTCACCGGCCTGGAGACCCGCACCAGCAGCCCGGTGCGGCTGAAGCGGGAAGAGAACTTCGAGTGCACCCAGCTGGCAGGGCTTTACCCCTGCGGCGAGGGCGCGGGATATGCGGGCGGCATCATGAGCGCCGCCGTGGATGGCCTGCGGGTGGCCCGCGCCATCATCAGCCGGTATGCACCGGCAGAAGGGTGAGAAGAATTTGATGAACGATCGTGAAAACGACAACCGGATCAAGGACGAGGGCCGTCAGGTGCAGCAGGAGCTGGAGGACCAGCTGCGCGCCTTTGGCGACACCATGACCGACGCCTTTGCCCATGGCTTTGAGGGCCGGGGCATGGAAATCGGCGACCGGGCCTGGGATGTGGGAAAAGCAGCCGTCCATGCGGCCAACTTCGGCATCTCGGAAGCGGGAAAAGCCCTCCGGAACAGCCGGAACGAATACTACAAAGCCCAGCAGGAGGCACAGAAAACCGGGCCCCGGAACGCGGGCGGGATGCCCCAGTGGGCCAGACAGATCTTTGGCCTGAAAGGGGAGCAGACCCCCGTAGACCTGCTGCGTGCAGACGGCAAAAAGCGCCAGAACGGCGGTGCAGCCCTGCTGGCCGTGGGCATCACCTTCATGGTGATCTTTGGGCTGGGGACGCTGGGCTGCCTCATCGGGCTGGGCATTATTTCGCCGACTGCTTTGGGCGACGTTGTGGTGTCGACTGCTGAGGACGGCGGCATCCTGATGACGGGCACGGGCTACGTTATGAACACCGCCTACAACGTGCTGGGCATCGTCAGCGGCGTGTTGGGCCTTGCCACGGCGGGCTTTGGCTGGATGACGGCCTGTGGTTCCGCCTGGGTGAAAGCTGGAAAGCAGCTGGGGCAGTTCGCCGATCTTGCGGATACCACCGACTACCACCAGGGCCTTTCGGTTCGGATGCTGGCCGACTTCGTCCACCAGAACCGGAAAAAAATGCTGAAGAAGCTGCAACAGTACATCCGCAAAGGCTGGCTTGCCGCCTGGCTGGATGAAAAAACGGAAACACTCTATCTGACGGCGGAGGATTACCGCGCCGCCCAGGAAACGGCGGCTGCACCCCAGGCACAGCCGCAGCCGGAACCGGCTCCGGAGCAGCGCGAGGAAACGCCTCTCAATCTGGAAACGGCCCGCCGCTTTGCCGCTGTGCTGGAACAGGAAAAGCAGCTCATGCAGGACGCGCAGGGCGTGGAGGAGCTGGCCCACATGCAGAAGACCACCGAGGCCATCTGCGACTGGCTGGAAGCTCACCCGGAGAGCCTGCCCAAGGCCCGCCGCTTTGCGGAATACTATATCCCCACCACCCTCAAGCTGCTGCACACCTACAACGACGTGCAGGGCCAGCAGGGAGCCAACGCCGAGAGCATCCGCCGGGACATTGCAGGCATCCTGCACACGCTGAACCAGGCCTTTGACAACCTCTACGACAATCTGCTATCGGACGTGGCCATGGATGTTTCCAGCGAGATCGCAGCCCTGCAGGGAATGCTGGCCAACGACGGCCTGACCGGGAGGGATTTCCAATGACCTACCGTGCCTGGGACCTGAAAACGCTGGACCGCGCCGCCGTCCGAAAGCTGACCCATGTCATCGCGGAGCAGCGTACCGAAGAACTGGAATACAGCGCCATGGACGAGGAGCCCTGGAGCGAACAGAAATATGCCGCCACGCTGGCCGCCCAGCAGAAGGAGACGGCCTTGCTGGCCGGCATCCTGGCGGCCCGCGGCATCACCGACCCGGCCGACGCGCTCACCCTGCTGGCCGGGGAAGAGGAGCTGAGCGACCCCGCCCTGCTCACCGATATGGAAAAAGCCTGCCAGCGCATCTGGCAGGCCATCGACAATGGCGAGACCATCGTGGTGTTCGGCGACTACGACGTGGACGGCGTGACTGCCACGGCATTGCTGTATCAGCACCTCAAGGGCATGGGCGCCGCCGTCAAGTGCATGCTGCCCAGCCGCGAGGGCGATGGCTACGGCCTGTCGCGCAACGCCATCCAGTCCATCCATGACAAGGGCTATCGGCTCATCGTGACGGTGGACAACGGCATCTCCGCTGTAGCCGAGGCCGACTTTGCCGCAGAGCTGGGCATCGACCTTATCATCACCGACCACCATCTGCCGCCCGAGACCCTGCCCAAGGCAGTGGCCGTGGTGGACCCCCGCCGGGAGGACGATACCAGCCCCTTCAAAGGGCTGTGCGGCGCAGGCGTGGCCTTTAAGCTGTGCGCCGCGCTGGACGACTGCACCCCGGAGGAAATGCTGGATTACTGCGGCGACCTGGCCGCTGTGGGCACCGTGGCGGACGTGATGCCCCTGACCGGAGAGAACCGCACCCTGGTCAAGGCCGGCCTGCGGCAGCTGCAGCAGACCGACCGCCCCGGCATGGAAGCCTTGCTGGAAGAAGTGGGCCTTGCCGGAAAACCCGTCACAGCGGAGAATATCAGCTACGCCATTGCGCCCCGCATCAACGCGGCCGGCCGCATGGACAGCGCGGTAACGGCCCTGCAGCTGGTGCTGTGTGAGGACCCGGACCGCGCCGAGGAGCTGGCCCATAAACTTAACGAGATCAACGCGAAACGGCAGGAGACCGAACTGCAGATCTTCAAGGCCGCCGAGGAATTGCTGGAGCAGCAGCCGGAGCGGCTGGAGGATCGTGTGATCCTGCTGTGGGGCCGGGACTGGCACCCCGGCGTCATCGGCATCGTGGCGTCCCGGCTGGTGGAGCGCACCGGCCGCCCGGTCATCGTAGTCACGGTGGACGAGCACGGCGAGTGCAAGGGCAGCGGCCGCAGCGTGCAGGGGTTCAACCTGCACGCCTGCATCGGGGCCTGCGCCGACCTGCTCATCCGCTACGGCGGCCACGCCATGGCGGCGGGCCTCTCGGTGCGGGAAGAAAATCTGGAAGCCCTGCGCCGCCGCCTGAACGAGTGGGCGGCAAGGGAGTGCCCCGTGCTGCAGATCCCGCCGCTGACCTGCGATCTGTCCATCCATCTGGACCGGGTCACGGTGGACGCCGTGCGCCGTCTGGATCAGCTGGCCCCCTTCGGGGCTGAGAACCCCACCCCAGTGTTCCTGCTGCAGAATGCCGTGCTGGACGGGGTATACCCGGTGTCGGACGGCAAACACAGCCGCCTGCGTCTGCGGCAGGGCAATGCCAGCCTGTACGCCGTGTGGTTCGGCATGCGGCCGGAGCAGCTGCCCTATGCCACGGGCGACGTGGTAGACACTGCCCTGAATCTTTCGGTCTACGATGCGCCTCGTGGCGCGCAGCTTTCGGGCCGCATCATCGACCTGCACCCGGCGGGTCTTGGCAGTGCCATGCCGCAGCAGGCAGCGCTGGTGCAGGCACTGCGCCGCGGCACCCCGCTCACCACAGAACAAAAAAATCTCATCACCCCGGCCCGCAGCGATATCATCGCGGTATACCGGGAGCTGCAGGCCCGCCGCTGGCACGCGGAAGATCTGCAGCCCCTGTGCGCGAAGCTGGGAGAAGAAAATACCGGCAAAACGCTGGTGGCGGTCACGGCACTGGAACAGGTGGGCCTGATCGCTGCCGCAGAAAAGGGCGGAGCCAAAGTGTGGGAGCTGGTGCCCACGGCCGGCAAGAAGAACCTTGCCGACGCCCCGATCCTGAAATGTTTGGAGGGAATGTAAATGCCTGAGGGAAAGAAACTGCCTGCCCCCGCCCCGGTGCGGGAGGAGGACTCGTATTCGGCCAAGACCCACCTGCACCAGCCGGTGCAGGAGACTGCCACGGTGGCGGCTACAGCACAGCCGGCAGATGCCCCGGAGGGTACTTTGCCCTCGGAGGTGCGCCCGGAGATCGTGACCTGGGACAAGCTCTGTGAGGCCATCAAGGCCAGCGGCAGGGCCTACGATACGGACATGATCGAAAAGGCCTATAACCTTGCCAACGACGCCCACAAGGGCGTGTGCCGCCGCAGCGGCGAACCCTATATCTGCCACCCGCTGGCCGTGGCCCGGCTGGTGCTGGATCTGGGCATGGACTCCGAGAGCATCGCCGCCGCTCTGCTGCACGATGTGGTGGAGGACACCCCTACCACCCTGGACGACCTGACCGCACAGTTCGGCTCCGAGGTGGCCCAGATGGTGGACGGCGTCACCAAGCTGACCAAGATCCAGTTCTCCAACATCGAGGAGCTGCAGGCCGAGAACCTGCGTAAGATGCTGCTGGCCATGAGCCGCGACGTGCGCGTGATGATCATCAAGCTGTGCGACCGGCTGCACAATATGCGCACCGGTGACGCCTGGCCGGAGCAGAAGCGCCGCGACAAGGCCCTTGAAACGATGGAGGTCTATGCGCCCATCGCCCACCGCCTCGGCATCTCCAACATCAAGGAGGAGCTGGAGGACCGCAGTCTGCACTATCTGGACCCGGTCGGGTATGAGACGATCCGCGACCTGCTGAACAAGCACGGGGATGAGTTTCTGCATCAGGTCTGCCATACCATCGCCAAGCATCTGGCGGAAAACGGCATCCAGAAGGCCACCATCCGCCACCGCGTCAAGAGCATCTACGGCATCTACCGCAAGATGTATATGCAGAACAAGGACTTTGAGGAGATCTACGACATCTACGCCGTCCGCATCATTCTGGACAATGTCCCCGAGTGCTACACGGCGCTGGGTCTGATCCACGATATGTACCATCCGCTGCCGAACCGCTTTAAGGATTACATCTCGACCCCGAAGCCCAACGGCTACCAGTCCCTGCACACAACGGTCATCGGCCGCGAGGCCATCCCGTTTGAGGTGCAGATCCGCACTTGGGATATGGACCGCATGGCGGAGTATGGCATCGCCGCCCACTGGAAGTACAAGGCCGGCATCACCGGCAGCGGCGACAAGCTGGATGAGCGGCTGGCCTGGGTGCGCCAGCTTTTGGAAAGCCAGCGCTCGAGTGCTGATGCCACCGACCTGCTCAGCGACATCAAGAGCGACCTGCTGCCGGAGGAGGTATTTGCCTTTACCCCGCGCGGCGATGTCATTAACCTGCCGGCCGGTGCCACGACCATCGACTTTGCCTACGCCATCCATTCGGCTGTCGGCAACCGCATGATCGGCGCAAAGGTCAACAACCGCATCGTGCCGATCGACCACAAGGTCCAGACCGGTGAGATCATCGAGATCATCACCGGCCCTGAAAACCGCGGCCCCAGCCGTGACTGGCTCAACATCGTCAAGACGAGCGAGGCCAAAAATAAGATCCGCAACTGGTTTAAAAAGGAGCGGCGGGAGGAAAATCTTCAAGAGGGGCGCGATGCGCTTGAGCGCGAGATGCGCCGCAACCTCATGACGCTGAGCGATGAGCAGCGCCCCGTCTTTATGGAGGCACTGGCCCGCCGCAACCGCTGCAACAGTGTGGAGGAGATGTACGCCGCCATCGGCTACGGCGGGCTGCAGCTCTCCCGCATGCTGCCCAAGCTGAAGGAGGAGTACACCAAGCTGCAGGCCACCGAGCCGCGGCCGGTCACGGTCGAGCTCAAGCGGATGCACTCCTCCGAGGGCGTCGTGGTGGAGGGCATCGACAACTGCCCCATCAAGTTCGCCAAGTGCTGCTCACCGCTGCCCGGCGATGAGATCATCGGCTTTGTCACCCGCGGGTTTGGTGTCTCCATCCATAAGCGGGACTGCGCCAACGCCCGCGAGAGCATGCGCCACCCCGAAAATATTGACCGCTGGGTCCGCGCCTACTGGGATGACGAGGCACGCGAAAGCTATAAGGCAACGCTCGATATCGTCTGTATGGACCGCCCGAACCTTGTCTCGGATGTAGCGCTGGCGCTGGGCGATATGCGTGTGCCCATCTACTCGCTGACGGCGCGCGCCGCCGAGCAGGGGCGTGCCCGGATGAGCGTGACGGTGGGCATTACCAACACCGAGCATCTCAACAGCGTTGTGGCCCGCCTGAAAAAGATCAAGGATGTCGTCAGCGTGACGAGAAACTGAGTTTGAAGGCCTTCCCCTGAGGGGAGAAGGTGCCCCGAAGGGGCGGATGAGGGGCAAGCTTTCCGCGATAACCCGTGAATGGGTAGCTGCCGCAGCGCCGCCCCTCATCAGTCGCCTACGGCGCCAGCTTCCCCCAAGGGGGAAGCCTTACATGGAAGGAGCACCCTATGCGAGCAATCATTCAGCGCGTAACCCGCGCAAGCGTTACGGTCAACGGCGGCGAGCCGCGCGCCATCGGCCCGGGCCTGGTCATTCTGCTGGGCGTGCGTGAAACCGATGAGATCGATATTGTGCCGAAGCTGGCCGACAAATGCGCGAATCTGCGCATTTTTGAGGACGAGGACGGCAAGCTGAACCGCAGTGCGGTCGAACTGGGCTATTCAGCGCTGGTGGTGTCGAACTTCACACTGTACGGTGATACGGCCAGGGGCAAGCGCCCGAGCTTCAGCCATGCCGCCAAGGGGGAGCTGGCGGTGCCGTGCTATGAAAAATTCCTCGATGAGATGGACCGTCAGGGCCTGCAGGAGGTCAAGCACGGCGAATTCGGCGCGGACATGCAGATCGACCTTGTGAACGATGGCCCGGTGACCATCGTGATCGACACCGATGAATGGAAAAAGTAAGCAAAATTCAAGGGAGGACGCAATGAACATCCAGCATATCCACGGCGTTCCGCCGCTGTACACGAATACCTTTTTAATTATCACGAACGCCAAGCACGGCATCCTGATCGATGCCGCGGCCGAGCCGGGCGTCTATCTGAAGGCGCTGGACGAGGCGGGCGCAACGCTGAGCCATATCCTGCTGACCCACGGTCACTACGACCATGTGGGGGCGGTGGCAGCCCTCAAAAAAGCAACCGGCTGCAAGGTCTATATGGACCCGGCCGATGCGGCGGGCAGCCAGCTGCTGCCCCTGACGCCCGATGCCATCACGGACACATGGCCGGCTGGTGACGAGCTGACGATCGATGAGCTGACCTTCAAAATCTACCACACCCCCGGCCACACGCCGGGCGGCGTCTGCCTGTGGTGTGATGGGGTGCTGTTCAGCGGGGATACGCTGTTTGCCGGTTCCTGCGGGCGCACGGATTTTCCCGGCGGCAGCATGCGCCAGATGCAGCAGAGCCTCTCTCTGCTGGCGGCGCTGCCCCTGCCCGATGAAACAAAAGTCCTGCCCGGGCATGAGGATTTTACCACCCTTGGGCAGGAGCGCCGCTCCAACCCCTATATGAATGAGGCATGGTATTGATGCAGATCATTTTACGCGGCCCCGCAGCGGGCTATGAAGCCGAGCATACCGCGCGGCTGTTTTTCCCCAGCGCGGAAAAGTCAGAAAATCTCCCGCAGGAGGGTGATTTTGTGCTGGCGCAGAGCCACCACTGCACCGATCTGGCCCTGCTGCGCCTCAACGGAAGGCTGCAGTGGCAAACCGCCTTGCGCCCGCAGGGCGAGGATGCGGAGTACGGCCTGTGCCGGCTGCTGTACGGCATGCTCTGCCAAGCGACCGGCATCACGCCGCCCTGGGGCATGATGACCGGTGTGCGGCCGGTGCGCATCATTCACGACATGCGCGCAGCCGGTGCGGGGGAGGACGAGATACGCGCGCGCTTCCTTGACCACTTTGGCTGCGCGCCGGAAAAGTTCGCCCTCGCGCTCGGCATCGCCGACCTGCAAAAGCCGGTTCTGGACGCCGCCGACCCGATGGACTGCAGCGTCTACGCGGGCATCCCGTTCTGCCCGACCCGGTGCAGCTACTGCAGCTTTGTCTCCCGCACGGTGGGGGATAAGGCCACCCGCGCGCTTGTGCAGCCTTATGTTGATAAGCTTTGTGAGGAACTGACCGCCATCCGCCAGACCGCCGACCGCGCCGGGCTGCGTATCCGCACCTTCTATATCGGCGGCGGAACGCCCACCAGCCTGTCGGCTGCCCAGCTTGCGCAGCTTATGTCCCATATCGCCCGCACCTTTGATCTGGCACAGCTGGAAGAATACACGGTGGAGGCGGGCCGCCCCGACTGCACCGATGCCGAAAAGCTGCGCATCATCAAGCAGTACGGCGCCACCCGCATCTCGATCAACCCGCAGACCTTCTCCGATACGGTGCTGGGAAACATTGGCCGCCGCCACACGGCGCAGGATATTATCGACTGCTTCGTGGCCGCGCGCGCTGCAGGGCATACCAACATCAATATGGACCTGATCGCGGGCCTGCCGGGGGACACGGTCGAGGGCTTTGCAGCCAGCCTGCGGCAGGCCATCGCGCTTGCGCCGGAGAACATCACGGTCCACACGCTGACCCTCAAGCGGGCGTCCAACATCGTGGTCGAGCATCGCGCTGCCGACTATGCCGATGTTGCCGCCATGCTTGACAGCTGCCGTATGCTGGCCGATGCCGGCTACCGACCCTACTATATGTACCGCCAGAAGGGCACACTGCAGAATCTGGAAAATATCGGCTGGGCCAAGCCGGGTTTTGAGTGTCTGTATAATATCTATATTATGGAGGAGGTCCACACCATTCTTTCAGCCGGTGCGGGCGGGTCCACCAAGCTTGTCATTCCGGGGCAGCGCCGCGGCAAGATCGAGCGCATCTTCAACTTCAAATATCCCACTGAGTACATCGACCGCTTTGCGGAGCTTCTTGACCGCAAAAAGGCCGTGGAGGATTTCTATGCACGTTACACATCGCAAACGCTTCATCAGCCGTGACCTTGTGGCGCTGGCCGCGCGCAGCCCGCAGGAGCTGGCGGCCCTGAGCGAGCAGCATTATCACGACCAGATCGAGAGCATCGCCGATGAGGTGCTGGCGGCAGGTCAGCGCATCGTCATGCTGACCGGTCCGTCCGCTGCGGGCAAGACGACCTCGGCCCATAAGATCGCCGGGGCCATCGCGGCGCGCGGCCACAGCAGTCAGGTCGTCAGTCTGGATGATTTTTATATCGGGGAGGGGAAATACCCCAAAAATCCCGATGGCAGCGATGATTATGAGAGTCTGGAGTCACTGGATCTGGAGCGGCTGCATCTCTGCCTGAAGGAGCTGTACAAAACCGGCATCTGTGAAGCACCGGTCTTTGACTTTACGCTTCAGCAGCCCAGCGGCACCCGCTGCATTGATGCCCGGGGCGGTGTGGTCATCATCGAGGGTCTGCACGCCTTGAACCCGGCCCTGACCGAGGAGCTGCCCGCCGGGGCCGCCCTCTGCCTGTATGCAGGCCTGCGGGAGGAATACGCCGACAGCAGCGATGCCTGCTGCCTGGCCACCCGGGACATCCGGCTGGCGCGGCGCATCGTGCGGGATTATCTGTTCCGCGGGCATGGGGCCGCCTTTACGCTGGGGCTGTGGGGCCATGTCTGCGCGGGAGAGGAACGGTTCATCAAGCCCTACAAGCCGCGCGCCAACCTGCTGCTGGACACGACCCACACCTATGAGGTCTGCCTGTGGCGCACCGTGCTGGACGCGATGCCTGCCGACCCGGAGCTGACCCCCGTGCAGGCCCGCCAGCTGGAGGCGCTGCGCGCAAGGTTTGACGCATTTCCGGCGCTGGGCACCGAGCTTGTGCCCCAAAACAGCCTGCTGCGGGAGTTTATTGGTAAATAATGCCGTACAATTCACGGAAAATATACATTTGCGCGTTGCAAACCGCGCCGCAATAGGCTATAATAGACCTAAATCGCACGGCACAGATGCCGTGTTCAGGCAAGAAGAAAGAGGTGCTTGACTATGTTTGAACTGGATATTGAGATGCTGAAGGAGCAGGGCCTGCAGTTGATGGATTCCGCTAAAAAGACGGCGCAGGATCTGGCAGACAAGGGCAAAAGCAAGCTGGATCTTCTGAACCAGCAGGCACGACTGTCCAAGGCACAGCGCCAGCTGGGCGCTCTGGTCTACAGCCTGCACAAGGCCGGTGAGGAGAACCCCGCACTGGTCGAAAAGTATATCGACGCCGTGGCAGAGGTCGAGAAGGCTATTGAGGAGATCAAGGCCGGCATGACCGAGGACGAGCGCGCAGAGGTCGAGGCACAGGAGGCCGCTGACGCCGCCGAGGATGCCCCCGAGCAGGAGCAGGAGGAAGAAATCGAGGAGGAGCCCATCCAGCTGCGCGGCGAGACCAAGATCTGCCCCGTCTGCAAGGCCGAGGTCGATGGTGACGCGCTGTTCTGCAACCATTGCGGCGCACAGCTGTAAAAATAACACTACAGCGAAAAAATGCAGCCGGGCGGACGGCCAACGCTTGACAAATCCGCCGATTTGTGTAAAATGTAGCGTATTGCATTTCTGTGAGCGCGGAGAAGGTCTATGAACGCATACCCCGAAAAACAGCAGTATACGGCAGACGACCTGGCTGCGATCATTGCGATCCTGCGGGACCCGGACTGCGGCTGCCCATGGGACAAGGTACAGACCCACACCTCAATCCGGATGAACTTCCTTGAGGAAGCCTACGAGGCAGTGGATGCCATTGATTTGAACGACCCCGAGCTTCTCTGTGAGGAGTTGGGCGATGTGATGATGCAGGTGGTCTTTCACGCGCAGATCGAGCGGGAGGCCGGTCATTTTACCTTTGATGAGGTGTGTGACGGTGTCTGCCGTAAGCTTATCAATCGTCACCCGCATATTTTTGGCGGGGACGAGAGCATAAAAGATTGGGATTCGCTCAAGAATAAGGAAAAGGGCCGTCTGACCCTTGCAGACGAGCTCGAAAGCGTCCCTAAGGCGCTGCCTGCCCTGATGCGTGCCGCCAAGCTGCAAAAGCGCGCTGCCCGCTACGGCGTGCAGACAGAGTCGGCAGCCGAAGCAATCACTGCTGCGGCTGCGGCGGTCGAGACCGCACCGGACAAGGCCCGGGCGGAGCAGGCGATGGGCCAGCTGCTGTTTGCCGCTGCGGCGCTTGCACGCAGTGCAGGCATCGACCCGGAACAGGCCCTGCAGAAATGCAACGCTGCGTTTACCGCGGCGCACGCCGACAACCCAGAAAGCTAAGAAGTGAGCCGAGCGGGACGGAGCTTTCCGCAGCTGCTTTTTGCTGATATAACACTTTGGAGGTATAATACCATGACGAAAGTTGAACTGATCGCCGCTGTTGCGAATGAAGCTAACCTGACCAAGAAGGACGCCGAGGCTGCTGTCAACAGCGCCCTGAACGCCATCACCAACGCCCTGAAGGAGGGCGACAAGGTCGCACTGGTCGGCTTCGGCACCTTCGAGGTCCGTGAGCGCCCTGCACGCAAGGGCCGCAACCCCCAGACCGGTGAGGAGATCACCATTGAGGCCTCCAAGCTGCCCGCTTTCAAGGCCGGCAAGGCCCTGAAGGACTCTGTTCAGTAAGTAATGGTCCGCTCCGCCCCGCCGCGCTCCTGCGGCGGGGCGGTTTTGTATCGAAAGGAAAACGTCTATGCGTCTGGATAAATACCTGAAGGTCAGCCGTGTTATCAAGCGCCGCACCCTCGCCAACGAGGTCGCGGACGCGGGCCGTGTGCTGGTCAACGGCAAGCCCGCCAAGGCCAGCTATACCGTAAAGCTCGGCGACATCATCGAGGTCACCTTCGGCAACCGCCCTGTCAAGATCCGCGTCCTGTCCGATGTGGAGCAGAAGGGCAAGGATGTCGCACGGGAAATGTTTGAGATCATCGAGGAATAATGCCCCGCTGCCCGGCGCGGGGTTCTAAAAGCGGTGCCTGCCGCATACAGTATCACTGTAACCAAGCAGGGGAGGGACCGCCATGCCGGAAACAAAACTGGAGCCGCGCGCCGGCCAGCCGCAGCAGCAAAGCCACGGCCTTGCCCTGCGGGATCGCCGCCATCTGGCCGTGACCGGTGTCAGCCGTGTCATCAGCTGTGATGAAAGCGCCGCTGTGCTGGAAACGCCGCTCGGCAATCTGACCATCGGCGGGCAGGAGCTGCAGATCGGGGAGCTGTCTACCCAGAGCGGGCAGGTGCAGATTTCCGGCAGGATTGAATACCTGCAGTATGCGGAAAACCAGCAGTCCGGCGGCGGTCTGCTGGCACGGCTTTTTCGCTAGATGGCCCCATCACCCGCCCCGTGGGCGGTGCTGGGGGATGTGCTGTGGTGCCTTGGGCTGGGCTGTCTGCTGGCGGGCGTGCGGGATGCCGTGCGCCTTGCACTGGGGGAGGGCGCGCTGCGCTGCTTTTTCCGGGATATAGCGGCCTTTGCCGCGGCGGCGGTGCTGGTCTGCGGCTTCGCCGCCGGGGCCAGTGCGGGCGGTCTGGCCCGCTGGTATATGAGCGCCGCGCTGCTGCTGGGGGCGGTATGCTGGCACTGGGCCGTGCAGCCCGCCGTACACCGCTGTGCAGCTGCAGCCGCCGCCTGCCTGTTGGCACCGCTGCATGCGGTGGAGAAAACCGTTATCCAGCCCCTCAAAAAGCGCCTTGCCGCCGCCCGCAGCCGCCGCAGAGAGCGCAAAAAGGCAAAAAAGTCCGAAAAAAAGCAAAAATCCGCTGAAAAACAGTTGCAAAAACCTTCGACCATATTATATAATTAGCTACAAGTGGTTGTGTGTGCATTTTTGGGGAAGGGGGCATCCCACTATGAGCAAAAACAGGGGACAGTCCCAGCGTGGATTCCTGCCGTGGTGGATCACCGTTCCGGTGTTTCTGATCGTCTGCGGCTCGCTGTTCGTCAATCTCGTGCAGTATCAGGTGTCCATTGCATCCAAGCAGCAGGAGCTGCAGTCTGTGCAGAACCAGCTCAGCACACAGCTTACCGAAAACGCCGAGCTGTCCGGCACGCTGGATCAGGGCGAAAGCGCTATTATCGAGCGCTACGCCCGGGAGCAGGGTTACGCCAAGCCCAACGAGCGCGTCTTTGTGGACATCAGCGGCAAATAAATCGTTTTCAGCGGGGACGCTTTGCGGCAGCCCCCTGGCATAAAAATTACATTTAAAGGGGTATCATAGTTTGGCATTACAAGTTGGGGATATTGTCGAGGGCAAGGTCACTGGTATCAAGCCGTTCGGCGCGTTCGTTTCTCTGCCGGAGGGCAAGACCGGTCTTGTCCACATCTCCGAGGTTTCCTACGAGTTTGTGCAGGATCTTTCCACGGTGCTCAGCGATGGGCAGACGGTTTCCGTCAAGGTGATCTCGATTGCACCGGACGGCAAGATCGCATTGTCCATCAAGCGCACCCAGCCCGCGCCGGAGCGCGGCCCGCGCCAGCAGCACGGTGAGCGCGCTGCTGGCGGCAGTGACCGCCGCCCGGCCCCGCGCCCCAAGCGTGAGGAAAAGCCCCGCGTCTGGCAGCCCAAGCCTGCCGCACCTCAGGGCGATATGAGCTTTGAGGACATGATGGCCCGCTACAAGACCCGCAGCGAGGAAAAAATCGCGGATCTCAAGCGCGTGACGGAGAACCATCGCGGCGGATATTCCCGCCGCCGCGGCTGATACCGGCTGCGAAAGCCAATACAATGAACGGCCCTATCCTGACGGCTGTCAGCCGCCGGGCTGGGGTCTTTTTGCAATTTTACAATACAAAATGTAGGGGATAGCCATTGCTCGCCCCTACACAATTCACGGCATATCAACAAGAAAGGACACCTATGTCTACACTTTACACGATGGTCGCGCCCTGCTTCTTCGGTACCGAATCCACGCTGAACTTTGAGGTCAAGCGTCTGGGCGCACAGAATATTCAGGTGACGGACGGCCGGGTGGCATTTCAGGGCGGGGCGGATATGATCGCCGCCGCCAACCTGAACCTGCGCACCGCCGAGCGCGTGCTGCTGCTGCTGGCCACCTACAAGGCCACCACCTTTGATGAGCTGTTTGACGGCTGCTACGCTATCGCGTGGGAGGAGCTGCTCCCCGCCAACGCGGCCTTCCCGGTCAAGGGCTCGAGCCTGTCCAGCCAGCTGTCCAGCGTCCCTGCCTGCCAGAGCATCGTAAAAAAAGCCATCGTCAAGCGGCTGATGAACGGCCATAAGGTCGGCACCCTGCCGGAGGACGGTGCGCTGTACAAGATCCGCTTTGCGCTGCGCAAGGACACGGTGGAGATCTATCTCGACACCTCCGGTGACGGCCTGCACAAGCGCGGCTACCGCAAAAACGCCACGCTGGCGCCCATCAAGGAAACGCTGGCCGCCGCCATCGCCGATCTGGGCCGGGTGCGCCGTGACTCTCTCGTGCAGGATCCGTTCTGCGGCTCCGGCACGCTGGTCATCGAGGCTGCGCAGAAGGCGCTGAATCTGGCCCCCGGTCTGCGCCGCCGCTTTGCTGCCGAGCATTTCGACTTTGTGCCGGCTGACCTCTGGGCAGAGCAGCGCCAGAAGGCTCTTGCGGAGGTCCGCAAGGACGCCGCCTTTGAGGGTATCGGCTATGACATCGACCCCGCCGCTGTGGCGCTGGCCAACGCCAACGCAAAGCTGGCCGGTGTGGGGGATCGCTGCCGCTTTGAGGTTGCGGATGTCCGGGATTTCCGTGCGCTCGACAATGCGGTCGTGCTGACCAACCCGCCCTACGGCGAACGTCTGGGTGATGCCTCCGAGGCGGCAAGTCTGGCGCGCACGCTGGGTCAGGTCTGGCAGGCGCACCCTGTGCAGGGATTGTACGCCATCACGGCCGATGCGGACTTTGAGCAGCACTTCGGCAAAAAGGCTGCCCGCCGCCGCAAGATCTACAACGGCATGATCCCGTGCCAGCTCTATATGTATTTTGAGCAGCCCAAGCGGGAGAGGAAGTAAGCCATGGAAGACCTGAAACTGGCGATCCTGATTGATGCGGACAATATCTCGCCCAAGTATGTCAAGGTGATTTTGGACGAGGCTGCAAACTTTGGCGTTGCAGCCTGCAAGCGCATCTATGGCGACTGGTCTGATGCGCGGCTGAAAAGCTGGAAGGATGCGCTGCTGAACAATTCCATCATCCCCATCCAGCAATATAGCTACACGACCGGCAAGAACGCTACAGATTCCGCCATGATCATTGACGCGATGGACCTGCTCTACAGCGGCAATCTGGACGGCTTCTGCATTGTTTCCTCAGACAGCGATTTCACTCGGCTGGCGGCCCGCCTGCGGGAGGCCGGCAAGCTTGTCATCGGCATGGGGGAGAGCAAGGCGCTCGGCCCCTTTGTCAAGGCCTGCGACCAGTTCAAGTACCTCGATCTGATCCTCGACCACGGTGACCTCAATGAGGCGGAGGGAAATGCCCCGGCCGCCTCTGCTGCCGAGACGAGCGCCCGCGCCGCTGCGGGGGACGACACCGCCATCAACCGGGATTCCATCGGCCGCATCATTCATGGTCTGATTGATGAGATGGATGACGGCACCGGCTGGGTGCGCACCTCCCGCGTGGGGGATCAGCTCATCAAGCGCTACCCGGACTTCGATGTGCGAAACTTCGGCTCCAAGAGCCTGAATAAGTTCCTGACCTCGCTGGCGGAACTCGAGGTTGAGGAGCGCATTCTTGCCAACGGCAACCCCATTCAGTTTGTGCGGGTAAAGCCGGTGCCGAAGCCGGTCAAAAAGCCTGCGGCCCGCCGCACCGCCAAGCGCACGCCCCGCCAAAAGAAATAAAACCAGCCCCAGACACCACTTGTCTGGGGCTGTTCGCTTATCTCTGCAAATATTCTGTGCTGACCCAGCCGTATTGCTGGTTGTACTGCACCAGCGCCCAGCCGGGGGCGCTGGACATCGTACCGTAGATGCGCAGCCGCAGATAATCGGGGATTTTGCCGATGATGTCATACCCTGTGCCCGGCCCGGCGCGCAGGTTCAGCCGCTCGCCGTTGGTGCGGGTCGTAAAATAGATTGCATCTGTCCGCGCGGGCGGGGTGTCGGGGACGGTAATATCCGTGCCCAGACTGTCCAGCAAAAGCCGCCATGGATCAGGCTTTGTCACACCGGGAATGCTGTATTCGTGCCAGCCGTCAGCCTGCCTGATCCATGCCGTGCCGCCGTCCCACACAAGGCCGTCATACACACAGGGGACAAGCTCCGCCCCGGTGCTGTCGAGCAGACCGAATTTCCAGTCACGGCTGACAACCGTGCAGCCATTCAGCAGCGGTGCGGCCCGGGCAAAGACCCGCGGCTCATCGGTGCAGCGGTTGGGACTGTACACGCCGTCGTAGCAGGGGGCGGTTACTTCATGGCCCGCTGTATCCAGATACACCCATTTGCCGTCCCGCTGTGCGGGGGCCAGCGGCGCGTCAAAAAAGAAATCTGCCGCACTGTAAATACATTCGTTCGCAGCTTTGCTGTCTCTGTTTCGATAAACATACTGCTCGCCGCCAATGTAGTTGAACCAGCCGTCCCCCTCGGCCTCCAGCGCACCGTCCCGGACAGGCACAAGGCCGTTGGCACTGCCGCTGAACAGCAGCATGTCCGCATCAGTCGGTGCTCTCAGTTCGCCCGGGCCAAGGGAAGCGTAGTAGATACTCAGAGCGTTATCCTGCAAACGGACAAAGCTCAGATACCCGCCGCCGTCGTGGGCGTCACAGAGGGTGCCATCGCCGCTTGCCTTTAACTGGGCGTTGTACTCTCTTTCCAGCGGGTCGATCTCCTTCCACGAAAGCCCGTCCAGATACCCGTGCCAGTGGTGTTCGTCAATGTCACATTCAAACAGCGGCTCCGGCGCGCGGCAGGAAAGCACTTCTGTACCATCGCTGCGCATCAGGCCCCACAGGCCGTCCTTGCACATCGTGTAATAGTCGGTGTCGGGGTAGGTCTGCATGGCGCGCTCATAGTCGATCAGCCGAATGTCGTCATAGTCCAGCACCGCCGCGCCGGTCGGCTCCAGACCCTGCGGCGCAGCGGCTGCGGGGGCAGGAGTCGGCGCTGCTTCGGCAGTTTCCATAGTGGCAGCCGGCGCAGATGCACAGATCGCATCCCCGGATGCAGCCCCTGCGGCACACCCGGCCAGCAGCAGGGCAGACAAAACGCAGAGCAGAAGCTTCATGACAGAACACCGCCTTTTTCTTTGATTATACCACACGCGCCCCGCACCGGGAAGGTCCGGTATGGGGCGCGTGTACAGATTTTACAATTTATTCGTAGGTGCGCCGCCCGGCAAAGACGCACAGGGGGCGCTTGGCCTTGCCCATGCCCATCAGCTGCACGGCGGCAGCCAGGGTGGCACCGGCGCTGGTGCAGGCGGGTACGCCGTCAAAGAACAGCACCTCCCGCGCGGCACGCTCGGCATCGGCGGAGGTGACGGTCAGCACGGTGTCCACCACATAGGGGTTGTAATTCTCCGGCACAAAGCCGGGGCCGATGCCCGCGATGCTGTGCTGGCCGATGAACCCGCCCGAGATGGCGGCGCACTCGGCAGGCTCCACGGCCACGATGCGCACCATGCTGTTCCATGCCTTTATGTACTCGGCCACACCGGTGATGGTCCCGCCGCTGCCCACGCCGATGACCACAGCGTCGATTGCATCGCCCGCGTGCTTTAAGATCTGCGGGCCGGTCACCCGGCGGTGATACTCGGGGTTATCATCGTTGGAAAAATAGTGGGTGTAATAACCGCCGTATCGTTTGGCAGTGTCCTCGGCGATGCGCTCCATGGCGCGGCGGCCGCCGCTGCTGCAGGCAATGATGCGCGCGCCCAGGTCCTGCAGATGCTTGCGCCGTGCGATGGGCAGGCTGCTCGGCACGACAAGGATGCAGGGGTGCCCTGTGGTTGCACAGCTGACAGCCAGCGCAGCGCCGAAGCTGCCGGAGCTTACCTCCACCACCGGCATGCCGGGCTGCAGCGTGCCGCGCTCGGTCGCAAAGGCCAGCATCGTCTCGGCCAGACCGTCCTTGGAGGTGCCGGTCGCACCGCCGAAATCTAGATAGGCGAGGATGCCTGCCTCCAAACCGTGGCGGCCGGAGTAGCCGTCCAGCCGCACGACCGGCGAACGGTAGACCTCCTGATAATAACTGCGCAGGATGGGCACAGACAGACACCTCACTTTCAAAAAACGACAACATTTTTATTATAGCATAGTTCGGGGCGGTTTGCTATGGATGGAGAGAAAAATATTGCGGCGAAAGGGAAAAGCCCCTCCGACTTCGCTGCGCTCATTACCTCCCCGCATAGCGAGGAGGCTTTCTCGAGGGCTTTGCCCGCGCAAAAGGCGCCCCACGAAGTGGGGAGCTGGCCGAGCTTGCGAGGCCTGAGGGGCTTTCCCCGTATACCATCACGGCGCTGCTAAAAAATCTGCCGTATTTCTTCAAAAAATCGCTCTACGGACTTGACTTCCGGCGCCTGTTCTGTTATAATTCATAGGCTGATGTAAAGAAAATTACTTTACACAGCCTTCACAAGCAGCAAAGGGGGCGCGGGCATGGCCGGTAAGCCGCAGAAAAACCTTGCCTACTCCGTCCTGCTGGACTTCTACGGTCCGGTCCTGACGGAAAAACAGCGCGTCATCCTGACGGAATACTATGACGAGGATTTGTCCTTAGCTGAAATTGCCGAAAATCTCGGCATCACACGGCAGGGGGTGCGGGATGCCATCAAGCATGGCGAGGCCGCGCTGGACGAGCTGGAAGCAAAGCTCGGCAACGCCCGCCGCCACACCCGGATGCAGGCCGATTTGGACCGCCTGCGGGTGCTCGTCACGGAGGTTCGCTGCTGTAATTCCGGCTCCTTCACGCCGGATCCGCGTATCAACCATGACACGCAGGAAATGCTCACGATCTTACAACGCTTGGACACGCAGGAGGATGCCGATGGCCTTTGAGTCTTTAACAGAGCGCTTGAATGGCGTTTTCAAAAAGCTGCGCGGCAAGGGCAAGCTGAACGAGGCCGACATTAAGGCTGCTATGCGCGAGGTGCGCATGGCGCTGCTGGAGGCCGATGTCAACTACAAGGTTGCCAAGGACTTCTGCGCTCAGGTTTCGGAGCGCGCGATGGGGCAGGAGGTCATGGAGAGCCTGACCCCCGCCCAGCAGGTTGTCAAGATCGTCAACGAGGAATTGACCAGCCTTATGGGCGGCAATGAGCCGAAATACCTGCGCCTGAAAAACAAGGGCCAGACCGTGCTGATGATGTGCGGCCTGCAAGGCAACGGCAAGACCACCCACGCGGCCAAGCTCGGCAAATTCTACCGCAGTCAGGGCCGCCGCCCGCTGCTGGTTGCCTGCGACATCTACCGCCCCGCCGCCATTGAGCAGCTGAAGGTGGTCGGCGAGCAGGCCGGTGTCCCCGTCTTTACGCTGGGCACCGAAAAGCCCGAGCTTATCGCCCAGAAGGCGATGGCCTACGCGAAGGATCACGGCAATGACATTGTGATCCTCGATACCGCAGGCCGCCTGCAGATCGATGACCAGCTTATGGATGAGCTGGTGCGGATCAAACAGGCAGTCGAGGTCGATGAGACCCTGCTGGTCGTGGATGCCATGGCTGGTCAGGAGGCCGTCAATGTGGCCAAGACCTTTAATGAGAAGGTCGGCATCAGCGGCGTCATTCTGACCAAGACTGATGGCGATACCCGCGGCGGTGCGGCGCTTTCGGTGCTGGCTGTCACCGGTATGCCGATTTATTTCCAAGGCACGGGCGAGAAGCTCGAGGATCTTGAGCCGTTCTACCCGGCGCGGATGGCAAACCGCATCCTCGGCATGGGCGATGTGCTTTCCCTGATTGAGAAAGCTCAGAGCGTCCAGAACGACAAGGATGCCGAGGCTGCCGCCAAGCGCCTGATGGAAAACAAGTTCGACATGAACGACCTGTTGGCCCAGTTCCAGCAGATCAAGAAGATGGGCGGCGCTGCCTCGCTGCTGGCAATGATGCCCGGCGGCAGTCAGATTGACGCCGACTCTCTCGATGAAAAGGCGCTGCCCCGCATCGAGGCCATCATCTACTCGATGACCCCGGCAGAACGCGCTAAACCCGACATCATCAACCCCAAGCGCAAGCGCCGCATTGCGGCCGGCTCCGGCACCTCGGTCGAGGATGTCAACAAGCTGCTGCGCCAGTTTGAAGCAATGCAGAAGATGATGAAAAAGGTCAAGCGCAACCCCAAGGCCTTTATGCGCGGCCTCGGGAGTATGGGCGGCAGAGGCGGCTTTAAAGGCTTTGGCCGCTGATTTTCACAAAGGTATGACCCGCTCGGCTTTACGGCCCACGGGATGTACAATATATTAAAGATGCCCAACCAAGGGCCGTAAACAATTTTTGGAGGAATATTACTATGGTTAAGAT
>ERZ833608.743-NODE-743-length-25494-cov-8.527694_pt1 | contig 25494 bp, 20 predicted proteins | sample MGYA00519694_ERZ833608 | MGnify/ENA primary metagenome ERZ833608 (study PRJEB31850, sample SAMEA3708742) | human gut metagenome | biome: human gut; feature: human-associated habitat; material: faeces | place: China | collected 2014 ... | reverse complement strand
CGGCAGAGACTTCCTTCTTCGAGTCTGCAAGAGACAGGCTGAAGGCCATGCTCTTTTTGCCGGCACCCAGCTTTTCGCCACGGTAGATGTCAAACAGCTCAACCTTGGCCAGCTGCTTGCAGGCGCGCTGCATCTCGCATACAAGGGTGCCGCACTCCATGCTTTCGGGGGCTACAAGCGCCAGATCGCGCTGTACCGGGGCCAGCGCAGGGATAGGCTGGTAGTGGATGGCGGCGGGTACCAGCGCGTGGAAGGCCACCCAGTCGATCTCGCCCAGATAGATGTTCAGGTTGCCGCGGCTGTCCTTGGGCAGCTTGAGCTCGGCGGTGACATCGTTCGCCAGCTTGCCGAAAACGCCGACACGCTCCCCCTTGCAGAGGATATAGGCGGCGATGCCGGGATGCAGCCATGCCACATCGGCCGCACGCGCAACGGTCAGCTCGACACCGAACGCTGCGCCGAAGCTTTCGACCGCGCCCTTAACGGCAAAGAAGTCCTCCTCGCTGCCCCATGCGGCAAAGCCAAGGTGCAGGCGCTCCTCCGGCAGCTCGGTGATGGGCTGCTGCTTCGGAATGTAGATGTTGGACATCTCGAAAAGGCGGCCCTCGGCATTGCCCTTGCGCAGGTTGTCAACGACCACATTCAGCAGGGACGGTGCCAGCAGCGGGCGCATGATGGTCAGATGAGAGGAGATCGGGTTCAAAATGCGAATGACATTGCGCTCGGGGGCATCAGCGGCAATGTGCAGCATATCCAGATCGGCATCAGCGTAGAAGGCCAGTGTTTCTGCCTCATAGAAGCCCTGCGCACACATGGTACGCTTGGCCTTGGCCTGTGCCTTCTGCTCCGCCGTCAGACCGCCGGTGGTGACGGTGGCAGCCTTCAGGAAGGTAGGCACGATATGCTCATAGCCGTACTCGCGGATGATTTCCTCGGCAAGGTCAGGCTCGCCGACCTCAATGTCCTCGCGCCAGCGGGGCGCAACGACCTGCATCGTATTGCCGTCTGCCTCAAGCTTGACCTCAAACTGCAGGCGGTTCAGAATGTCGAGAATATCGTCCGTGGGAACGGTGATGCCCAAAATGGCATTGATGCCGCTGATCTTGGCGGTGAAATGCTTGCCCTCGCGCGGGGCACCGGCCGAGCAGTCGAAATGGGTGGCGGTGACCTCGCCGCAGCCCAGCTCCTGAATCAAATGCAGGGCGCGGGCCATGCCCAATTCGGTCGTATACTCCGAGATGCCCTTTTCGTAGTGGCTGGAGGCATCGGTGCTCTGGCCCAGACCGCGGGCAGTCTTGCGGATGTTGTCGCGGGCGAACTTGGCGCTCTCAAACAGCAGCTGGGTCGTAGTGCTCTTGATCTCGCTGTTCAGCCCGCCCATGACACCGGCCAGCGCGACCGGCTTGGAGCCGTCGCAGATGACGAGGTTGTTGGGCGTCAGGGTGAACTCCTTCTCATCGAGCGTTGTGATCTTCTCGCCGTCCTTAGCGCGGCGGACGAGTATCTGGCAGCTATCCAGCGTATCCATGTCAAAGGCATGCATCGGCTGGCCGATCTCCAGCATGACATAGTTGGTGATATCGACTACATTGTCGATGCTGCGCAGGCCGCACAGGGCCAGCTGACGGCGCATCCAGCGTGGGGACTCGCCCGGTGTGATGTTGCGTACATAGTGGCCGATGTAGCGCGGGCAGAGATCCTCCGCTTCAACGCGGATGGAGAGGCGCGGTTCGGTGTAATCGCTGACGGTGTAGTCGGTGGCGGGCATTTTGAGAGGCTTTTTCAGCACAGCTGCAACCTCGCGGGCAATGCCCAGCACGCTCTGGCAGTCGGCGCGGTTGGCAGTGATGGAGATGTCAAAGATATAGTCGTTGAGTCCCACAACCTCCTGAATCGGCGTGCCGGGAACGGTGTCCTTCGGCAGGTCGAGCAGACCGTAGACCTCAGAGCCGGGGTAAAGATCATCGTTCAGACCCAGCTCCTCGCCGCTGCAGAGCATACCGTTGGACTCAATGCCCATTAAGGGCTTGGCCTTGATGGTGATGCCGCCGGGCAGCGTGGAGCCGTCCAGTGCGGCAGCGGTGTGCATACCGGCATAGACATTGGCTGCGCCGGTAGAGATCTGGATGTCGTGACCATAGTCACCGCAGTCCACCTTGCAGATGTGCAGATGCGTTCCCTCCTGCGGGACGCACTCGGTCACAACACCGACAACGACCTTGGAGATCTCACCGCCGAGGTCGATCAGCTCCTCGACCTCAAAGCCGCAGCCGAAGAGCTTGTCCTCCAGCTCCTGCGCGGTGACATCAATATCAACATATTGCTTTAACCAGCTGAATGGTACTTTCATACTCTGTACTCCTCCCCTGTCAATCCTCGAACTGCTTCAAGAAGCGCAGATCGTTTTCAAACATCAGACCGATGTTGTTGATGCCGTATTTCAGCATGGCGATACGCTCGATACCGATGCCGAAGGCAAAGCCGGAGTAGACATTGGGGTCGATGCCGCAGTTTTCCAGCACGCTGTGATGCACAACACCGGCGCCCAGCACCTCGATCCAGCCGGTATGCTTGCAGAGCGGGCAGCCCTTGCCGCCGCACTCAAAACAGGAAACATCGACCTCGACGCTCGGCTCAGTAAACGGGAAGTAGGACGGGCGCAGACGGGTCTTGACCTCGGCACCGAACAGAGCCTGCACGAACTTATCCAGCATACCCTGCAGGTCGCAGAGGGTGATGCCCTTGTCAACGACCAGACCCTCCATCTGGTGGAACATCGGGGAATGGGTCGCATCGGAGTCGGAACGGAACACACGGCCGGGCACCAGCACCTTGATGGGGGGCTTTTCGCAATCCATTACACGGATCTGGCCGCCGCTGGTCTGGGTGCGCAGCACAATGTCGTCCGCGACATAGAAGGTATCCTGCATATCGCGGGCAGGATGGTTCTTCGGCACATTCAGGCGGGTGAAGTTGTGGTCATCGTCCTCAATCTCAGGGCCTTCATAAATTTCAAAGCCCATGCCGGAGAATACATCAATGATCTCGTTCTTGACGAGGGTGATGGGGTGCAGATTGCCGGTCGTGCGGATCTTGGCGGGCATCGTAATGTCCACCGTCTCGGCAGCGTTGCGGGCGGCCAGCGCCGCCTTCTCGACCTGCTCAGACAGGGTCTGGTACTGAGCCTCGACCCACTGCTTGAATTCATTGATGGTCTTGCCGACGGCGGGGCGATCCTCCTTGGGGACATCGCGCAGGCTCTTGGTCAGGCCTGCGACCTCGCCGTTTTTGCTCAGATATTTCTGCCAGAAGTCAGAAAGCTGGGCTTTGTCAGTGACGGCTGCGCCAGCCTGCTCAATAGCGGCGCGCAGCTCCTTGATTTTTTCTTCCATAGTACACCTCTGCTTGGCTTTTGGGCCGGAGCCAAATAAAAAGGCCCCGTCCCTGTGTGAAATCAGGGACGAAGCCTTGTAAATACAATTCTCCGCGGTACCACCCGTGTTCCGCATTATGCAATACGGCACTCTTTGCTGCGGGTAACGGTGCAGGGCCGTTGCGCACTACCGGGCCTTTGGGCCTTTCCCGCGCACCACTCGGGAGAGAACTTCCGCGCATAGTCCCTGCAGGCGGCTTACAGCCGGTGACCGCCCTCTCTTGCCCAAGGCGCATTGCGCGTACTTACTCCGTCATTGTGTTTTGCGAATACCTGTTTAGTATAGCGCGAAATTTGCGGCCTGTCAAGCCTGCGGCAGGGGATACTTCTGCTTATCCTCCACGCTGATGGCCTTGCCAAGCTGCACCTCAATCACCTTCAGCTCGGTATCGGCCAGGATCGTGTGCTTGCAGCCGGCTTTCATCGTCAGGATATCCCCTGCCTTGACGGGCTGTGCCCTGCCGTCCAGAATTGCGCGGCCGGTGCCCGAGATAACGGTCCAGACCTCATCGCGGTTCTCGTGGCTGTGGTAGTTCATGCCGTGACCGGCGTTCAGCGTGATCTTGATGGTCAGGCTTTCATCCTCCACATCCAGCACACGGAAGGACCCCCAAGACTTTTCAGCAAACATGATCTGCTGGTGGATGCTGTCCACATAGGGCTTGATATAGCTGGACTGCTCCTTATCGGAGACAAGGATACCCTCGGGGCTGGCAGAGACAACAACATCCTTTAGCCCCATGCAAAGCACCGGCACATCCAGTTCATTGAGAACATGCACATTCTCACAGGTCTCGTTCAGCATGGCCTTGCCGATGCTCGGCTCCTGCATGGCCTCGGTCAGGGTGTTCCAGGTGCCCATATCCTTCCACTGGCCTGCAAAGCGCATGACCTGAATCTTCGGTTCATTCTCAACGACCGCATAATCGAAGCTGATCTTCTTCAGCGTATCATATTTACGGAAAAGGTCCTGATAATCGGTAAAGTCGATCAGCTCATGTGCCTTGTCCAGCACATAACGCAGCTTGTAGGCAAATACGCCGCCGTTCCAAAGCGCACCCTGCGCAATGTACTTTTCGGCTGTGGCGGCATCGGGCTTTTCCTTAAAGGTCTTGACAGGGCTGACGGTGTCGGCGCTCTCCGGAATGATGTAGCCGTACTTTTCGCTGGGATAGGTCGGCTCAATGCCCATGAGCGAGAGGTTGGCGCTGCCCTTTTCCGCAAGATCGGAGAGGTCCTTTAACGCGGCAAAATAGTCATTGTTGACATACGGATCAACCGGGCAGACAACCACAGCCTCATCGAGGCCCACGCCCTTTACATCGTGCAGAAAGGCCGTGGCCAGTGCGATTGCCGGGAAGGTATCGCGGCGGCAGGGCTCAACGCAGACGCCGACCGAATTGCCAAGCTGGTTGTGGATGGACGACACCTGCGTCTTGCTGGTGGCAATCGTCACGCTGGCATCAGCATCCACCTCTTTGATCTGGCGGTAGACGCGCTGAACCATCGACTCGTAGCCATCATCGGTCTTGAAGATCTTGATGAACTGCTTGGAGCGGATATCGTTCGACAGCGGCCACAGGCGCTTGCCGGAGCCGCCGGACAGCAGAATGATATTCATAGCGTTTCCTTTCAGCGCTCGGCGCGCATCGGGTTGTGTAAGAAATCCTCATAGGACAGGCGCAGGCCGTCCTCCAATTCGGTCTTGTAGGTCCAGCCGAGGTTCGTCGCCTTGGAGACATCCAGCAGCTTGCGGGGCGTGCCGTTGGGCTTGGAGGTATCCCACTTGATCTCGCCGGTATAACCCACGACCTTGGCAACCAGCTCGGTCAGCTCCCTGATGGTCAACTCCTTGCCGGTACCGGCGTTGACCGTCTCATCGCCGGAGTAGTTGTTCATCAGGAAAACGCACAGGTTGGCCAGATCGTCCACATACAGGAACTCACGCAGCGGAGAGCCGTCACCCCAGCAGGTAACGCTCTCCACACCGTTGACCTTAGCCTCGTGGAAGCGGCGGATCAGCGCAGGGACCACATGGCTGTGGGTCGGGTGGTAGTTATCATTGGGGCCGTAGAGGTTGGTAGGCATGACCGAGATATAGTCGGTGCCGTACTGGCGGTTCAGAAACTCGCAGTATTTCAGGCCGCTGATCTTTGCCAGCGCGTAGGCCTCGTTGGTCTTTTCCAGCTCGCTGGTCAGCAGGCAGCTTTCCTTCATCGGCTGGGGCGCCATGCGGGGATAAATGCAGGAGGAGCCGAGGAATTCCAGCTTTTTGCAGCCATTCTGCCATGCGGAGTGGATGACATTCATCTCCAGCGTCATATTGAACCACATAAAGTCGGCCAGTGCCTCCTGATTGGCAACGATACCGCCGACCTTGGCGGCTGCCAGAAAGACATACTCGGGCTTTTCCGCCGCAAAGAAACGCTCGACATCCTCCTGACGGCAGAGGTCCAGCTCCTTATGGGTACGAGTAATGATATTGGTGTAGCCCTGACGCTGCAGCTCGCGCACGATGGCGCTGCCCACCATGCCGCGATGGCCGGCCACATAGATCTTCGCATTCTTTTCCATCATGATTGTTACCTTCTTTTGATGCTTTTGATGAAATTATTTGATAACGCCCTTTTCGAGATATTCAGCCAGATTGGTCTTGATATGCTCCTCGGCGCGCTCAACGGCGACCTTCTTCATGTCATGATCGACCATGATCTTGACAAGCTCTGCAAAGGTGGTTTTGGTGGGGTTCCAGCCCAGCTCACGCTTGGCCTTGCCGGGGTCACCCCACAGGTTGACAACATCGGTGGGACGGTAGAAATCGGGGCTGACCTCGATGACGACCTTGCCCGTGGCCTTGTCGATGCCCTTTTCGTTCATGCCCTCGCCCACAAATTCCAGCTCAATGCCGACATTGTGGAAGGCCAACTCGCAGAACTCGCGCACGGAGTGCTGCTCGCCGGTGGCAATCACAAAGTCCTCGGGGGTCTTGTTCTGCAAAATCAGCCACATGCACTCGACATAGTCTTTGGCATAGCCCCAGTCGCGCAGGCTGGACAGATTGCCGAGATAGAGCTTGTCCTGCTTGCCCTGCGCAATGCGGGCAGCAGCCAGCGTGATCTTGCGGGTGACGAAGGTCTCGCCGCGGCGCTCAGACTCATGGTTGAAAAGGATGCCCGAGCAGCAGAACATATTGTAGGCCTCGCGGTATTCCTTGACGATCCAGAAGCCGTACTGCTTGGCAACAGCATAGGGACTGTAGGGATGGAACGGCGTGTTCTCGTTCTGGGGAACCTCCTCAACCTTGCCGTACAGCTCACTGGTGGAGGCCTGATAGATGCGGCAGCTGTCCTTCAGGCCGCAGAGGCGCACAGCCTCCAGCACACGCAGCACGCCGGTGGCATCGACATCGGCCGTGAACTCCGGCACATCGAAGCTGACCTGCACATGGCTCTGGGCGGCCAGATTGTAGATCTCATCAGGGCGCACGGTGCTGACGACCGAGAGGATGCTCATCGAATCGCTCAGATCGCCATAGTGCAGGTGGAAGTTGGGGTGACCCTCCAAATGGGCGATGCGCTCACGGTAATCAACGGAGGAACGGCGGATAACGCCGTGGACATCGTAGCCCTTCTCAAGCAAAAACTCTGCCAGATAGCTGCCGTCCTGACCGGTAACACCGGTGATCAGTGCTTTTTTCATAATGCGGTTTCCCTTCCATTTGTATCTTGCGCGGTGATTTTGCGCGTGGTTTTCTATATGTTTGTTATTCTACCGCATTATTTTCACCTTTTGCAGGGCAAATCTTGCAAAAGGCTAGCATTATATTGACTTTTTTGCTATACTGGTTTTGCAGTGTTGAGATGTAAAGATGTCAGGGGGGGCATTGCTCACCCACACAAAACAAGGACGGTAGAGTTATGGAAGCACCGTTATTTGACGGCAAGCTGGTGCATTCCCAGCGCATTATTTATACACCCTCCCCCTTTGCACGGTCGAATCTTGTGCATTTACAGGAGGTTGGCCGGCTGCAGGCGCGCAGCCCCCACGCAAGCACCCGCAGGGGGCTGGCCTCCTACCTGTTCTTCATGGTGGAGAGCGGCAGCGGCACCTTGGAATATGAAGGCACCACCCGCGCCCTGCGTGCCGGGGACTGCGCATTTCTTGACTGCCGCAAGCCGTACCGCCATTATACGGGCGAGGACCTGTGGCAGCTGCGCTGGGTGCATTTTTACGGCCCGAACATGGGTGCTATCTACAAAAAATACGAGGAGCGCGGTGGCCAGCCAAGCTTCCGTGCCGAGAATGCAGCTGCCTATGCCGCGCTGCTGGAAACCCTGTACACGCTGGCGGATTCCGATAATTATGTGCGCGACATGCAGATATGTGAAAAGCTGCTGGCCCTGCTGACGCTGCTGATGCAGGAAAGCTGGCACCCCGAGGCCGTGCGCGCAGGGAGTGCAAAACGGCAGAACCTGCAGGAGATCAAGGATTATCTTGACGCCCACTATGGGGAAAAGATCACGCTGGACGCTTTGGCGGAGCAGTTCTACATCAACAAATTCTACCTGACCCGCGTTTTTAAAGAGCAGTTCGGTCAGACGGTCACAGGTTACCTGATGCAGCTGCGCATCACGCAGGCAAAGCGCCTGTTGCGATTCAGCGATAAAAATATTGAGGTCATCGCACAGGAATGCGGCATGAGCGATGCCAATTACTTTTCGCGCATCTTCAAAAAGGTGGAGGGGACAACACCGGGCCAGTACCGGCGGCAATGGTAAGCAAAGCGCAGGAGCCATGCTTGGGCGGCATGGCTCCTGCGTTGTTTCATTGTGTTATTTTTTCAAGATGATCCATGCTGACCCAGCCGTGCCACCTGCCGTAGAGAGTCAGCATCCAGCAGCCGTCCTCGCTGCGGCCCAACTCCTGCAGGGCGGTATATTCCGGCACAAGGCTGATTTTTTCGTAGCTTGTATCCGGCCCCACACGCAGCCGCAGGCCTCCGGTGGCGGTGACCCGCCAAAAGGTGTCTGTTGCCTTTAGCTCCTTTGGACCAACCTGAAAGCGCATTTTTGCATCCTGCCAATGCTCCGGCACGCCGGGCAGCGTTCTGCTTTGCCAGTGTCCGTCCTGCTGCAGCCAGAGGATATGGCCGTTCCATGCTGCCCCTGCATAGTCGCAGGGGATGTACTCCTTCCCGGCGGCGTCCAGTACACCCCATTTCCCATCACGGCAGATGGCAGCATACCCATTCAACAGGGGTGAGGCATACTTTGGCGTGTAATCCTCATAAAAATCCAGACCGCCATAGACTGCGTCATACACAGCTTCCGTTGCCAAATTTCCCTTCCGGTCAAGGTAGGCCCATTTGTCACCGATCTTGACCGGGGCCAGTGGATGGTCATAAAAGCAGCCCGCGGACGCATAGGCCATGCCGTTCAGCAGGTTTCCGTCAGGATCGGCAAAAACAATTCCGCCGTCCTCGGCTGCGCTATAATAGTCCGGGTCACCGTTTCCGGATGTCCACACACTCCGCACACAGGGCAGATACTCCCCATACAGGGCATCGCCATCATTCAGCTCGGCAGTGCCGCCCATCATGCCGGCGCTTTTACATACACGGCCGGTGTTGATGTCGTATGTCCATGTATAACTCTGCCCGTCATGCTCACCGGTGCAGAGTGTACCGGCATTTTCTGCGGCGAGCGCCGCCTCATAGCTGCTGCGCTCCGCATCATCCATCGGGGCCGATAGGCTGAGAAAATGCCAGCGCAGACAGCCGTTGGCGCAGCGTTCGATTGGCCGGTCGGAGATACAGGGCAGCAGGACGGTGCCGTCACTTTTCATCAGGCCCCATTTTCCGTCCATGCACATCGTATAGTAGCCGTCTGTGGCAAGACCGTCCTGCGCCAGCAGCTGGCCGCTTCGGGTATCCTGCTGCTGCAGCTGGATGGCCGTATATTCACCGGCTGCGGTTTCGGCTGTTTGGCCGGGCTGGCAGGTCGGGGCTGCTTCCGGTGTCTGGGCGGGCGCAGGCGGCGGCGCAGGTGTGCTGATCACATCAGCCGACCTTGACGCGCAGCCTGCCAGCAGCAGTATTACAGCGGCGCAAAGGATCCGTTTCATAGGTCCCCCCTGTGTTTAGCAGTCAAATTTCCCGGGAATTTTTCAGCTCCTCCTCGATACGGTCAAACCGCTCTAAGAAGGAATGCTCCTCCCCCTCGGTCTTGTAGCCGGGCATTGTGTCCAGCGCAACAGCGTGGATGCTGCGGAAGATGCTGTTCTCGATATTCGGATTGTTGCGCATCAGGCGGCGCAGCAGGACCTTGATCTCCTGCCGCTTGGAGCCGCCGCCCCCGTTGTCGCAGATGGTGCATGCCTCGGTAAAGCGGCAGGCGCACTGGATAAATTCAAGGTCATTGTACCGCCGCCATGCGATGATGTCCTCCTCGCGGATGCAGTAGAGCGGGCGAATCAGCGTCATACCCGGGAAATTTGTGCTGTGCAGCTTGGGCGGCATGGCCTGCAGCTGCGAGCCGTAAAACATGCTCATGACGGTCGTCTCGATAACATCATTGAAATGATGGCCGAGCGCGATTTTGTTGCAGCCAAGCTGCTGTGCTTTTTTGTACAGATGACCGCGGCGCATCCGGGCACAAAGGTAGCAGGGGGATTTATCACTGTTGTTAGCCACATCAAAGATGTTTGTTTCAAAGACCGTGATGGGAATATGCAGCAGTGCGGCGTTGCTCTCGATCTTTTGGCGGTTGATTTCGTTATAGCCGGGGTCCATGACGAGAAAGACCAGTTCAAACGGGACCTCGCTGTGGCGCTGCAGCTCCTGCAAAAGCTTGGCCATGACCATAGAATCCTTACCGCCGGAAATACAGACGGCGATCTTGTCCCCCGCCTGGATCAGCTCATACCGCTTAACGGCCACGATAAAGGGTGTCCACAACTGCTTGCGAAATTTTTTGATGATGCTGCGCTCGATTTTTTGATATGCTTCTAATTGGCGTTCCAACGGTCAATTCTCCTTGTTTGTCAGGGTTTTGTAGCAGGTATCAAAGGCCTGCAGAAAGCCTTCGATTTCTTCCTCGGTCGTCAGGTGGCTTAAACTGATGCGCCAGCTGGACAGCGCATTGCGGCGGTCGCGGCTGACGGCAAACACGGCCTTGGACGGCATCCCGTCCGAGGAACAGGCCGATTTGACCGAAACACAGACCCCCTGCTCACTGAGAGCCTGCTGGAACCGCGTCCCCTTGATGCCGGTAACGCTGACATTGATGATGTGCGGCACTGCAGTTTCGGGGCTGTTGATGCGCACAAGGCTGTAGCGCCGCAGCGCTGCCACAAGGCGGTCATGCAGCAAACGTACCTGTGCAGTGCGCGCCGCCTGTGCGTCCAGCGCCAAGGTCAGCGCCGTATCCAGACTGACCGCCAGCCCGAGCGTTGGTGTGCCGCTGCGGTAGATCGTAGTGCTGGCCCCGCCCGAAATCTGTGGTGTGATCACCAGCCCGCGCCGCTTATACAGCGCACCGATGCCGTTGAGGCCGTAAAATTTATGGGCCGTAAAGCTCATGGTATCCACGCCGTCCAGCCAGAGGTCCGTTTTGCCTACGGCCTGTGTTGCATCCACATGCAGGCGGCAGCCGGGGTACGCTTTGACGAGCTCTGCAATTTCTCGAATGGGCTGCACGGTGCCCAATTCACTGTCCACGGCGCAGACTGCTACCAGAACCGTATCATCGCGCAGCAGCTCCCGCAGCTGGTCAAGGTCTACCCTACCGTCACGGCCGATGCGCAGCAGGTCGATCTCGTATCCCTGCTGCTGCAGGACAGACAATGACGCCCCCACAGAGGAATGCTCCAGCTCGGCGGAGATGATGTGCTTACCGATATGCCGTGCGGCCTGTGCAATGCCCTTGACAGCAAGGTTGTTGGCCTCGCTTGCGCCGGAGGTGTAGATGATCTCAGCCGGCTGCACGCCGAGGTGCTGCGCAATGGAGCTCGTCACACGGTCCATCTCAGCCCGGGCCTGCTGCCCGGTGATATGGGTGGAGTTGGGGTTGGCAATGTAGCGTTGCTCCGCCGCGATAAAGGCGTTCAAAACGGCCGGGTCTGCCGGGGTGTTGGCGGTATAATCAAGGTAGATCATGGCGTGTGCCCTCTTTTACAGTAGTATACCGGAATAGTATACCGCAGTTTCCTACTTTGTCAATAGGAATTGACACCACGCAAAATCCCTGCCCCAAGGCCGGGGAAATCATCCGTTCGGCTCAGCAATCGTGACGGACTGCTTGTCAAAATAGGGCGTCAGGCCCCACATGTCCGGCCCGGGCGCCACATCGGTGTAGAACAGGAGCCAAGGGCGCTCCTCGCCGTTCAGCGGGCGGATCGTTACATCTCGCTGGGCGGCATCGGTCAGAACCGCCTCCCGCGCATCCAGTGCCGCAGCGTAGCGTGCGGCCTGCCCGTCTGCCAGTTCATAGGCGGCCTCCAGACTGGTGGCAAAGTAGTTGTCCTGCCCCTCCTTAACGGTGTGGCTGCCGATGCAGGCCATGCAGACCAGCATACAGGCAGCCGCCTGCGGCAGGTGCCGGGCATGGCGTTTACAAAACTGCTCTGCACCATGCAGGGAGAGACCGCACACACGCTCAAGCCAGCCGAGCAGAAGAAACTCTGTAGCAGCCAGCCCCAGCACAAAGGCCATCCAGACGACATTCAAAAGCCGTCCCGCGCCGATGCCGCCCATTGTGTAGGACGGCAGGAAAATCATGCCCCACATCAGTACAAAGGTGACCGCCGCGCCAAAAAACGGGTAGCGGAACACACGGTCCGGCAGAGCGGCACTGCGGGCAAGGTGAAGCAGCGGAAACGCCAGCAGCGCCAGCAGGCAGAGCAGCGGTACATCCAGCCAGCGGATCCACTCCATCGCGGCAAGGATAAAGCTTTTGATAACAGCCTCGGCGAAGCCTGCACCGGAAAAGCCTGCTGTGCGCACCCGCGTGCCGGGGGCCAGCACATTGAACAGCAGCCCAAGGATTGCCGCCGCAAAGGCGGGCAGCTGCCAGAAGTTGCGCCGCCGTGCGCAGAGCACTGCCGCAAGCAGCAGCAAAAGAAGATTCAAAAGCCCGGCCACCTGATGGCCGCCGCCGATGACCAGACTGCACAGGCAGCCTGCGGCTGCGTACAGTACCCTGCGCCGCAGCGTAAGCTGCGCGGCAAAGCAGAGCGCAAAGGCAAGGCCCGCGTTCAGCACAGCAAGCGAGAAATACGGCAGGTAGTTCATCGCGCCGTTAAACCAGTACAGCCCCTCGACCGGGGCGGGCATTCCCTCGATAAAAGCGAAGGTCAGCAGCAGCGCCAGCGCCCAAGGCAGCCGCTTTTGCGCCGCAGATAAGCGCAGCACTACACAGCGCGCCAGCCCGTACAGGCAGAAAAAGAGCGGCAGCAGCACACAGAGCAGTGTGACGCCGTAAACCCGGTTGCCGAAGATAGCAGGCTGAAACGCCAGCGTAAAGCCGGAGACATACAGCCCCTGCCAGTTTTGATAGTAGTAGACATTTGTGTCCCACGCGGCCTTGAGCAGCCGCGGCAGATCGAAGCCGTACTGTTGTATGACCGCATGGGTGCGGGCCGCGTAGATATAATCATCCGCCGAGGGGCGGGCAAAGACAGCCAGTACAAACACCGGCACCAGCAGCAGGCCGGTCAACAGCGCGAAACGGCGCAGCCAGCGCTTTTGCGCGGCTGCATCGTGCCAGAAATCCATATGCAAATCCTTACTTCTTGTCATCCAGCGTCATCTGCAGGAAGTAGACCCATTGCTTCTCCCACCAGTACCAGTCGTGGGAAACATCCGCGCCCCAGATGTCTACGATAGGATGGATACCCTTGCTCTCGAGAATGGCCTGCAGCTCTCGGGTGGAGGCCAGCAGGTCTCCCTCCCATGCACCCTGACCGCAGCACATGATGAACTTATCGGCCTTTTCAAACAGCTTCATGTAAGGGTGGGTCGTGGGGAAATTGCGCATGTAATCGCAGGGGGAATTGCGGTAGACGAGATCGTCCATATATCCGCCGAAGAACATGCCGGAGGAATACAGTCCGCTGAGGGCGATTGTACCGTTGAAGATGTCCGGGCGGCGCAGGAAGAAGTTGACGGCGTGGCCGCCGCCCATGCTGGCGCCGCCGGTCAGGATCTTGCCGGTGTGGTCATCGCCCTGCTCACGGTTGATCTCAAGCAGGCGGGGCACAAATTCCTCGCAGATATAATTGTACCAGCGCTCCTGCATCTCGATACGCGGGCGCTCGGGGCCGTTGTTGTCCCAGCTCTCGGGGTCGATGCTGTCCACTGTGAAGATCTGCAGCCGACCGTCATCCACCCAGCGGGCAGCGGCGTTGCACATGTTGCGGTCCTCCCAGTCAAAGAAGCGGCCGCTCTGGCACGGGAAAATCACGATGGGCCGTCCGGCGTGGCCGTAGACCTTGAACTCCATAAATCGGTTCAGAAAACGGCTGTACTCTTTGTAATAGCGGATCTGCATGGCAGTCCCCTCCTATTTGTAAAAGAATTTCTTATTCAGATCCAGCAGACCGACCATTGCATGCATCGGCCCGGAGGACGAGGTTTTGAATACCCAGTAATAAAGCAGCGCCAGTGCCTCCCGCATATAGCAGGGCAGCACACTGCGCAGCGGTGTTGCAGCGGCAAGCGCAGACACATTGGTAAAGCCAGCCATTGCGGCATACTGCCCGGCGCGGTAGCAGTGGAATTCATTGGAGACATAGACGATGGGGGTCGTTTGGGAAAAGCCCCGCGACTGCAGCAGCGCCAGTGAAAAGGCAAAGTTCTCCTCCGTGGAGGTGGAGCGGTTCTCAGACAGGACCCGCTCGGGCGGCAAGCCCTTTGCAATCAGATAGTCCCGCATGGCATCGCCCTCAGGGACCCACTCATCACGGCCCTGCCCGCCGCTGGTGATGACCAGCGTATCGGGGTAGGCGGCGAACGCATAGGCCTTGTCAAGGCGGTATTGCAGCAGCTTGCTGGGCTTGTCCCTGTGCAGGCCCGCCCCCAGCACGATCACGACCTGCTCGTTCCCTGTAGGCGGGTGAAGATAGCCGCTGACAGCAACAAAGGCGATAACAGCCAGATAAAGGCAGACCAAGACCGCCAGCACCCCAAAAACCACGCGCCCGATACCTGCAGAAAACCACGCATTAACGGGTCTGCGAAAGACAGCGTAGCCGGTAACGCAGCCGGTGAGCAGCCAAACCATAAGGTTGCCCATGTTGAAGTTGGAAAGGAACACCAGCGAGAGGGAGTAAACCACCAGCACCGCCGCCAGCAGGTAAAGAAGCAGTACGCCCACGTTACTTCGCAATTTCATCATAGACGCCGCAGCCCGCTGGGCAGTAGGCAACGCCCAGCGCCTTGCAGACCGTGTCGGCGATGGTTGCAAAGCTGTAGCGTGTATGCAGGTTCACACCGGGACGGATCTCATCGCCATACACAAGGAACGGCACATGCTCACGGGTGTGGTCGGTGGTCTTGGTGTAGCTGGGGTCGCAGCCGTGGTCAGCGGTGACCATAAGCACATCGCCGGGGCGCATTTTGTCCATAAAGGTCGGCAGCCAGTCATTGAACTCCGCAGCGGCAGCGGCATAGCCGGCAATGTCACGGCGGTGGCCATACAGCATGTCAAAGTCAACGAGGTTGACGAAGGCAAGGCCCTCAAAATCGCGGTCGGCCAGCTCCAGCGTCACCTGAAGCCCCTCGGTATTGCCGGAGGTGCGGATGGTTTCCCCAACGCCTTTGCCTGCAAAAATGTCGTGGATCTTACCCACACCGATGGTCTGCTTTCCGGCAGCGAGGATAGCGTCCAGCATTGTATCGCGCGGCGGCACCAGACTGTAGTCATGGCGGCGCGGCGTGCGGGTAAAGTTGGCGGCGCAGTCCCCCACAAACGGTCGGGCAATGACACGGCCGACGCCGTACTTCCCGGTGAGCAGCTCCCGCGCCTCGGCGCAGATCTCATAGAGCTTTTCCACAGGGACAAGGGCTTCGTTCGCAGCGATCTGGAACACGCTGTCGGCGGAGGTGTAAACGATGAGCGCACCGGTCCGGAGATGCTCCTCGCCGTAGTCGCGGATGACATCGGTGCCGGAATAGGGCTTGTTGCAGAGGACCTGATACCCGGTTTTGGCCGTGAATGCATCAAGCAGTTCCTGTGGGAAGCCGTCCGGGAAGGTGGGCAGCGGCTCAGCGCTGAGCAGACCCGCAATCTCCCAATGGCCGATGGTCGTATCCTTGCCGGCACTTGCCTCGCGTAGGCGGGCAAAGCTGGCAACGGGCGCTGCCTCCGACTTGCCGCAGGTCACACCGTCCAGATTGAAAAGGCCAAGCTTTGCCAGATTTTCCCCCTTGAAATTGGGATGACCAGCGATGGCGGCCAGCGTGTTTGTACCGGCATCGCCGAACTGCGGCGCATCCGGCTCTGCGCCAACGCCAAAGCTGTCCAGTACGATCAAAAATACGCGTTTTGCCATAATCTTTCTCCTGTGTAGGGTGGTATACAGTTATTATTATTGCTATTATACCGTAAAGCTGCCAAAAAGTAAACACGAAATGCGGAGCTCGCCACCTGCAAAAGAGCAATAAATGTATGGTAAATCATTTTGTCCGCAACTTTTTCCCTCTTGTTTCCCTTGGCTGACTTGTAGTATAATACCGCTAAGGTTTGCCAAAGTATATAAATATGTGGAATGTTTATGGAGGATATGTTTTATGCGCAAAACGAAAATTGTCTGCACGATGGGTCCGTCTACCGATAAGCCGGGGCTCCTGCGTCAGCTGATGGAAAATGGCATGAATGTTGCCCGTTTCAACTTCTCCCACGGCGACTATGAGGAGCATAAGGGCCGCTTTGACAAGGTGCGCGCCCTTTCCAAGGAACTGGATCTGCCCATTGCCTGCATGCTGGATACCAAGGGCCCCGAGATCCGCCTCGGCGAATTCAAAAACACGGTCGAAAAGCTGGTCACCGGCCAGAAGTTCACCCTGACCTCCCGCAATGTCGAGGGCACCAACGAAATCTGCTCCGTCACCTACAAGGATCTGCCCCGCGATGTCAAGCCTGGCGGGCGCATCATGCTGGATGACGGCCTGATCGAGCTGCGCATTGATGAGGTCGGCGATACCGATATTGCCTGCACCGTATGCAATGACGGCACCATCAAGACCAAGAAGGGTGTCAATGTCCCCGGCGTCCACCTGACCATGCCGTATATGAGCCAGCGCGACACGAGTGATATTCTGTTTGGTGTCGAGCAGGGCTTTGATCTGATCTCTGCCAGCTTTGCCCGCAACGCGCAGGACATTATGGATATCCGCCACATCCTGGACGAGCACAACTCCAAGATCCGCATCATCGCCAAGATCGAGAATCAGGAGGGCATCGACAACATTGACGAGATCCTGACCGTGGCAGACGGCATCATGGTTGCCCGCGGTGATATGGGCGTTGAGATCGACTTTGCCGAGATCCCGGCCATCCAGAAGCACCTGATCGACCGCGCCATGAGCGCCGGTAAGATCTGCATCACTGCCACCCAGATGCTGGATTCTATGATCGTCAACCCCCGCCCGACCCGTGCCGAGATTACCGATGTTGCCAACGCTATCTATGACGGCACCGGCGCTGTCATGCTCTCCGGCGAGACCGCCGCGGGCAAGTACCCCGTCGAGGCGCTGAAGGCCATGGCTACGATTGCCGAGACCACCGAGGCAGACTCCAGCTTTGACAGTCTGGTCCACCACTCTGGTACGGACAACAGCCGCCTGAACATCAGCGCTGCCGTCGGCCATGCCGCCTGCACCACCGCGACCGACATCGGCGCCTCCGCTATCATCACCGCCTCCAAGAGCGGTGAAACCGCCCGCCTGCTGAGCCGTTTCCGCCCCGACACCCAGATCATTGCCTGCGTGCTGGACGATACGACCCGCCGTCAGCTCAATGTCTACCGCGGTGTCACCCCGCTGATGATGGATTACGCAACCTCCACCGATGAGCTGATCAGCATGTCCGTCAAAAAGGCACAGGACGCCGGTCTTGTACAGAACGGTGATCTGGTCGTTGTGACCGCCGGTGTCCCTGTTGGTGTTTCCGGCACGACCAACATGATCAAGGTCCATATGGTCGGCGACTCCCTGCTGGCCGGTGTCGGCATCGGTCAGAACAACGCCAAGGGCGAGGTCTGTGTCTGCCGCAACGCTGCCGAGGCCACTAAGAAATTCAAGCCCGGCCAGATTCTGGTCGTGCCCTTTACCACCAACGATTCCCTGCCCTTCATGCGTGAGGCAGCCGGCATCATCACCGAGGAGGCCGGTGCCAACAGCCATTCCGCTATTGTCGGTCTGACGCTTGGCAAGGCTGTCATCGTCGGTGCCACCAATGCCACTCGCACCTTGAAGGACGGTATGGTCATCTCGATGGACTGCTCGCGCGGTATTGTGCAGGCCATGGCGAAGTGAGGCTATGATATGGAACGCATCGCAAGCTTTTGTGTTGACCACACCACGCTGCTGCCGGGTATGTACCTCTCCCGCCGTGACGGTGCCGAGGGCAAGATCCTGACATGGGATATCCGGATGAAGCGGCCCAACAAGGGCAGCTACCTCTCCCCGGCTGCAGCCCACACGCTGGAGCATCTTTTTGCCACCTACGCGCGCAACAGCAAATACAGCAAGGGCGTTGTCTATGTCGGCCCGATGGGCTGCCTGACCGGGTTTTATCTGGTCACCACCGGTCTGACCCCCGCCGAGGCGCTGGAGCTGACCCGCAGCGCTTTCGCATGGATGGCTGAATTTGAGGGAAAGATTCCCGGAGCGTCCGCCGTGGAATGCGGCAACTACCTGATGATGGACCCCATCGCAGCCCGCGCCGAGGCCGCTGCCATGCTGCCTGTGCTGGAGGCACTGGACGCTGAAAAGCTGCACTATTGATCAGTACTATATAAAAATTGAATGCCCGCTGCGAAAACGCAGCGGGCATTTTTGGCAGGCGGATACGGAATCCATGGTTATATAGGCAGGGACGCAGTTTTCTATCTCCGTGCCGCATAAAAACCGCCACCCACTGAAAAACAGAGGGTGGCGGTTATCGTCATGCAGGTATCCTAACTCAGATCAGCGCGGCAGTGATGAGGGCCATCTTGTAGACCTCCTCGGCGTTGCAGCCGCGGGACAGGTCGTTGATGGGAGCATTCAGGCCCTGCAGAATGGGGCCGTAGGCCTCGAAGCCGCCCAGACGCTGTGCAATCTTATAGCCGATGTTACCGGCGTTGATGTTGGGGAAGATGAAGGTGTTGGCATAGCCTGCGACCTTGGAGCCGGGGGCCTTCAGCTGGCCGACCTCAGGGGCAACGGCGGCATCAAACTGCAGTTCACCGTCAACCTTCAGATCGGGGCAAGCCTCCTGCACACGCAGGGTAGCATTGCGCATCTTATCAACAGTCTCGCCCTTGCCGGAGCCCTTTGTGGAGTAGGACAGGAGTGCAACGCGGGGGTCGATGCCAAAGACCTCGGCGGTATGCGCGGTCTCGATGGTGGACTCAACAATCTCATCCTCGGTGGGGTCGATATTGATGGCGCAGTCACCCATGGCAATGCTCTCGTCACCGCGCATCAGGATAAAGCAGGAACTGACAGACTTGATGCCGGGCTTGCACTTGATCAGCTGCAGTGCGGGGCGCACGGTGTCAGCGGTGGAGTAGGTAGCGCCGCCCAGCAGGCAGTCGGCCTTGCCCATCTTGACCAGCATGGTGCCAAAGTAGTTGCCCTTGGACAGAGCGGCACGGCACTGCTCATCGGTCATCTTGCCCTTGCGCAGCTCGACCATCTTGGCGACCATCTCGTCAAAGCCGGCATATGCAGCAGGGTCGATGATCTCGGCACCGGTAATATCAAAGCCGCCCTCGGCAGCAGCCTGCTTGACAGCCTCGACCTCGCCCAGCAGAATGACCTTCAGGGTCTTGCCGGCCAGCAGACGGCTTGCGGCGGACAGGATACGGGCGTCCGTGCCCTCGGTAAAGACGATGGACTTCGGCTCAGCCTGCAGCTTCTTCTCAAAATTCTCGAAAATGGACATACTTTGATAACCTCCATGATTTTAGCAGTCTACGGCTGCTCAACACTTACATTGCTATTATAGCACCCATTTTGCTCTTTGCAAAGAAAATGTGCGAAAGTGGGGGAATCTCCGCAATAAATGCATAGTTTGGCAGACAAAAGCAAGATAATTCACAAAGTTAATAAAATGTCAAGAAAGCATTGCGAATTATTTATCAAATTTGCCTGTATAAGAAAAGCCATAGCTTCTGTAAAAGGCCGCAATATCCGCGCGGTTGCGCACGGCCACTGCGTTCAGCAGCCTGCCATCCGCTTTGCTGCGAAAGCCAATGACCGTCTCACCGGTGCAGATGCTGCTCTCAAGTGCTATATCAGACTCCTGCATTCCGTCCGGCGGTGTCAGTACGGGCGAAGCCTGTCTGCGGAGCAGTCTGTTCCAGAATGACACCGGGCACACCTCCCCTGCTTCAGTGCGTCAGATAGATGACAGCCGCTGCCTGTACCGCCAAGATCAACGGCATACCCACCACAAAGTACCAGTGGCGGGTCTTATGATGGAACAGATACATACCGGCCCAAGCCCCGGCACTGCCGCCCAGCAGGGCTGCGCCGAACAGCACGCGCTCCGGGATGCGCCATTGGCGCGTGCGGGCGCGGTGCTTATCAATCCCCATCAGGCAAAGGGCCAGCGTATTTATTATCATACAATATATCAGTGCAGTATTCATAGTAGTATTATACGCGCTCTTCCTGCAAAGCGCAAGACATAACAAAATGCCCCCGCTTAACGGCGGGGGCAGAATTGCAGATCAGATATCCTTGCGGGCAGCCACACTGCTGCGCACGAGTGCGCGTCTGAGGCGAGCCTCGGCCAGCTCCATGTCGCGCTTGTCCAGATTTTTCTGGGCCAGCATCTCCTCGGCGCGTGCTTTGCTGCGGGCCGCGCGCTCGGCATCAATAGCATCAGCCCATTCAAAGGTAGTGGCCAGCAGGTGGCACTCGCCCTGCATCATGCTGAGCATACCGCCCATGCAGGCGGCGCGGCGGGTGGTACCGTCCTCCAGCTTGATATGAGCCTCGCCCATGCCCAGTGCCGTGCAGAAGTCGATGTGCTTTGCCAGCAGCTGAACCTGACCGTTGATTGTGCGGCAGGACACCGATGTGACCAGTCCGTCATAGGCGACGCCGTCCGGCGTCATGATCTTGAGCGGGAAAGTTGCCATACGACCACCGCCTTACTGCTGCTTGGCCTTGGCCAGAACATCATCAATGGTACCGGCAAACAGGAAGCAGCTTTCGGGGATGCTGTCACACTCACCGTTCAGGATCATCTTAAAGCCGCGGATGGTCTCCTTCAGCGGCACATACTGACCGGGCATACCGGTAAACTGCTCTGCCACATGGAAGGACTGGGACAGGAAGCGCTGCACCTTACGGGCGCGGGCAACCGTGATCTTGTCATCCTCGGACAGTTCGTCCATACCCATAATAGCGATAATGTCCTGCAGCTCCTTATACCGCTGCAGAACCTGCTGCACGGCGCGGGCGACCTCGTAATGCTCCTGCCCGACAACCTCGGGCGAGAGGATACGCGAGGTGGAGTCCAGCGGGTCCACGGCCGGGTAAATACCCTGAGAGGCAATGTCGCGGCTCAGAACCGTGGTGGCATCCAGATGGGTAAAGGTCGTGGCAGGTGCCGGGTCAGTCAGGTCATCGGCAGGAACATAGACAGCCTGCACCGAGGTGATGGAGCCCTTGCGGGTGGAGGTGATGCGCTCCTGCAGAGCGCCCATCTCGGTAGCCAGCGTAGGCTGGTAGCCGACGGCGGAGGGCATACGGCCCAGCAGAGCCGACACCTCAGAGCCTGCCTGGGTGAAGCGGAAGATGTTGTCGATGAAGAGCAGCACGTCCTGGTTCTTGACGTCGCGGAAATACTCCGCCATGGTCAGGCCGGACAGTGCCACGCGCATACGGGCTCCTGGGGGCTCGTTCATCTGGCCGTAGACCAGCGCCGTCTTGTTGATGACGCCGCTCTCGGTCATTTCGCCGTAAAGGTCGTTGCCCTCACGGGTACGCTCGCCGACACCGGTGAACACCGAGTAGCCGTTGTGCTCGGTGGCGATGTTGTAGATCAGCTCCTGGATCAGGACGGTCTTGCCGACACCGGCGCCGCCGAACAGGCCGATCTTGCCGCCCTTGGCGTAGGGGCAGATGAGGTCAACGACCTTGATGCCGGTCTCCAGAATTTCGGTGGTGGACTGCTGCTCCTCATAGCTGGGAGCGGGGCGGTGGATGGGCCAGTAAGCCTCCGGGGTGGGGGCGGGCTTATTGTCCACCGGCTCACCCAGCAGGTTGAACACGCGGCCCAGGCACTGGTCGCCGACGGGGACCTTGATGGACTCGCCGGTGTCCACGGCCTCGGTGCCGCGCACCAGGCCGTCGGTGCTGCTCATGGCGATGCAGCGGGCGACGTTGTCACCGGTCAGCTGCGCCACCTCGACCACCAGCTTCTGGCCGTGGTTGTCGATCTCGATGGCGTTGAGCAGGTCCGGCAGCTCTCCATCCTTGAACTGGATGTCCAGCACCGGGCCGATGACTTGGATCACCTTGCCGATGTGTTTTTCGGACATAGGCTACAACTCCTTCTCTTTTAATGGAATGCTCTTTGTCAGCGTCCTTGCCCTCTCAGGCCGCTTCGCGTCCAGCTCTCCCAGAGGGAGAGCCTGAAACGTATCGGTCAGCTTTAAGCCTCTCCCTTTGGGAGAGGTGGCATTGCGCAAGCAATGCCGGAGAGGGCAAGCCGCCTTAATTTTCCGCACCAGCCACGATCTCGGTGATCTCCTGCGTGATGGCGGCCTGACGGGCGCGGTTGTAATACAGATTCAGATGCTCTATCATCTCGCCGGCGTTCTTGGTGGCGGCATCCATGGCGGTGCGGCGGGCGGCCAGCTCACTGGCCACGCTCTCGCACACGGCGCCGTAGAGGACACCCGCCACATACTCGGGGATGATAGCGCCGAACACTTCCTCGCAGCTGGGTTTGTACAGGATCTGGCTCCGACGGGCCTCAGCCTTCTGGGCCTCGGTGGGCTCGATGGTCAGGGGCAGCACCTCGAGGGTGGTGGCCGTCTGGGTCATCATGGAGTCAAAGCGGGTGTAGCAGAGCTTCACCGCGTCGTACTCGCCCTTGAGGAAGCCTTCCGTTATCTGGTGGGACAGGGTGAAGCACTCGCTCACCGACACATCCGCCGCCATCAGCACCTCGGGGGTGAAGAGGCCGGCCCCGTGGTGGGCGAAATACTCTGCGGAGCGCTTGCCGATGGGCAGCACGGTGACGGGGCCTTCGGCGGCGTCGGCCTGCTTGAACACATTGGCGTTATAGCCGCCGGCCAAGCCGCGGTCACCCGCGATGACCACCAGCAGGGTCCGCTTGATGTCGTCCCGGCGCAGATAGGGATTGCGGGCGCGGGGGTCTGCTGCCGCTATCTTGGTCAGCGATTCGTACAGCGTCTCAAAGTAGGGGCGGCTGTGCTCCACCCGCTCCTTGGCACGGCGCATTTTGGAGGAAGCCACCAGCTCCATAGCCTTGGTGATCTGCATGGTACTCTCTACGCTTTTGATGCGCAGCTTGATGTCCTTCATGGAACCTGCCATGCGTTACGCCTCCTTCCTGTCAGTGTGCCTTGATAAAGTTCTCGGTGTAAGCGGACAGCACACCCTTCAGAGCTTCCTCGGCGTCCTTTTCCAGCTTGCCGGTGGTGCGGATGGTCTCCATCACGGAGGCACCGGCTGCGTCGGTATCGAGATACTCGTACAGTCCCTTCTCGTACTCGGCCACGGCAGGCACCTTGATGTTCACGAGGTAGTCGTGGATGGTCGCGTAGAGGATGGCCACCTGCTTTTCGACCGCAACGGGAGCGGAGCGGTTCTGCTTGAGCACCTCAACGATGCGCTCGCCCTGTGCCAGACGGGCCTTGGTGTCGGCGTCCAGGTCGGAGCCGAACTGTGCGAAGGACTGCAGCTCACGGTACTGAGAATAGATCAGCTTCAAAGTACCGGCGACCTTCTTCATGGCCTTGATCTGGGCGTTGCCGCCGACACGGGAGACCGAGATGCCGGGGTTGACGGCCGGCATGACGCCCGAGTGGAACAGCTCCGTCTCAAGGAAGATCTGGCCGTCGGTGATGGAGATGACGTTCGTGGGGATGTAGGCGGACACATCGCCCGCCTGCGTCTCGATGATGGGCAGTGCCGTCAGGCTGCCGCCGCCCAGCTCATTGGAGAGCTTGGCCGCGCGTTCCAGCAGACGGGAGTGCAGGTAGAAGACGTCGCCGGGGTAAGCCTCACGTCCCGGAGGACGGCGGATCAGCAGCGACAGGGCGCGGTAAGCGACCGCGTGCTTGGACAGGTCGTCGTAGATGATCAGGACGTGCTTGCCCTTGTGCATGAAGTATTCGCCCATGGCACAGCCGGAATAGGGAGCGATATACTGCAGGGGCGACAGCTCGGATGCCGTTGCCGACACCACGATGGTGTAGCTCATGGCACCGGCCTCGGTGAGGCTCTGCACGAGGTTTGCCACGGTAGAGCGCTTCTGGCCGATGGCGACGTAGATGCAGATAACGTCCTTGCCCTTCTGGTTGATGATGGTATCGGACGCGATGGTGGTCTTGCCGGTCTGGCGGTCGCCGATGATGAGCTCACGCTGGCCGCGGCCGATGGGGATCATGGAGTCGATGGCCTTGATGCCGGTCTGCAGCGGCTCCTTGACGGGCTGGCGCTCGATGATGCCGGGAGCAGGGCTCTCGATGGGGCGGAACTCCGTCGTCTCGATGGGGCCTGCGCCGTCGATGGGCTGGCCCAGTGCGTTGACGACACGGCCGATCAGTGCCTCGCCCACAGGGACGGACACGACCTTGCCGGTGCGCTTGACGGTGCTGCCCTCTTTGATCCCGACGTCGGAGCCCAGCAGAACGATGGAGACGGTGTTCTCCTCAAGGTTCTGGGCCATGCCGTATTCGCCGTTCTCAAACTGGAGCAGCTCGCCTGCCATGCACTTTTCCAGACCGCTGGCACGGGCGATGCCGTCGCCCACCAGAATGACCGTGCCGACCTCGCTCTGCTCGATGACATTTTCGTAATGCTTGATCTGAGCACGGATGATCTTGGAGATCTCTTCAGGTTTCAGTTGCATTGTTGTGTCTTCACCACTCAATTCTTTGTAAACTTTCGGGTGGATAGCCCTCTCAGTCAAAGCCTGATGGCTTTGCCAGCTCTCCCGTGGGGAGAGCCCTTGGCAGGCCGGTCTTGCCGCATCTCATCGCCTTACGGCTCTGAGAGCTGCCGGGCCTTGCGTTGGCCGGAGGGCTTCGTATGATTTACAGCGTCGCTGCTGCGATGCTACTGCGCAGGCCGGTGAGGCGGCTGCGGACGGTGCCGTCCAGCTCGGTGCCTTCGATGTCCAGCCGGATGCCGCCCAGCACAGCAGGCTCGACCTTCGTTTTGAGGTCGATGTGCCTGCCGGTGACTTTTTCCAGCTTTTCGTGCAGGCGCCCGGTCTGCTCTGCCGTGAGAGGCACAGCAGAAACAGCGGTAGCCTCCAGAATGCCGTGAGCCTCATTGTAGCGCAGGCGATAAGCCCGGGCGCAGCCCGGCAGCTCCCGCAGAGCGCCTTTTTCGCACAGCAGCTTCATAAAGTTGAGCACATAGAGGTGGACCTGCCCGCGGAAGGCTTCGTCCAACAGCGCACAGCGCTCTTTCTTGGGGATGCTGGGGATGCTGAGCAGATGCAGATACTCGGCGTCCCCGTTCAGCAGAGCCGTCACGCCATCCAGTTCGCCCAGAATGCGCTCGTCCAGCCCTTCCTCCGCGGCCAGGTCGTACAGGCTTCCGCCGTACATCCTTGCAGTCTCGGTCATGATGCTTCACCCAC
>ERZ833608.736-NODE-736-length-25710-cov-12.776379_pt1 | contig 25710 bp, 26 predicted proteins | sample MGYA00519694_ERZ833608 | MGnify/ENA primary metagenome ERZ833608 (study PRJEB31850, sample SAMEA3708742) | human gut metagenome | biome: human gut; feature: human-associated habitat; material: faeces | place: China | collected 2014 ... | reverse complement strand
ACCGAACTTAGAAACGAGGACGGCGCTTCCTCCCCTGTCTGAAGACAGAGGTTTCCGCGCCGATTTTCTATGACGACTCAGGAATTCATCCGCAGCGCCTGGCGGGGCGACACGCTCGACGCCCTCAAGGCCTTCATCCGCATTCCTTCGAAGAGCTCGGCCTTCGACGCCGACTGGGAGAAGCACGGCTTTCTTCTCAAGGCCGTCGAGGACGCGGCCGCCTGGGGGCGGGAGCGCTTCCCCGAGGGGCGCTTCGAGGTCATGAAGAAGCTCGGCGTCACGCCCGCGCTCTTCATCGACCTGCCGGCGTCGGGCGGTCATGCCGGGCGCCCGGTCTTCGTCTACGGGCATTTCGACAAGCAGCCCGAAACCCCGGGCTGGTCCGAAGGCCTCGGCCCCTGGACGCCCGTCGTGAAGGACGGCCGCCTCTACGGACGCGGCGCCTCGGACGACGGCTACAGCTTCTACGCGGCGCTCACCGCCGTGCGCGCGCTCGAGGCATCCGGCGCCGCGCACCCGCGCATCGTCGGCTTCTTCGAGACGGACGAGGAGTCGGGTTCGAACGACCTCGTCCATTACCTCGAGGAAATCGCGCCGCGCTGCGGCGACCCCTGCGTGCTCGCCATCCTCGACCTCGGCATCGGTGACTACGAGCGGCTCTGGCTCACCCGCAGCCTGCGCGGCGTGGTGAGCTTCAAGCTCAAGGTCGAGGTGCTCGCGCACCCGGTGCACTCGGGCATCGCGAGCGGCATCGTGCCGAGCTCCTTCGCCGTCATGCGCGAACTCCTCGACCGGCTCGAGGACCCGAAGACCGGCCGCGTGCTCCCGCCGGAATTCCACGTCGAGCGTCCCGCGGAGCTCGAGGAGGCGATCGAGCGCTGCGCGGCGGTGCTCGGCCGCCGCGTCCTCGACTTCCCGTTCGCGGGCTCGACCGAACCGCGCTCCGAGGATCCCGCCGAAGCGATCCGGCGCAACACCTGGGAGCCCACGCTCTCCGTTCTCGGCGCCGACGGCCTGCCCTCGTGCGCCGAGGCGAGCGCGCTGCTGCGCGCGAGCACGACGCTCGCGCTCTCCTTCCGCATTCCGCCCCGGGTGGACGCCCGCCGGGCCCTCGCGGCGGCGGTGCGCGCCGTAACGGAGAACGTGCCCTCGCACGCCGTCGTGACAGTCTTCGACGAGCGCGCCGAGGACGGCTTCGAGGCGCCCTCGCCCGCACCCTGGCTCGACGAAGCCGCTCGCGAGGCGAGCGAATCGCTCTGGGGCAACCCCTACGAATACTGCTTCGAAGGCGCCTCCATCGGCACGATGAAGGACTTCCGCCGCGCCTTCCCGCACGCCTCGTTCCTCAACACGGGCGTGCTCGGCGCCGCTGAAAACGCCCACGCACCGGACGAGTCGCTCCCGCTCGAATACGTCGAGCGGCTCACCGAGGCGCTCGCGCGCATCATCGCCGCCGTGCCGCAGAAGGAGTGAGCCATGCGCCGCGACTGCGTCACACAAGTAATCGTGCGTTGGAGCGACGGCGAGGAGGACAACTTCGCGACGCCCTTCGAGGCGGAGAACTACGTCAACTACATGCTCGACGAACTCGGCGAGCCCGTGGCGGCGTGGCTCGAGGACATGAAGGGCAACAAGAAGTGGGACTACCGCATCGTTGAGGACGAGGAAGGCCGTCTGCGCCTGATCGACTGAAGAGGAGAAAACACATGACCGAATGCCCGCTCTGCCGCATGGACGGCGACGCCGTCTTCTGGCGCGGTGAGCGCTTCTACGCGCTCGACGCCGGAAGCGACGACTTTCCCGCCTTCATCCGCATCGTCGCGCGGGAGCACGTGCCCGAAATGACGGCGCTCGCCCCGGAGGCGCGCCGGGAGCTCCGCGCGCTCCTCGACGCCGCCGAGGAGGAGATGATCGCGGCGCTCCATCCCGACAAGATGAACTGGGCGCAGTTCGGCAACATGGTGCCGCACCTGCACTGGCACCTCACCGCGCGCTGGCGCGACGACGCGTTCTACCCCGAATGTCCCTGGGGGCCGCGGCAGCGCGAAGTACCCGCGGCGGTGACGGCCGAACGGCGCGCCGCGGCGGTGAAGCTTCTCCCGAAGCTCGCCGCGCGCTTCACGGCGGTTGAGGCGGCCGGGCGCTGAGGCGCCGCCCATCTAGAAGGGACAGGCGGCGAAGACGCCGCCTTCCGCGGCGCCGAGAGCCGTCCGGATCCGGGCGTTCTCCTCGGCGGAGAGGTTCGGGAAGACCAAGTTCACCATGGCGCGGCGCCGGCCGCGCTCCTCGACCACCACGTTGGTGAGCGAGAAGGCCGCGGCGGCCTCGCGCGCCCAGCGTTCGGCCAGGGGCCGGCTCTTCGTGCGCGCGAAGGTCACGATCCAGGCGCCTTCGCCGTGCGCCTCGACGGCGCCGCCATCGAGCCCCCCGCGCCGGAAGGCCTCGAGCGCCGAGCGCGCCTTCGTCTGAGAGCCGTAGGGACCCGCGAAGACGACCCGCTCGGTGGTGTCGGCCGGTTCGATCAGCATCCGGTCGAGCTGCCCCGTGCGCTCAATGCGCCCGCGCAGCCGCGTGAGGCGGGATTCGGCGACGGGCCCGAAGCGCAGGCAGACGGCCTCTTCGGGCGGGAGGGACTGGACGGCGGCCTCCTCAAAACGCACCGTGCGGGGCGGCTGAGGCGATCCGGCCGGAGCGGCCGTCTCGGCCTTCTCGGGGGCGGGCACTGCGGCGGGCTCGACTGCCGCGGGCAGCGCCCGCGGCACGGAGACCGCCTCGACCACGCCCGAGCCCGTTTCGGGCAGCGTGCGCACGGGCGCCTCCTGCGACTTCATAAAGAGAAGCGCCGACAAGACGATGGCGGCGAGCGCCGCAAGAGCCGCAGCGATGCGCATTTGGAATCACTCCTTGAGCAGTTGATGGCGCGCCTGCGCGGCGAGCCCGAGAAGCACGAGGTTGTGCTGCAGCATCACGTCGGGAAGCTGCGCGCGCAGGCGCGGCTCGACGAAGCGGGCGGCGCCCCCGGCGAGAACCACCTTTACCCGGCCGGCCTCCTTGAGGAGCGTCTCATAGGCTTCGCGCACGAGCCCCGCCTGGGCGTCGAGAATGCCGGTCGTCACCGCGGCGCGCGTCGAGTGCGGGAACGCCTCCCATTCGGTCGGCTCGCCCCGCAGCGCCGGAATCGCCTCGAGGCTCTTCTTCATCATCGTGGGGCCGGGCGCGATGCGCCCGCCGAGAAAGACGTACTCGTTGCCGCCCATGTGCCGCACGGCGTCCACGGTGGTCGCCGTGCCCATCTGCACCACGAGGAGCGATTCTCCGGGCATCGCGTCGATCGCACCCAAGGCCGCGCACCAGCGGTCGGCGCCCAGTTGCGCGGGATTCTCGTAGGCGCTTCTGAGCGTGAGTCCGGGACTCTCGAAGGCCGCCTGCGAGCGGATCCAGTGCCAGCGGATGTCGTGGTCATTGAAGAACTTCGTCGCCGAGAAGGCGAGCTCGGGCGCGGCGACCGTGCAGCCGAGCACGCGGTCGGGTGCAAGCTCGAGCCACTGCGCGTAGAGCTTGTCCTTGAAGGCGGCGTTGTCGCGGTGCACCACGGTCTGCGGCGTGCGTTCGTCTCCAAGCAGCGCCCATTTGAGCGCGGTGTTGCCGAGGTCGATGAGAAGCGTCTTCAAGTCCATTCCTCCTGAGCGTCGCCGGAAGCAAGGGAAACCAATTCACCAGAAAGCGCGTGCAGCTCGCCGCGGCGCCCCTGCAGCACGAGCCGGCCTTCGGCGTCGATGCCGCGGTCCACGCCCGCCTCGGTCGTTCCGGTGCCGTCGATGCGGCGCCAGTGGATGGTCCTACCGAAGAAGGCGTCGTAGAGCGGCCAGCGCTCGGTGAGCCGCGCGATGTCCTCGTCCGAGCGCAGCGCGCCGAAGGCGTCGATCAACCGCTTGACGATGAGCGCGAGGAGCTCCCCCTTCGTTTCGGGATCCCAAAGGGGAATGCGGGAGGGGAGCGCCGTGACGGGCCAGCCCGCCGTCGTGCGCCCTCCCGGCTCCACGGAGAGGTTGAGTCCGACGCCCACCACGAGGCTGCGCCGACCTTCGGCGTCGCCGACCGTCTCGAGCAGAATGCCTCCGGCCTTCCCGCCCGCCGCCCAGACGTCGTTGGGCCACTTGACAAGCACCTTCGCGCCGAGGGCGTCGGAAGCCGCGTCAGCCACGGCGAGCGCCGCGGCGATGCAGACGATGCCGGGCCGGGCTGCCGCAACGGGGGCCGTGAGCGGCAGCCCGAGCGAAAAGATGAGCGGTTGGGCGATGGTGCGCCAGGAGCGGCCGCGGGTGCCGCGGCCGGCGCTCTGACGATCGACGGTGAGCAGCACCGGCCCGCGGAAGGCTTCCCGCCGGGCGCGCGCCTTCAGGTCGTCGTTCGTGGACCCCGTTTCAGGGCGCCACTCGGTCTCCACCCCGGGAGGCAGTTCCCGTTCGAGAACGCAAAGAAAGGGATTCTCGGGCATTGCTGTTCGGCTGGTTGCTAATATGCATCGGTTCAGTGCGCCTCAGGGCGCACGAAAGCTTTTCATTGTGGCACAGCCCGGGACGCCTTTTCACTCCCGGCCGGCCCGGCCCTCCAACCGCACCCGACGAGGCATGCAGAAGCACCTTCTTCACGCAGCAGCCCTTCTCCTGCTCGCCCTGCCGGCGGCCTCCGCCCCGGCCTCGACCATTCTGATCGACCTCGGCAGCGGCCGCACGATCCTCGAGGAGAACCCCGACGCGGCGCAGAACGCTGCGGCGATGGCGCCCCTGATGGCCGTATACACGGCGCTCGACCTGATGCGCGGCAACGAGAGTCGGCTGACGGCCGAGGCGCCCAACCCCTGGGCGGCGAACCGGCCGGATGCTCCGAAGACAGTGGATGCGGCGGCGATTCTCGAGGCGGCGCTGATGAACGGGTCGCCCGAAGCGGTGGCGGCGCTCCCGGGCCTCGTCTCGCTCACGCCCGAAGCGTTCGCGCTCCGCATGAATGCGGCGGCGGCGCGCCTCGGCATGACGAGCGCGCACTTCTCGCATCCCTGCGGCGCGGCGGCGCCCTGCATTGCCTCGGCGCGCGACGTCGCGCGCCTCGCCCAGGCGCTCTACGACGACTTCCCGCTCGCACGCATCTGGGGCGCCGAGCAGACGATGGAGGTGCCGGGGCTGCCCTCGATGAGGACTTCAAACCCGCTCCTCGAGCGCAGCCCCGCGATCACCGGCGTCTACTTCTCCCCGGACGAAGCGCCCGCGAGCGGCGCAGCGCTCTCGGAGAACCCGACAAGCGCGGGCCAGCGCATCCGGCGGCTTCTCGCCGTGGAGCTCAATGCGGCGGACCGCCGCACGCTGCGCGAGCGCCTCGCCTCGCTCTTCCTGCGCGCCTACCGCGACTACGAGACGCTCGAGGTCTACAAGGAGGGCGCGCAGGCCGCGCGCCTGCCCGTCTTCAAGGGCGCTGCCGGCGAAGTGGGCGCCGTCGTCGACTCGGCCCTCTACGCCACGCTTCCGCGCGAGCGGATGATCGCCGAGGGCGCCGGCGCCTTCGTGATCCGCGTAAGCTACGCATCCCCGCTCATCGCCCCCATATTCAAAGGAGAGCGCGTCGGCACGCTGCACGTTCTCGTGGACGGCTCCGAGGTCGCCTCGGCGCCGCTTTCCGCCGCCGAAGACGTGCCAGAAGGCGGCTTCTGGACGCGCTTCATCGACACGCTACGCATCGCGCTTGAAGCCGATGCGCCGCAAAACTGAAGGAGATTTCTGATGTCTGAAGAAAAACTGACTGCTCAAAAAGAGGACGTCGTGTCGATCGACTCCGCGGCCGAGCCCGCCGCCGGTCCCCGGGAGCTCCGCAACGCCGTCGAGGAGGCCGAAGCGGTGATGAAGTTCCCGATGGAGTTTCCGATCACCGTGATGGGCCTCAACGACCCGGGCTTCCCCAAGGAGGTCGCGGCCATCACGAAGGCGCACTTTGAGGACTTCGACGAGGCGAAGGACATGCGGCTCACCTACTCGCGCACGCGCAAGTACGTCTCCGTGATGGTGACGGTGACGGCGCAGTCGCGCGAGCAGCTCGACAGCGTCTACCTCGCCTACAACGCGCTTCCGACGAAGAAGTTCGTCCTCTGACACGCCGCCCGAAGGAGTGCTTGAGAATGTCCGAAGCCCGCAGCACCGACCATCCCGGCGTCGTGAAGGCCTGGCTCGCCTTCACCCGGCCCAAGACCTGGATCATCGCCGCCGCACCGGTGGCCGCCGCCCTCGGCCTCGCCTGGGGCGAGGCGGGCGTCTTCCACCCCCTCACGGCGTTCTTCACCCTCACGATCGCGGTGCTCATGCAGGCCGTCTCCAACATGCAGAACGACCTCGGCTACGCCGAGCGCAAGGCCGAGCGGGGCAACCGCCGGGGACTGCCGCGCGCGACGACGATGGGGTGGATCAGCCTGCCGACGGCGCGCATCGCGGTGCGTGCGGGCGCCGTGCTCGCACTCCTCAACACGGCCGTGCTCATCTGGCTCGGCGGCTGGGTCTTCGCATTGATCGGCCTCGCCTCGCTTGCGGCGGCCTACTGCTACATGGGCGGACCGAAGCCGGTCGCCTACACGCCCTTCGGCGAGCTGATGGTCCTCGTCTTCTTCGGCCTCACCGCCGTCTGCGGCACCTACTATCTGCAGACCGCCTCGGTCTCGGCGAACGCGGTGCTCCTCGGCGCCGCCCTGGGCGCCATCGCCTCGGGCGTGCTCGCCGTCAACAACTTCCGCGACATCGAGCACGACGCGAGCATCGACCGGCGCACGCTCGCCGTTGTGCTCGGCCGCTCAAGGTTCCTCATCGTCTTCGCCCTGCTGATGGCGTTGCCCTACGCCGCGCTCATCACCATTGCGGCCACGACGCCCGCGCTCTGGCCAACGCTCGCCGCCCTGGCGAGCCTCCCGAAGGCGCTCGCCGTCGTGAAGGCGCTCCCGCGCCGCGAGCACGAGGCTCTGAACGAAGTGATGTTCGCCTGCGTGAAGCTCGAAGGGCTCTACGCGCTGCTCTTCGCCGCCGGCGCAGCGGTGGCGGGCTTCATCAGCGGCTGACCGCCCCGCATGGCCGGACGGCGCTCAGGGCGTCGTCGTCTGCGCGTCCTGCATCGACTTCATGCGCTGCTCGATCGCCTCGCGCGTGGTGGTCGTGAAGCACGTGACCACCTTCTGCACGCCGGAGACCTTCGCGGCCGTGCGGGCGGCGGTCTGCGCCTCCTCGAACGTGACGAAGCCCATCAGATAGACGATGCCGCGCTCAACGACCACCTTCATCTGATTGAGCGAGATGCGCGAGTCGGTGATGATGGCGGTGCGCACCTTCGTCGCGAGGAGCGAGTCGGAGAGCCGCGTCGAAACCGACGAGGGCTCCATCACCGCAAGTTCGTTCACGACGTCCTTGACGTCCGGGCTCACGCTCGCAATCTGCTCGGCCGCACGCCGGTCGGCGAGGGACGTCACTTCGCCCGAGAGGAGCACGCGCCCGTCGTAGGCGGTGACGGAGACGTGGTGCTTGCGGTTCTTGAAGGCCTGCTCGATGTCGTAGGCAATGCGCTTCTCCGTCACCTCGTCGCTCACGATGGAGCCGGCGGTGCGCCGGTCCGTGGCGACCGATGCCGTGGTGGCGGCGGCGCCGCCCACGATGAGGGGCGCGGCGATGCAGCCCGAAAGCACGGCCGCGGCGAGCGCCGCGGAGGCGGCGAGAGTGATTTTTTTGAACGCGCAGAGCTTCATCAGGATCCTCGAGTTCCGTCCATAGACGAAGGAAGACGGATTGCGTCCGGCAGATTCATGCCGGCCGGAACGCCCTCAGTTTAGAGCATGCACGCTCACGGAATCGGCATGTCGCGCACCGGAAGGGCCGTGCTGAGCGCCGAGCGTTCATACGTGTCCGCCGTGCGTAGGATGGGCTTGATGCGCTCCCAGTAGGCGCAGAAGCGCCCGCGCGAGAGCAGGATCTTGTGGGAGCGGTAGCGCAGCGCGTCCTCTGCGGACCAGCGCGCGACGACCTCGCGCAGCTGCGCGGGCGTGGCGTTGAGCATGCTCGCCGCCACGCGCATGGAGGGCAGCGCGTTGATCGGAATCCACTCGACGGAAGGGTCCCGCAGGCCGCGGGAGAAGTCGGCCGACCCCGACATGGAGCAGGCGACGAGGAAGACGCCGAGGCGCTCCTCGATCGTGGAGGAGTGCGTCGCGAGAAGCCCCAGACGGTCGCTCACCGCGCACACGGAGGAGTAGTGGGCGAGCTCGCGCTGCCAGACCGGATTCTGGTCGCAGATGCGCAGCAGCAGATCCGCGTTGACCATGAGCACCTGCGCCGTCGTCATGCACCAGTGCCGCCGCTGCATACGGTCCTGCAGATAGAGCGTCTCGTAGCTCCCGCAGAGGGCGCCCGCGCCCGAGAGCGACAGCAGGAGCGGATCCTCGTGATAGGGGTCGATGAGCGCCTTGGCGACCACGCCCTGCTCGACCACCATCAGCTTTTGAAAGAACCCGGGCGACTCATAGATGCGATCCCCCCGCATGAAGGTGGTCCGGTGTCCGAGATTGCGCAGCACCCCCATCATCGAACGGGAAAGCTTCGGAGCGAACCAGGGCAGAAAGGAAGAGGACGTCATAACGATGACAACAAAAATGTTGTTCTTTTTGTGAACAACTCATGTGAACAACTTTTATGTTTGAGCTTGTTTTTGTGGACAACTCTACGGACGGGCTTCCGACCCCGGATTTTATCCCGGAGTCGCCGGCTCTATTCCACAGCCGGTCCCACCACCTGTCCACAGACATATCAATAGCGCAACATATTGATGTTTATATGTAAAATTGAGTTTTCCACAGAAATGCAGCTTCCCTACTACAAACTACTGCTTATATAAATATAAAGATTTAATAACAACAGAGGAATTGAGGGAGAAGTGGAAAGGAGCTTTCCGGACATGTGCAGAACTTGTGGATAGGCGGTGGACTACTACGTGGTTTCAGTGCGGAATGACTTTAATTATTTGATTTTTTTAGGAATTCTTCATACCTTCGTTGTGAATGCCGAAGGGCACGAGAACGCTCGGAATCACCGTCTGCGTCCCCTCGAGATGACGCATCTGGTCGTCGAAGAAGATGTGCGGACGGATCGCCTCGAGAATGTCCTTCTTGTCGAGTCCGTCGAGGAGAAAGAGCTCCGCGGCGCTCATGCCGAAGCTCTTCAGGGTCGTGATCAGCCGCTCCTCGCTCGGTGCGCCCCGCGAGGTGACGATGGAGATGCGGATCGCCGGCTTGAAGTAGGGATCCGACTTGCCGCGCTGCTCGTAGTCGAGGCGCTGAAACTGGGAGAGTTTTTCAAAGAGTCCCCGCAGCGGACCGGGGGCGTGGGGCGTCGCGGCCTTTTCAACCTCCATCGCCTGGAAGGATTCGAGTCCGCGCGATTGGTATTCGCGTTCGGCCTCGTCGTCGGCGAGCACGCCGTCGAAGTCGAACGCGATGCGCAGCGTCGGGTCGTCGTCGACGCTGTCGTCCGTCGGATTGGGCAGCACGAGGCCGCCGGGCAGCCCCGCCTCGACCGCCCGCGTCACGTTGTCGGCGTTCGCCGAGAGAAAGAGCGAGACCTTGAAGGCGGAGATGTAGGGAAAGGTGGACTGGCCTGAAGTGAAGGCGCCGCCGTGGATCGGCAGCGCATAGTGCCGACAGGAGCTGAAGAAGCGCCGGGCGGTTTCGGGCGAGTTGCGCGAGAGCGCGATCACGCGGAAGGGCTCGAGCTCGGGGAAGAGCCGGTTGAGGCCGAGGAGGCGCTTCACGAAGGGGAAGGCCACCCCGGGCTGCAGGGGCACGTCCTTCATCTTGACCTGATAGTCGCGGAAGGCGGCATAGCCCTCCTCCTCGAAGAGCTTGTGCTCCTTCTCGAGGTCGAAGAGCGCGCGGGAGGAGACGGCGACGACGAGCTGGTCGGGCCTGGCGGGCATGGTGGGGACTCCTGAAGAGAGAAAGGGCGTCCGGATTCCTCCGGACGCCCGTCATTGCTAGGTGTCGATGTTGCCGAAGAGCGCGTTGCTCTCGATGAATGCGCGGCGGGGTTCGACCACGTCGCCCATCAGCATGGAGAAGATGGCGTCCGCGTTGACGGCGTCTTCAATGCGCACGCGCAGCATGCGGCGGACCTTGGGATCCATCGTCGTGTCGCGCAGCTGCTCGGGCGTCATTTCGCCGAGCCCCTTGTAGCGCTGGCGGATGAGGCCCTTTTCGGCCTGGCGCATGAGCCAGGAGACGGCGTCGGCGAAGTTCCTCACCGGCGCCTCCTCGCCGTCGCGGCACACCTTGGCGCCGTCGCCGATCACGCCCTGGAGCATGCGCGAGCTCTCGCGCAGCTTCTGGTAGTCGCTCGAGAGGAGGAACTCGGGCAGGACGGTGGTGGTCTTGCTGTTGCCGTGCTTCATGCGGTGGATCTTCAGGAGGTGCTTCTCCTCCTCTTCGTTCCATTCGGCCTCGACCTTGACGTTGGGGTCGCGCATTTCGCGCTCGAGCCGCTCCGCGCTCGCCTGCGCTTCGAACGTATTGTCGAGCGAGAGCTCCACGCCCGCGGCGACCGCAAGGAGCACCGCCTTGTCGATCACGCCTCCGAGGCGGGTGATCACCGCGTTCGCCTGCAGATACTCGGCCACGAGTTCCTCGAGCTGCGTGCCGCGCACGGGCGCGTCCGCCTCGACCGCGGCTTCGTTCGGATAGAGCGCGGCGCCCTTGAGGGCGAGGTCGGTGAGGTAGGCGCTCATCTCCGCCTCGTCCTTGAGGAAGCGCCCCTTGTCCTTGCTGTTCTTCTGCACCTTGTAGAGCGGCGGCTGCGCGATGTAGACGTAGCCGTTCTCAAGGAGCTCGGGCATCTGGCGGTAGAAGAGCGTGAGCAGCAGCGTGCGGATGTGCGCGCCGTCCACGTCCGCATCGGTCATGATGATGATGCGGTGGTAGCGCAGCTTGGAGATGTCGAAGTTCTTGCCGATGTTCGTGCCGAGCGCGAGCGTGAGCATGCGGATCTGCTCGGAGTCGAGGAGCTTGTCCTGAGCGGCCTTCTCGACGTTGAGCACCTTGCCGCGCAGCGGCAGGATGGCCTGGTTCTGGGAGTTGCGTCCCTGCTTGGCGGAGCCGCCGGCGGAGTCGCCCTCGACGAGGAAGAGTTCGGAGTAGGCGGGATTCTTCTCGCGGCAGTCCGCGAGCTTGCCGGGCAGCCCCCCGCCCACGCCCGTCTTGCGCGTGAGGTCGCGCGCCTTGCGCGCGGCTTCGCGCGCGCGGGCGGCCGTGACGATCTTCTCGCAGATGATCTTCGCGTCGTTCGGGTTCTGCTCGAGGAAGAGCTCGAGCTCGCGGGAGACCACGTCCTCGACGGCGGGACGCACTTCGCTCGAGACGAGCTTGTCCTTCGTCTGGGAGCTGAACTTCGGCTGGGGGATCTTCACGGAGAGCACGCAGGTGAGGCCCTCGCGCATGTCGTCGCCCTCGGGATCCACCTTTGCCTTCTTGGCAAGCTCGTGCTCGGCGATGTAGTTCTTCAGCACGCGGGTCATCGCCACGCGCAGGCCGGTGACGTGCGTGCCGCCGTCGCGCTGCGGGATGTTGTTCGTGTAGGCCGTGAGGCTCTCGTTGTAGCCGTCCTGCCACTGCATGGCGATCTCCACCTCGACGGGGGAGCCGTTCGACATGACGGTCTCCTTCGCGTGGAAGATCTTCGGGTGGAGGACGTTGCGCGACTGGTTCTTGTACTCGACGTAGGCGATGAGGCCCTTGTCGGTCTTGAGCTGCGCCTCGTGCGAGGTGCGCAGGTCGCGCAGCGTGATCGCCACGCCCGAATTGAGGAAGGAGAGCTCGCGCAGGCGCGAGAGAAGCGTCTCGTAGCTGAACTCCGTCACCTGCTCGAAGATCGTGGTGTCGGGCAGGAAGTGGACTTCGGTTCCGCGGCGGTTCGTCGGCCCGAGGAGCTTCATGGGCGAGACGGACACGAGGGCGCCGGTCACCGGATCCGGCTGCTGCTCGACGATGCGGTTCTGCACCTGTCCGCGCTGGAATTCGAGGAAGCGCGCCTCTCCGTCGCGGCGCACGGTGAGTCGCAGCCACGTCGAGAGCGCGTTGACGCAGGAGACGCCCACGCCGTGCAGGCCGCCCGAGATCTTGTAGCCGTTGTTGTCGAACTTGCCGCCGGCGTGAAGTTCCGTGAGGGCGATTTCAGCCGCGCTTCTCTTCGGGTCGTGCTTGTCGTCCCACTTGATCGCCGTCGGGATGCCGCGGCCGTCGTCCACCACCGAGACGGAGTTGTCCGTGTGGATGGTGACCTCCACATGCGTGGCGAAGCCCGCAAGCGCCTCGTCGATGGAGTTGTCCACCACCTCGTAGACGAGGTGGTGCAGGCCCGAGCCGTCCGCCGTGTCGCCGATGTACATGCCCGGGCGCTTTCTCACCGCTTCGAGGCCCTCGAGGATCTGGATGCTCGAGGCGTTGTAGGCGGCCGGATTCTGATCGGGATGGACCTCGTCGAGGTTTTCGACCTGAGGAAGACGCTCGGGCGCGTCGTTCTGGGGGATTTCCGCTTCAGTCATTGCTGAAAAATAATTCTTCGCGCCGGCGCGGTGCTCCGTCCCGCAGGGCGGGCGGCGCCGGCTACAGATTGATGGGGCTTGCCGCGGCCGCCCGTGCGGCCGTCCGCGGCGGCGCGCCGTCCGCTTCGGGACGACGCGCGGACGTGTTCATCAGATGCGCATCGGCATGATGAGGTAGCGGAAGCTCGTGGACTCGGGCATGGTCACGAGCACGCTCTTGGGCGTCGCGGCGAAGTGGAAGTCGACTTCGGCGTTCTTGAGGTTGGAGAGGAGCTCGATCATGTAGAGGAGGTTGAAGCCGATGTCGAGATCGGTCCAGCGCCAGGGCACGGAGAGCGTCTGGCTCGCCTCCTCCTGCTCGGCGTTGTTGCCCTGAATGAGAAGCTCGCCCTCGCTGAAGAGCCAGCGCACGCCGTGGAACTTCTCGTTGGTGAGGATCTGCACGCGGCGCAGCGCAAGGAGCAACTCCTCGCGGTTGAGACGCACGCACTGCGGGTTCGTGTCCTCGGTGGGCATCACGCGCTGGTAGTCGGGGAACTTGCCCTCGATGAGCTTCGAGAAGAACTCGATGCCCGCGAAGTTGAAGCCGATCTGCGTGTCGCCGAGGTTCACCTCGACGGGCGTGTCGTCTTCGGGAAGGATGCGCAGCAGCTCGCGCACGGTCTTGCGCGGAACGATCGCCTCGACGCGTTCGGCCTGCATGAGGTCGTCCACCTCGGCCTCACAGTAGGCGAGGCGGTGGGTGTCCGTCGCGACGGCGCGCAGCTTGCTGCCCTCGACCACGAGCAGCACGCCCATCAGGAAGTAGCGGATGTCCTTCTGGGCCATGGCGAAGGCGGTCATCGTGAGCAGGTAGCGCAGCGTCTTGGAGGGGATGCTGAAGGTGCTCGCCCAGTTCTGCGGCTTGATCACGGGGAAGTCCTGCGCGGGCAGGGTCTGCATCGTGAAGCGGCCGCCGGAGGTGGCGAACTCGGCGAGGCCGTCCTCGGTGAGGCTGACCTCGATGTTGTCGAGCGGACGCAGCGCCGCGAGGATCTCGCTCGCCTTCTGCGCGGAGACCGTGAAGCGGCCCTCGGATCCGGGGACGCCGACGTCGGCCGTGGTGCGGATCTGGATGTCGAGGTCGGTGGTGACGAAGCAGACGGACCCGCCCGTCTGTTCGATCAGGATGTTGCTCACCACCGGCAGGGACTGGTTGCGCTCCACGATGCCGGAAACGGATCTGACGGGCTTGAGCAGGTTTTCAACGGGACAGGCAATGAGCTTCATGATTTGGGTGAACGGAGAAATGAAATACGGTGTGACATCTGCGGCGCGGGAATCAGCCCCGGATCATCTGTTCAAGGACGTGGATCTCGTGGTTGAGCTCGGCATTGCTCTGCCGCTCCTGAGTGATCTTGCGCACGGCGTGCATGACGGTCGTGTGGTCGCGGCCGCCGAAGTTTTCGCCGATCTCGGGGAGGCTGTGCTGCGTGAGCTCCTTGGTGAGGTACATGGCGATCTGACGCGGCAGCGCGATGTAGGCCGGACGGCGCTTGGAGTGCATGTCGGCGACCTTGATCTTGTAGTAGTCGGCGACGGTCTTCTGGATGTTCTCAATCGTGATGAGGCTGTTGACCACCTGGAACTGATCGCGCAGCACCTTCTTTGCGATGTCGATCGTGATCTCGCGGGAGGCCGAGGGTTGGAACTGCTGGTAGGCGACGACCTGCTGCAGCGCCCCCTCGAGCTCGCGCACGTTGGACTTGAGGCGCTTGGCGATGAAGGCGGCGACTTCGTCGGGGAGGTTCACGCCCATCGCCTTCGCCTTGTTGAGCAGAATGGCCGTGCGCATCTCGAATTCGGGCGGCTCGATCGCGACCGAGAGCCCCTGTGAGAGGCGCGAGATGAGGCGCGGCTCGATGTCCTTCAGGCCGCGCGTGTACGTGTCCGAGGTGATCACGAGCTGCTTGTTGTGCGGCACGAGCGCCTCGAAGGCGCGGAAGAACTGCCCCTGCGAGCCCTTGGCGCCCGAGAGCGACTGCACGTCGTCGATGAGCAGCAGGTCGAGGTTGCGGTAGCGCTCGTCGAACTTCTCGAGGCTCGCGTGCGTCTTGTTGGCCGATTCGCGCACGGCGGCGGTGTATTCGTTGATGAAGTCCTGCGCCGAGACGCAGCGCACCTTCGCCTTGGGGTGAAGGTCGAGGTAGCGGTGGCCGATCGCCTGCATCAGGTGCGTCTTGCCGAGGCCGACGCCGCCGTAGATGTAGAGCGGGTTGTACTGCGTGCCGGTGGTGGTCGCGACGTGCTCGGCCGCGGCGACGGCAAGCTGGTTGGCGTTGCCGTTGACGTAGTTTTCAAAGGTAAGCCCGGGCAGCAGCCCCGTCTCCTCGCGGCGGCGCACGTCCATGGCCGAAGGCCCGGGGCCGGACGTTTCGGACTCGGGCGCCTGCCGCTGTTGGGCGGGCACGAGCGAGACCGTCACGGGCTGGCCGTGCACGTGCCCGGCGATCATCTGGATGTTCTTCAGATACGAGTCGCGGATGTAGCGGACCTTGGAGGCGGGGGCCTCGAGCGTCAGCACGCCGTTCGCTTCATCCCAGAAGACCGGGTTCAGAACCTTGAACCACGTGTCGTAGATTCTCGGGGCGTTCTGCGTGGACTGCTTGAGGTTCCCCAGACACTGTTGCCAGAAGAGTTGCATAGGTCGCGTAAAGATCTGAACGTTGACGCCGGGCGCGCGCTGAGCGCGCCGCCGAGGCGCTCGGTGACTTGAGCACAAAAGATCATTTTACCCGCTTTACCCCGGCGGGGTACGGCGGCGCCCGAAGCGGCCTGTGGACGACCTTTCAACTATTTGAAATCCAAAGAAATAGTTATCCACAATTGACAGGGGGAAACGGCCCGCCGCGGCGATTATCCACAAAGCTCTGTGAATAAACTTCCCTAGAAAACAAGGCGTATTTAGAAGAGTAGCCATTCACTTAAATAAGCTTTGCACAAGCTTATGTGGTCGAATGGATTGAGAGCACAACATGTAGTGAATCCAGCCGCGGCGATTCAACCCGGAGCGTCGCTGAAACGACGCTCCGGAGGGGGAGCGCCCGCTCCGGCGCGCATTTTTCCACAGGTCTGGAATTGACAAGACCCCGGAACCTGATGTGTAATAGCGAGCTTTTCTAGGCTTCCTCCAGTCCCGCCCGCACAAGCAGGGCATGTGAGACCAAGAGGAATGCGTCAGAGCGCCGCGCCGACGGTGCGCGGCTCTGTATTCTTCATCCGCACGGGGCGTCTGAAAGCACGCCCCGCAGCATCTCTCACGAGACAAAGGAAACAATCATGGCTACCAAGCGTACCTACCAGCCCTCCAAGACCAAGCGCGCCCGCACGCACGGCTTCCTCGTCCGCAGCCGCACGAAGGGCGGCCGCCGCGTTCTCGCCCGCCGCCGCGCCAAGGGCCGTCACGTCCTCGCCCTCTAATCAGAGCGCGACGGATCCCGCGGCTGGATGCTGTCGTGTCCGCAAGCCCGACGGAGAAATTCAGTTTCCCCCGCACCTGCCGTCTGATTCGGACGGCCGACTTCGGGGTGATATTGAGGACGCGAAACGAGCGGTCGTTTCGCGTCCATTCTGCATGTCTGAACGCCTCATGCCTCGAGAACGAGGAGGCCGGACGCATCCGCGTCGGCGTCACGGTGGGCAAGCACAATGCGCCGCTCTCCGTCGACCGCGCGATCGTCAAGCGCGCGCTGCGCGAGGCCGCCCGCCTGAGGCTGCCTGAGCTGCGTGCGCTGCTTGAGGCCGAGGGCCTCGGCATGGACGTTTCGCTGCGGCTCAAGGTCGGACTGCACTCCCTCGGAGCGGAGTCGCGCACGGCGCTCAAGCAGACGCTTCACGCCGACGCCCGCGCGCTCATGGAGGCGCTCCTTGAACGGGCGCGCCGCCGCGTCGGGGTGCGCCGCGCGCAGAAGTCATGACTCCCGCCGGGCGGCTCCTCCGAGGCTTGATCCGCCTCTATCAGATCACGCTCTCGCCCTGGGTGGGCCGGGAGTGCCGCTACATCCCCACCTGCTCCCAGTACGCGATGGAGGCGATTGAGCGCTACGGCGCGCTCAAGGGCGGATGGCTCATGATCATGCGGCTGCTGCGCTGCCACCCCTTGGGCGGCAGAGGTTATGATCCCGTGCCGGAGTGCTTCAGATGGCGCTGCTGGTGCGGCGACTGCGCGGACGGCCGGAATTCGAAGGACGACCGGCGCGGCGGACGGTCCCTCTTTCATTTTTAATCCGCTTTACTCGAGACTCAAGAGAGCTTTATGGGAAGAGAAGTACAGCGCGCCCTTCTGTGGGTGATTCTTTTCGGCTCGCTTTTCATGCTTTGGGACAACTATCAGGTCTACAAGGGTGGAAAGTCGTTCTTCGGCGCTCCGGAACAGGCGCAGACCGCTCAGGCGGATCAGACCGCCTCCATTCCCGCTCCCGCGCCTGCGGCCGCCGCGCAGCAGACTCCTGAGATTCAGGCCGCCGCTCCCGTCAAGGAACCGGTGGTCGTGACGACCGACCGCATGAAGGTCACGTTCGACCTTCAGGGCGCCCGCATCGTCGGCACCGAGATGCTCCTGTTCCCGCAGCAGGCGGACTGGACGCAGGTCGGCCTTGCCGGCATGATCCTCGGCCGCGAGCCCGCCAAGGACCTCGGCAACGTGAAGCTCCTCGAAGCCGTGCCTTCGCACACCTACGTCGCGCAGAGCGGCCTCGTGGGCGGCGACTATCCCACGCACGCCGACGAGTTCCGTCTCGTCAGCAAGCAGCTCAGCCTTGACGGCGGCGACAAGCTCGACGTGGTCTTCGAGGCCGACAAGGGCGGCGTGAAGGTCGTGAAGACCTACACCTTCAAGCGCGGCTTCTACGGCGTGGACGTCTCCACGACGGTGAAGAACGAAACGGACAAGGCGATCGCGCCGCAGATCTACTACCAGATCACCCGCGACTCCTCCAAGCCCGCCGGCGACAACTCGATGTACTCGACCTTCACCGGCCCGGCCTTCTACACGTCCGAAGAGAACTTCCAGAAGCTCGACTTCTCCGACATCCGCGACAAGGACGCCAAGTTCGTCGAGAAGACGGATAACGGTTGGCTCGCGATGGTCCAACACCACTTCGTGAGCGCCTGGATTCCGGCGCAGGGCGAGTCGCGCCTCAACTACGCGCGCGAGGTCTCCAAGGACCTCTACTCCGTCGGCACGCTCATCACGATGAAGGAGCTCGCTCCGGGCGCCTCCGCCACCGACGCCGCGACCTTCTACTCCGGTCCGCAGGAGCAGGCGCGTCTCGAGCAGCTCGCTCCGGGCCTCGAGCTCGTCGTGGACTACGGCTGGCTTACCTTCCTCGCCAAGCCGATCTACTGGCTTCTCGACTTCCTCTACGGCATCGTCGGCAACTGGGGCTGGGCGATCGTGCTCCTCACCTGCATCGTGAAGGCCGTGCTCTACCCGATCTCCGCCGCCGGCTATCGTTCGATGGCCCGCATGAAGGAGGTCACGCCGCGCATGAAGGCCCTTCAGGACAAGTACAAGGACGACAAGCAGCGCCTCAACCAGGCGATGATGGAGCTCTACCGCACCGAGAAGATCAACCCGGTCGGCGGCTGCCTCCCGATCTTCCTGCAGATCCCGGTCTTCCTCGCCCTCTACTGGGTCCTTCAGGGCTCCGTCGAACTGCGCGGCGCCCCCTGGATCCTCTGGGTGAACGACCTCGCGATGCCTGATCCGTGGTTCGTCCTGCCGTTGCTCATGGCTGCGACGATGTTCCTGCAGATCCTGCTCAATCCGAAGCCCACCGATCCCGTGCAGGCGAAAGTGATGTACATCATGCCGCTCGTGTTCTCGATCATGTTCTTCGTGTTCGCCGCCGGCCTGGTGCTCTACTGGCTCACGAACAACGTGCTCTCGATCGCGCAGCAGTGGTGGATCAACAAGACCATCGCCGAAGAGCGCGCCAAGCGGCTCGCCAAGCAGTAGTCGAACGCCGCGACGGGCGTCCGCGCCCTCCTGAGGAGGAAGCCGGGCGCTCCCGCGCCAGAAGGCCGGTGAGGATCCTTCCCTACGGAAGGGGCTCCCGGCCTTCTGCTTCTCAGCCGCGCTTCTTCGTGAGCGCCGAGGCGGCGAGCAGAAGCGGCCAGAGCCAGACGGAGACGAACCAGAGCACGATGCGCCCCGGGGTGAGTCCGTCCTGCTCGGCGCGCCAGGTCTTCAGAAACACCGCGGCCGCACCGCAGACCACCCAGAGCAGAAAGCCGCAGTAGACGGCCGCCCGGGTCGAGTAGGTGTCGCCGAAGAAGCGGGCGGTGAAGGCCGCCGCCGGAACGGAGAGCACGACGGCGATGCAGACGCCTGCGAGTGCGGGACCGAAGAAGGAATCGTGCCGGGGAGAACCCGGACCATTGAGCGACATGAGGGCGGCTCCTGGAGAAAACGAAGAACGAGCGTAGCACGCCGGCTTCGGCCGGCCGCCGCGCAGCAGTTTGGAAGAGAGATCATGCAATTCAGCGACAAGGATCCCATCATTGCCGTCGCCACCGCGCCGGGCCGTGGCGCCGTCGGCATCGTCCGGCTCTCCTTCGGCGGTGCCCTCGCGCCCGTCGTGCTCGGAACGCTCTTTCCCGGACGCCGGATCGAGGCGCGCCGCGCGCACCTGCTGCCGGTGACGGACGCCGAGGGGGCGCTCCTCGACGAGGCGGTCGTGCTCTACTTCGACGCGCCGCGCAGCTACACGGGCGAGGCGGTGCTCGAAATCCAGGCTCACGGCGGGCCGATGGTGCTGCGCCTCATCCTGCGCGCGGCGCTCCGCAAGCTCTCCGGGATCGGGCTGCGCATCGCCGAACCGGGCGAATTCACGAAGCGCGCGTTTCTGAACGGCCGGCTCGACCTCGCGCAGGCCGAGGCCGTCGGCGGCCTCATCGACGCGGTGAGCGAGCGCTCGGCGCAGGCGGCCGCCCGTTCGCTCACGGGCGAGTTCTCGCGCGCCGTGCGCGGGGCGGGAGCGCTTCTCGACGAGGCGCGCGCCCTCACCGAAGCCGAACTCGACTTCCCTGAGGAGGAGCTCGACGGACTGCGCGAAGAGGAGATCCTCTCACGCATGAAGGGCGCCCGGGAGCGCATCGAGGCGCTCCTCGCGACGGCGCGGCGCGGGGCGGTGCTCGCCGAAGGCCTCACCGTGGCGCTCGTGGGAGCGCCCAACGTCGGCAAGTCGAGCCTACTCAACGCGCTCGCGGGCGAGGAGATCGCGATCGTCACCGAGATCGCCGGCACGACCCGCGACCGGATCGAATACTGGACGGCCTTTGACGGCGTGCCGCTGCGCATCGTCGACACGGCCGGGCTGCGCGAAACCGAGGACGTGGTCGAGCGCAAGGGCATCGAGCGCTCGATGCGCGCCGTCTCCGAAGCCGACGTCATTCTCGCGCTCACCGACGCCTCGGGGCGCATCGCCGACGACGAGGCGGCGCTCGGGCGCGTGCGCGAGGCGGTGCGTCCGGACGCGCCGCTCCTCGTTGTGGCGAACAAGGCCGACATGGCCGGTGAAGCGCGCCTTGCGGCGCTTCGCGCCGCCGGCGCGGCGGTGATCTCCGCCAAGACCGGCGCGGGGCTCGACGAACTCAAGGCGCGCGTGCTCGAACTCACCGACATGGCGGGCGACACCGAGGGGCTCTTCCTCGCCCGAGAGCGGCATCTCGAATGCCTGCGCAACGCCGCGCTTCATCTCGGACGCGCCGAGGAAATCGCCGCGGCTGGCTTCGCTATGATGGAGCTCCTCGCCGAGGAGCTCCGGCTCGCCGGACGCGCGCTCGGCGAGATTCTCGGCGAGACGGACGCCGAAGGCCTCCTCGACATCATTTTCAGCCGCTTCTGCATCGGCAAGTAGGCGCCGGCGGCATCAGAAGGAAGATTTCATCATGGAGTACCCCGAAAGCTACGACGTCATCGTTGTCGGCTGCGGCCATGCCGGCGCGGAGGCGGCCCTCGCCTCCGCCCGCATGGGGTGCAGGACGCTCTTGATAACGCACAACATCGACACGGTGGGGCAGCTCTCCTGCAATCCGTCGGTGGGCGGCATCGGCAAGGGCCATCTCGTCAAGGAGCTCGACGCCCTCGGGGGTGCGATGGCGCAGGTGACCGACGAGGCGGGCATCCAGTTCCGCATCCTCAACTCCTCCAAGGGCGCGGCCGTGCACGCCACGCGCGCGCAGATCGACCGTCAGCTCTACCGGCGCGCCATGCGCGAGCGCATCGAGGGGCAGCCCAACCTCACCGTCTTCCAGATGGCCGCCGACGATCTGATCGTCGAGGGCGGCCGCGCCTGCGGCGTCGTCGCGAAGACGGGCATCCGCTTCCATTCGCGCGCCGTGGTGCTCTGCGCGGGCACCTTCCTCCACGGCCTCGTGCACATCGGACTCGAGCACTATGAGGCGGGCCGCATGGGCGACCCGGCGAGCGTGCGGCTCGCCGAACGCCTCAAGGAGCTCGGCATGCCGCAGGGACGCCTCAAGACCGGCACGCCCGCGCGCATCGACGGCCGGACGATCGACTTCAGTCGTTGCGAGGAGCAGTGGGGCGATCTGGATCCGGTGCCGGACTTCTCGCTCATGCGCCCGGCCGCGGCGCATCCGCGGCAGATGCCCTGCTGGATCACGCGCACGACCCGCGAGATGCACGAACTCATCCTCGCGAACCTCGACCGCTCTCCCATGTACGCCGGCGTCATTCAGGGCGTCGGCCCCCGCTACTGCCCCTCGATTGAGGACAAGGTGAAGCGCTTCGCCTCGAAGGACAGTCATCAAGTGTTCCTCGAGCCCGAAGGGCTCCACGTGCGCGAGTTCTACCCGAACGGCATCTCGACGAGTCTGCCCTTCGACGTGCAGCTGCGCATGGTGCGCATGATGCCCGGCCTCGAGAACGCGCATCTGATCCGTCCGGGCTACGCGATCGAGTACGACTTCTACGATCCGCGCGGCCTGAAGCGCTCGCTCGAGACGAAGGCGATGCCGGGGCTCTTCTTCGCCGGCCAGATCAACGGCACGACGGGCTACGAAGAGGCCGCGGCCCAGGGCGTGCTCGCCGGCATCAACGCCGCGCTCTCGGCGCGCGGCGAGGAGCCCTGGACCCCGAAGCGCGACGAGGCCTACCTCGGCGTCATGGTGGACGACCTCACGACGAAGGGCGTCACCGAGCCCTACCGCATGTTCACGAGCCGCGCGGAGTATCGCCTCAGCCTGCGCGAGGACAACGCCGACGTGCGCCTCACGCCCGCCGGCAGACGCTTCGGCGTCGTGGACGACGCGCGTTGGGAGTACTTCTGCCGCAAGACCGAGCGCGTCGCGCGCGCGCTCGAGAAGCTCCGCGACACCTGGGTGAATCCGAAGATCGTCGCTGCCGCGGAGGCCGAGCGGGTGCTCGGCACAGGCATCGAGCGCGAATATCCGCTGCGCAGTCTGCTCGCGCGCCCGAACGTCCGCTTCGACGCGCTCATGACGATGAAGCGTGCGGACGGTTCGCCCGTCGCAGACTTCTCCGACCTCGACCGCGTCGAGCGCACGCAGGTCGAGGTGGAGGTGAAGTACGCGGGCTACGTCGAGCGCCAGAAGGACGAGATCGAGAAGGCGGCCGCCAACGAGTCGCTCGCCGTCCCGGCCGACATGGACTACGACGCCGTCACGGGCCTCTCCTTCGAGGTGCGCCAGAAGCTCAAGGCGGCGCGCCCGGAGACCCTCGGCCAAGCCTCGCGCGTCTCGGGCGTCACGCCGGCGGCCGTTGCGCTCCTGCTTGTCCACCTCAAGCGGCGCTATTACTATCAACGCGACAAGGGATCGCTCGCTCCCGAAAAGCGCTCCGAATCCTCTCATTGAGTACACGATGACCTCCTCCGCCATCAATACGGACCTTCTGCGCTCCGGCCTTGCGGACCTTGGACTTGAGAACGGCGACCGCGTGGTCGACGCGCTCGCGGGCTACGCCGCGCTGCTGCTCAAGTGGAACCGCGTCTACAACCTGACGGCGATCCGTCGCCCCGAGGAGGTGCTCACGCACCACCTGCTCGACTCGGCGGCGCTCTCGCCCCTGATCGACCGCTTCGCGCCCGCAGCGGCCTCTCTCCTCGACGTGGGCTGCGGCGGCGGGCTCCCGTCCGTTCCGACGGCCGTGCTGCGCCCTGCGCTTCAGGTGACCGGCATCGACGCGGTCGGCAAGAAGGCCGCCTTCGTCAACCAGGCGGCGATCGAGCTCGGGCTGCGCAATCTGCGCGCCGTTCACGGGCGCGTCGAGAAGCTCAGCGGCTCTTGGGACGTCGTCACGAGCCGCGCCTTCTCCTCGCTCACGGACTTCGTCACCCTCACGCGCCCCCTCGTCGCGCCGGGCGGACGCTGGCTGGCGATGAAGGGCGTGATGCCCGAAGAGGAGCTCACGGCGCTTCCCGCCTGGGTGCGCGTGGAGGCGGTCGAGCGCATGACCGTGCCCGGGCTCGACGAAGACAGGCATCTCGTGGTGATCACGCCCGCCGACCAACGGAGGTAAGAGGAAATGGATTTTCTTCCCGCGACGCTTCTCGGCGCCTTCATCTACACCTTCACGACGCTCGTGCCGGTGATCAACCCCTTCAGCGGGGCGATGTTCTTCGTCACGCTCTCGAGCCATCTGTCGGACTCCGACCGCGCCTACGTCGCCGGCCGCATCGCGATCTTTTCCTTCGTGATCCTCGTGGTGTGCCTCTTTGCGGGACACCTCATCCTCAGCTTCTTCGGCATCTCCGTGGGCGTGCTGCGCTGCGCGGGCGGCATGGTGCTCTTCGCCGCCGGCTGGAATGCCCTCAACGCGCCCTCGCACGACGAGAGCAGCGCCAAGGAGCCGCCGCTCGCGCTACCGCGCTCGCGGCTCAAGGCGATGGCCTTCTACCCCTTCACGCTGCCGCTCACGACCGGTCCGGGCGCGATCGCCGTCACGGTGGCGCTCGGCACGAGCCTGCCCTACAACGTGGAGAACCTCACCGGGACGCTCGCCGCCATCGTGGCGACGGTGCTCGTGATCTGGATCTGCTTCCGCTACAGCGACCGCGTGAGCCGCTCCGTAGGTGCGGCGGGCGCCGACGCCCTCGCGCGCGTCTTCGCCTTCATTCTGATCTGCCTCGGCGTGTCGATTTTCTGGCAGGGATTCTCCGAACTCTGGCTCACGCTCGGCAAGTAGCGTTTCGACCGGGCCGGCGGGGCGCTTTCGCTAGAATGTGCCCCATCGCTCCAGTCCTACATTTTTCGCGGCGGCGCTTCGGGAGCCGTCGCGGACATGCTTTCACCTCATGGCACACGTTTTCTGCATCGCCAACCAGAAGGGCGGCGTGGGCAAGACCACCACGACCGTCAACCTCGCCGCGGGTCTAGCGCTGCGCGGCCGGCGGGTTCTGCTCGTTGATCTGGATCCGCAGGGCAACGGCACGATGGGATGCGGCATCGACAAGCGTGAGGTGGAGTGCTCTGTCTACCAACTGCTGCTCGGACTGAAGTCCTTCGACGACGTCGTGCGCAGGAGCGAGTCGGGCGGCTTCGACGTGCTGCCGGCCAACCGGGAGCTCTCGGGGGCCGAAATCGAACTCATCAGCATCCGCGAGCGCGACCAGCGCCTCAAGAAGACGCTCGGACCGGTGAAGGACCGCTACGACTACATTCTGATCGACTGCCTGCCGAGCCTCTCGATGCTCACGCTCAACGCGCTCTGCTTCGCCAACGGCGTGATCGTGCCGATGCAGTGCGAGTACTTCGCGCTCGAGGGCCTCACCGATCTCGTGAGCTCCATCCGGCGCGTTCACGCGGAGAAAAATCCCGGCCTGCGGATCATCTCCATTCTGCGCGTGATGTTCGATCCGCGCATCACGCTGCAGCAGCAGGTGAGCGCACAGCTCAAGAAGCACTTCGGCGACAAGGTCTTCAACACGATCATCCCGCGCAACGTGCGCCTCGCCGAGGCGCCGAGCTACGGCAAGCCCGGCGTGGTCTACGACCGCTCTAGCCGCGGCGCGATGGCCTACAAGGCCTTTGCGGACGAAATCATCGCCCGGATTGAACCCAAGGCCTGAGGAAGAGATGTCTGTCAAGAAGAAGGAAAAGGGACTCGGGCGCGGTCTCGACGCGCTCTTCGTGGGCGAGGTCGGAGCGGACGCGCTCGACGATGCGCCGGGCGCGAAGCGCCTCGCCGAGGTTGAAACCTCCCTCATTCAGGCCGGGCGCTACCAGCCCCGCACCCGAATGGACGAAGCCTCGATCAGCGAACTCGCCGACTCCATCCGCGAGCAGGGGCTCCTGAGCCCCATTCTCGTGCGCGAGCTCGACGAGGGCGGTTACGAGGTGCTCGCGGGCGAGCGGCGCCTGCGCGCCGCCCGCCAAGCCGGACTCGAGAAGGTGCCCGTCCTCATCGAAAACGTGGACGACGAGCATGCGCTCGTGATCGGCCTCATCGAAAACATCCAGCGTGAAAATCTCAATCCGATCGAGGAGGCCCAGGGCATCCAGCGGCTGATCGACGAATTCGAGTTTACGCATGAAGCCGCCGCCAAGGCCGTCGGCCGTTCTCGTCCGGCGACGAGCAATCTGCTGCGTCTGCTCGCCCTCACCGACGAGGTGAAGGCCATGGTGATGGACGGCGCGATTGAAATGGGGCACGCCCGGGCGCTCCTTGCGCTCGCGGGCGCGGATCAGGTGACGGCTGCAAAGACGGTCGCCGCGCGCGGACTTTCCGTGCGGCAGACCGAGGAGCTCGTGCGCCGCATGATTGAAGGCGCCGCACCCAAGAAGAAGGTGGTGATCAAGACCCGCGACGACGAGCGGCTCGAGGAGGCGCTCGCCGAGACGCTCGGCGCCGTCGTGAAGCTCACGGCGAACCAGAAGGGGCGCGGACGGATCGTGATTGAATTTTCTAGCCTTGATCAGCTCCAGGGCATCGTGGACCACATCCAGAAGTAGGCGGACTAGGTCTAGATCGACTATCCCTTAAGGGAACTGCCAAATATTATCTGCCCAGAAGTAAAGCTTCCTGGAACCGCTTGCGCATGAGCTCAACAAAAACACAGCTAGCCTCCATGTCCGAGTGAC